>Ga0075163_10009133_pt1 | contig 13027 bp, 9 predicted proteins | sample JI1023141ADNA_FD_71478 | JGI IMG/M metagenome (GOLD analysis project Ga0075163, IMG submission 71478) | Wastewater effluent complex algal communities from Wisconsin, to seasonally profile nutrient transformation and Carbon sequestration -... | ecosystem: Engineered > WWTP > Effluent > Algae...
GAGCACTCAATTTGTCTCCAGTATAACCAACATAATATTTGTTGGCTAATGACGAAAAAAGTATGTAAACGTAAAATATCATATAAAAAAAAGCCCCGCAAATTGCGAGGCTTCTGTGGGCTTCACTGACCAAATCTCGAACCATTTTCTAGAAGATATAAGGGTTATTGCTGATTTGAGTTCCATTTTGAAAATCGAATGAGAAATAAACAGAATCCACATAAAGAAGGGGAGGGAATTACACTCTACAAAATAATTGTAATCAACTCTCCATTTCCTTTTCTAACCCGTTCTCGACAAAGTCAGCAAAACCAAGAGAGTAGGATATTGCTTTAAGTTTAGGTTTCTTTAAAATCTCTCCTAAATTTTTTTTGACAGTCTCCGGTTCAATATCTACAATTACTATTTTCTTTAGATGCTGACCTTTCTTTAGCAGTTCTTTATTAAATGCCTCCTCACTACCCTTCCATCCAATAAGAATTAATGTTTCGGCACTTTGGATATAATCCTTCATGTAATTATAATGCTGAAAAGGCATCGTAAATTCATCCTTGTCTCGATAGGGTAATAATATTGCTGGGAAAAAATCATTGAGATCTTGGTCCCTAATTATTTGTAGTTGAGATTTATCAATAGTAAACCGGCCTTTAAAATGCTTACTAATAAAATATTCATGTCCCCATGCACAACCATCAATCATTGTTTTATGATCACCAAGCAGATTGAAATAAATATTAAAAAGAGTTTTATTGTTTTCGAATAGCCAGTTGGCTGTACTACCATTAAATACAGTAGGGTCAGGAAACCGCCAACCCCAATTCCAGGATCCATGAGGTTTGAAAACATAGCAAGGACTTTTATTTACTCGTATATAGTCTTCTATACTATCGAAAGAAATGTTGAATTGTTGGGAAATAAACTCCTCTAAAATGGAGTCCTGATTAAACGAAACAAAAGCAAAGTTTTTAAAGGAAGTTATACCATAACTTGTCTTAACACTCGCAGAGTAAATCTTTTGAAGTTTATTAGCCAACTTTGCATACAAATTTTTTGCATAGTATTGATCAACGATTCTTGAACTTATATCCTTAAAGAGTTTTTGCAAATAGTAGACAATACTAATATGTCTGCATAAAACGGCTTGGTTATTTTCAACATGAATATTTTTCCACTCTTCTTCGAAAAGCTTCTCCACATCTGGATTGCTATCATCTTGTAATAGAGTCAAAGACCGTTTAACACCCGTAAATTGACTATAATATTGAATATACTGCTTCTGAAATAAGCCATTGCCCAAAGGGGGTCTAAGATTATCTTTTATAAAATCTGCTTTGTCGCTTCCATAAACACAGTTGGCTGAGGCTCCAGCTCCAAAAACAAACATTGTTTTATGTTCAATGTTTGACTGAAAGCCGGGATACATTTGTGGTTGCCGGTTTTCTGGTTTATAATCTTCTTCATTAATTACTTTAGCAATTACGTTTTTTCCTAATAACCAACCATATTCATTAATTTTTTCACTTGTTTTTTCATCATTAGTCAACCTATTGTAATTCTGATGCTTATCGGGTTGAATAATAACGATTGAGTTTGGGAATTTTTGCTCATCATAGCGATAACCAAAATAGACCTCTCCATAGGTGGTAAAGTAATAATTTAAATTTCCCATATAATATAGATTAATTTGATAGTGATTTTATTAAGAGAAAAGTATTAGATAACAATAAATGTAAGAGACAACAACTGTTTTATTAATGACAGGCGCACCTTCGTTTTATGTGAATCAATCCAAGATTCTCTAAGAATATAGATTTTTAGTTTCCATTAATTAAGTTGCATTGTTTTCAGCAAGAATTGATAACTACCACACACTAGGATTAATAAACTTTTGTTTTCTTTCTGAAACTCCATATCTTGAGTAATAAGCTATTTCAGATTTTATGAAACTTCTAATTTCAAGTAGTTCCAATTGATTTGTAGCTTTCTCGACCATTGTAAGAATCACAAGCCATTTTTTTGCTCGAATATCTCCAATGATTACATCACCGTGATAAGCCCCTCCCTCCCCGCTCCATTGAATCCTCTTAAATGTCTCAACATTAGAATTAAGCGACAAATAATGCAAAAGAGCTTCTTCAAAAAGATGATTCATGCTTACTTTTATAATATCAAAAATAGCTGACATTTTATTTATAGATCTGTTATTCCTCTTAATATAACTAATCACAAAAGCCTGAGCTTTTTCATTCTGATCTTTATTGAGATTATGGAAAAATATACCAAGTGGATGAATTGAGAATCCATGCGGCATTTTTCTTATAATGAGGTTAACAGCTATTTCAATAAGGCTCGACTTTTTGGGAATATCCCATATAAAAGTGAGGTTGTTATGTGAATCAAAACGACTATTATTCTTAGTCAATACTAGGTCAATATACTCGATTAAAAAATCAGGATTTAATTCAACGATAGCCTTTAAGCCCTTTCTGGAATAATCATATGTTCCATAGTAGTTGCTTTCTTGTTGGATATAAGCCTTTGACAACAATTCAATTTTTCCTGCAAGCCTCGATGCGTAATTTTCAAAGAAGTGAAACGATAAACTAAGTTTATGACCTTCTTCTATTTTTTTTACAACAATTTCAAGAATATCAGATACCAAATTTTGATTGAAAGCTAAGAATTTTTCAATAGAATCATTTCCTAACTCTCCCCATTTTGATTGAGTTTCTTGAAAAGTTCTAACCAGCTCGTTTGCATAAAACTCATTCGCAAATTTTTCAGGCAAACAATTAAAAAATAACAACTGCCATCGTAGCTGAGACTCATGATTCCAAGAATTAATTTCCTTCCATAATCTCAGAGCCCAATCTTCCGATTTTTCAATAATACAAATGATCGGTTTATGAAGAGGATTCATATCAAGTGGATAATTCATAAAAATGCTTTTCAAGAATTGAAACCCAATCTCATTGTCATTTAAGAAATTTTCTTCTGCAATAGTATTTAAGGATTGATGAATACTATAATTAATTGATGGGTCAGCAGAAATAGCGCTTTTTATTGATTGATGTAAAAGTTCAAATTCTTGAGGCGAATTAAAAACAAAGGACTTTTTTAATTCTTTTTCCTTTAGGATGTGAAATTCTTCAGCGTTCTTGAATGTATGTTCTTGCCTGCCCCTAACAACATCCATATCTAATTTTTTAAAACAGAGGTATTCATCACTGATAAACTTTTTTTTAAGCCTTCTGTATCCCCTGTCAGGCAATTCTTCTCTATCTAATAGATAAACCAATCGATGCACCAAGTGTATATGAGAGAATGTACTTTTTTCTAAGCTCTTTTCAAAGAATTCAATAAGCATTGATACATCAAAAGCAAGAATATCTTTATTTGCTTTATTAAACCCAGGATTAAAATGTTCTATAATTGAAATTACTCTATTAGGGTAGAATTTAAAGTTCTCAAAAAGTGTCATCCACAATTTGTATCTAAATTCTTTAATTGTATCGCAAAATGGTATGGAGTAATAACCTGTTCTAATAGTTAATTTTCGTCCGCCCTTGATTATATGATATGTATGTTTTAGAAATGTTTCAGCAACTGCAAAAAACGTCTCGATATAATGTGGTTCTTTTTTTCTAAGACCATCATACAAAAGATTAAAAAGCTTAATTTGCCTTGGAAAATCTACCCAATGATCTTCCTCATCAAAGACTAAGTGCTCCTTTATTTTTTTTACAAGTTCAGGAAGTGAGTCAGGGGCTTTTCGACAAAACTCGAGAGCAAGTTGTAAGGCCGGAATAAAACTTTCGGTATTTTGATCGAAAAAATTATCAAGTAAATCCAATGTGCTGTCATGGCTCCAATATGGCAAATTTCCTTTGTTTTCAGTTAAATAAACAGGATTCTCTGGTTCTGCCAATAGGTCGATTTTACCTTTAAAATAAATGAGCGTTTCCTCCGGTTTATAAAACCAAAACAGCGAAAAGAATTCAAACGACCTTTTTTCGTCATAAGCAATAGATTTTAAATAATCATCTAAGGAGCTGTTGACTTTTTTTAAGACACTCTTGTATCCAAAGGAATTATTAGCCGGAATAATTGTATCCTTAAATCTTGATTGATGAGTTGGGAAAAATGAAAAAAGCAATGTCTTAAATGGGAGTAGCTCATCCTTAATGAATACTTTATAGAAAAAATAGGTTGACATAACCTGCTCCGATATCCTTACATTATCAAATTTAACTTCAACGAGCTCCCTTTTTTCTAATTCAGAAATTGAATCATGAAAGTCATAAAATGTAACATTAAATGATTCTAAAACTTTTGAGATTAAAACTTTGTCGGTCATGTCAATGCTGTAAAAGAATGATATTATACCAAGAGTTTTAATTAAACTGTCATTTCCAAAGAGATCAAAATCCTTGATAAAATTTTTAAAGTAATAGTCATAAAGTTCAAAGATTCTTTCTCCACCGCCTTCTAGAAAACCGAATTGTTCCTTAAGGGCCAATCTTGCGGCCATTATTGCTAATCTTGGATTGCCATCAGCTATTTCTACAATTTTTCTTTGATATGTAGAGTGTGTAATTTTAAATGAGTCGCTTTCTATCAATTCCGTAATTTCAGGGTCAGTAAACTTTTCTAATTTGGTTTCATCATAGGAAAAATCTATACATTCCTTTTCGATGTCGCTTTTAGCATAATCTCGAACAGTAATTATGAGTTTTAAATTAGACGATCTCACTTCTTTAAAAACACCTAAAATCTGCTTCAAATTCGGGAGTTGGCGATTCGCATCGTCAATCAACAAGATATAGTCCTTTTTATGCTGCAAGTGAATTTTTAAGTCTTCATAGATATCCTGGTTTTTATTCGAAACAGCAAGAGCGGAGTAGGTTTTATTGCTAGATAGGAACTTATCCATGAATTGAATCGCTATCCGGGTTTTCCCAACGCCTGAGAATCCAGATATGATTAATAAATCGTTTGACTTTAATTTGTTTTCAATATCATTTAATTCTGAACTACGATGTAAAAAAAGATTGTCAAGTGGAGTAGATAATTGAGCAGCCTTATTATTATATTCATCAATAAAGGATTTAAGTGGTAATAGCTGACCAGTATCAAAAGGTATTCCTAGTATCTCCTTTGAAATAAGTTGATAATTTAAGCAAATGTCTAGTGCTAAACGATCAAGACCAATCAACTTTAAAGCAATTTTTTTTGAATATGCGAATTGAAAAATCTCTTGATCTTCTTTACTGTTTAAGCGAGAATTATAGAAAATAATTATTCTTTGAATATCCTTTTTAGGAATACCGGTAATCTTAGAATTCAAGCATTTTTTGATGTCTTCTTTTATTTTACTAATAATACCTTTTGAAGTAGTTGTGAATTCCACATAAACAATACCATTTCCATCAAGTCTGATGAAGGTATCGGGTGTACCTTTGACAGTTTTTTGTTTTCCCAACTGACTACCAATTCTATTAATGCTAACAATTTCCTTTTCTGTAGCAAGTAAATATAAATCACATAAATTTTGAAATGAAGAAGAATCAATTCCTAAAAGCTGCTTCTCAATTAGTTTTAAACGTCCAATCATGTATTAATTTTTCTTTTAAAATTAGTCAAAAAAGATTACTGTATTTCCTAGCTTCATAAATGCTAATAACTTGTTAAGAAATAATGATTTGCTTTCATATATTTGTTATTTAGCAACCTAAAATGGGATTAGATTATAAAAAATTAATTTATCAGTTAAATTTTGAAATGCTTATATACTTATGCATTATGAGCATGCTTTTTGGCGGAGGAGTTGTTTATGGAGTCTATTTTGATAACACTCATGAATCAATCTTTAAATGGGGATATTTAAAGATGGTAAATAATCTTTATGATACGAACTTAATCGCTACAATTATAGGTACTGTTACAACACTTTTCGGAATATCAATACCAATTTTATTTTCAACTGTTGCAGATCATTTAAAAGAGTTCAATGACACCCAAGTTTCAAAATATTTTACAAAAGAATTTGAATTCAGATTTCAACTTTATACTGTTCCAATACTCATCGGATTTTGTATGCTTTTGATTTTTATTGACTGCAAAATGGGTTTTATTAGTTTTTGTCTACTACTTTTTTTTATATATTTTCTTTTTAGAATATATTATTTCATTCGATTAGTAATTAGATATTCAACAGAAACAGATGAAATAATCTTCGAAAAAACTCATCAAGATATAAATGGAATTATCGGAGGCTGACAAAATAGATACCTTAATTTTTTCAATTGAAAGAATAGGGAAACTTGTATTAATAAAGTTAGAAAAGGGTCAATCTAAAAAGGTTGAAGAATACTTGATTTACCTCTTTGATACATTTAATAAAGTGTTAAAACAGGGAAAGTACATACCAAAGGAGGAAGTTAGTAGCTTTTCTAATTTATCCGATATTGATTTAGAATTACTGCTTAGTGAACTAAAAAAGCCTGTAATGTATAAATCAGTTGAGGCGTCAACAGAAAAGTTAGTAATCCCTAAAGAAAGCTCTCAGAAATTAATATTTCCGACAACAGTTATTGCAGAAGCATTTAATAATCTGTTTACTGAACTTTGGATTAAATTAATTGAGAAGAAATCCTATCGGTTTTCATTATTGATTAGCCAAAAAATAACCGATGCAATTAACTCTCTTATCAATTATAAGGCTAGTCGGAATATCATAGAAGGGTTCCTTTATAACCTTTATAATTTAAGTAGTGAAGGAATTAAAGCTACAGATGAGGATAGGCGGCAATACTTAACCAATGTTTGCTTTTATTGGTATTTTAACATTGTCTTCAAACAAGATTTTAACTTAAAATACTCTGACTCATTTGACGATTGCTTGTTTAGAAATATTCAATTAGTAATAGATAAGAATGATTTGGTTCTATTCGAAAGTTTTGTTGAGGCAATTATAAATGGACAATATGCTACAGATTATTTTAGCTTCAAATACAGTTATTTGCTTGGTTCAGGAATTGCTTCAATTTCAAAAGATAAACTAGCTTCTTTGGAAGTCGATCGAAGCAAATTAGTTGCAAGAGTAAAGAGCATATATAGTCAAAATGATTTTGATCTATGGTTAGCTGATTTAGTTAAATTTAGAAGTCAATTTAGCTCTGTTTCCACCAACGAAGAATTGGAAATAATAGATACAATATACATTGAGTTAGAAAAATATGCAACAAAAAATTATAAATACCAAAAACTAAAATCGGTCTGTTTAAAGCTTGGGGCTTATTGCGTATTTAAAGACAAGTTTAATTTAATTAAAATATTATTTGAATTTAACCAACCACCAGACACAGAGGCCTCATGGAGTAACAAAGATGTTAACCCCCTTACATTAAAGGAATTAAGCAGCACTCTTTCTCTCGTTAATACTCTTGATTATCAGATGGCTTTTAAGTGGTCTGGTCATCATGGTTTCAAAGCTTATTTTCTCCAATACACAATCTTATTATTTGTAAATGCTATTCGGTTAGCTAAAAGAAATGGAAAGGTAATACAGAACGAAATAAATGCTGATTCCTTATTGTTAGATAAGACTAATTCTATAAAATATGATTACCAGACATTAAAAACTTATATTCCTTCTATGAGAAATAAAATTGAAGATGGAGTATTGAATGAATTGAGAACAAGAGAGGAAGAGCTTCAAGAAGTTGAGGATTTAATTAAACTTATAGAAGTATTTATTGAGCAAACCGCTGAGAATGATATGCAAAAAGCTTTAATTAACAAGGCTTATGTCGAAAATTTCAGAAACCAAGTCATAGATTATTTTTACCAATTTTCAATAATTAGGAATATCTATTCTTACCTTAAGAAATATGAAAATAAAATTGATGAAGGATATAATCATGAAGATATTCAATTCCTTGGGTTAAATGAAATTACTGAAAAGGGTTTATTCATTGCCAATAAAGAATCACCATACTATGGCTTCACTGATGGATATGCTGAAAGATTAGCATATTATGAAAACAATTATCTGTTATTGAATTTGATAGAACCTCGGTGTACAAAAAAAGATGCCTCCCTAAAGGATTTTATTGAGGAAATGAAGAAAATTGAGGACGAAGAAGATGGCATTATTTTAAGTATTAACAAGCATCTAGATATTGATTTATTGGAAAATAAGGAATTCTTTCCTTCATGGAAGGAATCAAAAATAAATGATAAGCTCAAAAGGGCGAGGTATATTGGAAAACTTTCAAATGGAATTAAAATATTTCAATATTATGACCAAACTGATTATAAAAGAATAATTTACTTGAAAACAAAAAGGGCCGGCAATCTCATTCAACTTTCACCAATAAAGAATGATGATCTTAATGGCAAAAAATCTTTGAATGATATATTCTATTTTGAAATAAAAGCATTTAACGAAGATCAAGAACTTTTAAACTCATATATAGCAAATCCTCCATACTGGTTAGCTGAGCATGGAGATGAAAAATCCCAAAGAGCATTTTTAATGAAATCTGTATCTATTAAAATATTTGAGAGACTAATGATAGAATTTGAAGATACTACATCCAAAATAGGAACTAGGTATATTATTAACGACTCTCACAAATGAGGAAAGCTGCATTCTAATTAGTTTTCTGAATTCTTATACACAAAGAATTTTATTTCCCTTTTCATCAATGATGATTTTCTGATTGTCAAATTGTGTAACTATGGCAAAGCCATTGTAGAACGGTTCTATTGCTGTATAGCGTTCTTTGTAGAGTTCTCTCCCACGTTGGCGCAAGTTTGCAACTTGTGCTTTATAAATAAGTCAAGTTTGTAACTTGACAAAGATGAATTGGAAACAAAAATTTATTGTTCTTTGAAATTGAGTTAATATGAATTGGAATCAAGTCGCAGACTTTAATTATATAAAAGGCACAAGTTGCAAACTTGCGCCAGCATTGGGAAAAAAAATGACAGGAATAAAAAGAGCGGAAATAATCGCTCTCGCTCTCATTCCCGCTCTTCGCAGTGGGAACTAATGACGAAATATCGAACAATTTTATAGAAGACATTGGGATTATTGCTAGTTTGAATTCATATTTGAAAATCTGATAAGAATAACTAATATTTTAGGCAATTAAGCAGAAAGTTACTACAGAGAATATCGATATCTTACGAAGGTTTATTGAGAGATACAATTCCAATATCAAGTTGATTTATTCCGATTTAAGAAAGGTATAGCAAAGAAATGATAAGTTAAGACATTATTTAATGTTCATAGAAAGATTTATGTGGGGCTGGAGGGATATAAATAAACTTCTGACTTTAGAGAATGGTGAATTAACTATTTGTTTTCACTGCCGCTAATAGTTAGAGCAGTGGTTACAGATAGGGTACATCCCTTTTATTTTTACGAGCATTATCAATCCATAGGCTTAGATGAGTTTTTCAAATGGTTAGTCTTTTCTTGAAGAATTTCTTTGATATATTTGCTGAAATACATGCTACCTATGAACAAAGAAAAGGCTATTCAACTACTAAAAGCACATCTTGATAAGTTAGAAAGAGAAGGATTTTCAGACTCTTGGCAGGTTTCATATTATGAATATGTAAAACGATTCTGTGGAGTGGATTCAATGTTTTATACCACTACATTTAACCCAAACGTACGCTACAATAGCGTTACACAAGAACTTGCAATTAAAAAGATATCAGCAAGGGAGTTGATTAATTCCGCAATTAATCACATTAATGAATTTGGGTTGTACAAAAAACCAAAAAATCCATTTATTAAATCTGTTGGGGGTGCTGCACTTTGGAGTGCTTTAGGGGTATCAATTTTTGCTGGGTTGCCTTATGCTTATTATTTAGGAGGAAAGGACGAAAAGGAATCGAGCAAAAAACAGATTAAAAAAGAAATGAGAGATTCAATGCAGTTGCTTAAAAATAGAATCCTACTTCTTACTCAACCTACCAAGACAGAATCGGATGAGGATTCCAACAATTTAAAAGGGAGATAGACAGTATAGTCCATTAATTATCTTTTGATTTATCCCACCCTTTCTTAACAGATTTTTTTGCGCTTGCTTTGCGTTTTGCAGTGGTTAATGCTATAGCCCTTGCATTTCAGCCTTTCAATCCGGCAAAACTTCCTAATGTATACTAATGATCGTAAATAACTAATAATGACCTTTATTTAAAAACTACTCTTAGAAATTACGACTCCTTATGAATTATTATATTTAGTGTCGTAAATTCAAAAAAATGGAAGAAAAAGAAACTCTATACTATCACGCTATTGCAGAATTCTCGGAACAAGACCATTATTGGTGCGACATGTCTAAAGAATCCATTATTAAAAATGTTATTATACCATTTTCTAATGGCAATGTTAGATTGGCAGAATATGATAATATTAAGGTTCTTATAAATTTTAAATCTGTTGAAAGATTGCTACTTCTTGAAACTCCTTTTAAAATGCGAAAAAGTGATCTTGTTGAGCCTGATTGGGAAGAGTTGGAGGCGAGCCCAGATTACTTTAAGTATTGTAAAACTGAAGAAATTTTTCAAGCCGCAATAGATTATTCAAAAAGAAATTTTACCTCTTTAACTAAAAGTAAATTTGTTAAGAACAAAGAACAAGTATTCACAATAATGCATCTTGGTGACAAAATGCTTGATTCAGCTTATATTGGCGTTGTAAAAGAGGTTTTTAGCAAACACAATCTAAATGTTTTAAGAGCAGATGAAATACAAAATTCTGGTATTATTACCGATCAAATTCTAGAAAATATAGCGTCTAGTAGGTTTGTTCTTGCAGATTTAACAGGAGCTCGACCAAATTGTTATTATGAGACAGGATTTGCTCAAGCAATGGGGAAGGAATTAATACTTACAATAAAAAAAGGTGAACAAATTCACTTTGATTTAGCTGCAAATAGATTTATAATATGGGAAACGGAAAATGAACTGCGTCAATTGCTAAACAGTAGGCTTATGTCTCTATTACAAGTTGGTAATGAAGGTACAAAAAAGAAAGGAGATGAGATATAAAGTTATTTATAATCTTATCACAAAGAATTTCTTATAGTCAATTGAGTAAATGAGATTATAATATAAATAAATTAAAAAATATGGCAAAAATACTTCGAATTGAAACTTATGATTTATTAAGGAGTGCATCTCAATTTAAATACATAAATATTGAAAATATAATAGAAATAGAAGAGTTATTACCAAATGGTAACGACGCACTGACAAGAATAAGAATGTCAGATGGTACCTTGTTATATATTCAAATGACAGTTACTGCTTTACAAAATATTATTAACCAACAATAGATCCTCTTTTTTTATTCACACAAATTTAAACAGAAAAAATTTATGTACCCTTTTTGCGTTAGTGGTGAGCTTTCCAAATGATTGGTTGTACTTCTTGTCAAGTTAAATTACTTACTATCTTGCTAAGTAACTTTGGGAGAATCCACAAGTTGAATTATTTTAGTGGCATCAATCCGTCAGTATTCTTTACCTCAGGTTTTTCCCTTTTATCTAATTCTGAATTCTCAAGTTCAAGACTTATTTGATTGATTGAATTCTGAATAGTGCTATAGGTTTCAATTTTACCTACCTTTTTTTTAAGGTCACTAACATTATCATCTTTGTAAAGACTGTAAAGATTGCCCCAATAGAAATGATAAAGGATGCAATACTCATCTTATATGATGTACTCTTTTCCTTTTTCTCCTTTTTTATATCTAACAATTCCTCCCCATAATAAGTTTTTCTCCCTGCTTCTGTGACTGTATAATAAGTTGCATCACCAGGAGATTTAGTTGGTTGGATTAATTTTGCGCCCTATAAAACCACAGTCTGAGGATAAATTTTGACTTTATCAATACTTAAACTTTTGTACAATTCGTAAACACCCAATCCGAAATTCCATATTTCAATTGGCTGCCTATCATCATGATGTTTTAATTGTTCTTTCTGACATCCCTCAACAGTTGATGTATAGTTTTTAATTATCTCTCCTAATATTTTGTGTTGAAGTTCATATTTACCTTCTCCCATATTGGTTAAATAAGTTTCTTCAAAAATAGCAATCTATGAATACTTTTCAACACCTTCATTTATAGGCTCTTAATTGGTTACATTTGAATAATTAAAAAATAGAAATATGGCAGGATTTAGAAAACGCTTCAATGCAAATTTTAAGGATAAACCTGAGTCTTTTGAGCAGATTGAACTGGCGATGAAAATGGTTGATTTGGATATAGAGATGAAACGGATTCCCAAGGAAGGGCAAGACGAAATCAGTATTGATTTCAAATCAGAACAAGACAAGAAAAAATTTGAAATGATAATTGTTGCTGCAGGGTATAAGGGACAGTTGATTGATTAGATTTCCTCCAGTGCTTAAGTGAACTTTGTTGAGATTTTTTTTGCAAAACTCATACCTCTGAAACCATTGCTATTAAAAGAAATTCTCTGATTTTAGTCTTATAGCGACCTAATCATCTGATTTAACATTTATGAGCCTGCTCTCATTATGCAATCATCTCAAATAATTTTCCTAACGCTGAACAAAAATTTTCTTATGGAGTAGCTCGCCATTCTTAAATTTACATTCAACAATATAAATTCCATCTTCTAATTGAGAAATATCAAGCGTGGTTTTGAATGGAGCTGGTTTTAGTTGTAAAATAACTTTACTTTGTATATCCATAACTACTACTTCTTGAATAATCTGATTCGAATTTATCTGCACAATGTTTTTTCCCGGATTGGGATAGATTGAAAAATCAATTTCCGAAGTTTCATTCATCCCCAATATTGTATCTTCTGACAAACTTACATCATCGATGTAATAATAGGCACCTCCTACCGTAACAGTGCTTAAAGGTATTTCTGTTAATGTATCTGAATCAATTCCATTATGAAAATTGCCCAATGTTAGAAACTTCTCGGTTCCAATTGCTGTGTAACTGCCATTAATTTCCACCCAG
>Ga0075163_10009134_pt1 | contig 13027 bp, 13 predicted proteins | sample JI1023141ADNA_FD_71478 | JGI IMG/M metagenome (GOLD analysis project Ga0075163, IMG submission 71478) | Wastewater effluent complex algal communities from Wisconsin, to seasonally profile nutrient transformation and Carbon sequestration -... | ecosystem: Engineered > WWTP > Effluent > Algae...
CTGCGCCAGCGGACGATACGCCTCCAGCCGCCAACCCTGCGGAACAGCGGGAACTACGCCCAGCAGATAGACGCTTTCGCCGGGCACGACCAGCGCGCGCAATGCATCACCCATATCCACATCCGCTTTCGCGACACCCAGGAATGGTGCGTACTCGGGCGGGAAACGCGCCGCATCGCCGTCGCGTCGCGCGATCGAACGATGACGGCCGCCCAGCGATGTCCAGAATGGATTGTCGAGCGCTGCGTATCGCATCCGTTGAACCTGTTCCGAAACCGGCGAGTCCGCCGACCGCATCGTCGGCGCGTCAGAATAGGCTGCGGCATGATGGCGGACAAGCGCGGCGCATCGGGGTTTTTTTTGCGTAGCCTAACCCGCGTAAGCGCCGGTGGTGAACCTCCAGCCGGGCTTGGGTACGGTTTTCGGATTCACGCAATCGTCGGGCCATACGCCCATCTCTGCGGTAGCGGTGCGGTGGGCGACCGCCTTGATCGTGACCGTCTCCCACGCGCGCGACGATCTGGTCGTTTTCAGTTCGACGCCCGGCGCCAGCCCGTCGTCCTCACCGCGGTCGAACGTCATCCGATAGGTGAAACCGCACCCGTATTCGTCCTTGCGTTTGTCGACCCCGTCGATCGACACGATCCGCGCTTCCAACGGCTGTCGACGAATCAGATCGAGCATCGGCTTCGGCAAGTCCGGCAGGCCGGCGACAGGCCGCTTTTCGTCGCCATCTGCGAGCAGGAACATCCCGTGCATATCGTCGCGCGGTTCAAAACCATGATGGATGGCGTTGACGAATGCGATCATCCTGTCGTCCGGGATCATGTAACGTCGCTGACCCCAGCGCACCGGACGCACCGTGTCGGGAAAACCACCGAACGTCGCCTCATTCGGCGTTTCGTACGCGAACCGCAACTGTCCGTCGGCGTCGACCACGATCTTGCCGCGATTCGCGCCATACAAACCCATGCACCCATGCCAGGTGGCCGCGACGCCCGTGCTCGGCGCAAAGGTCATGCGGATGTTCGCGCCCAGACCGTCGCCCTCGTAGTAGTTGCCAGCCCACGGATGTTGTTTCAGCGTCGCGATTTCATCCTGGATCCGTTTGCGCTGCGCTTCGGCGCCCTCGCCATCAGGCTCGGATGCCGGTGCAACGCTGTCGCTCGCGTCCTGTGCCAGACCCAGACTCATCGTCGCCGGGACCGCGACGATCGCCACCAGAGCGATGCCTATCGCCGCGGAGATCCGCAGGATCGGCAGGGTCGGCGTTTCGTCGATGCGTCGACTCATGGCAATACTCCCGTGGTGGTGGCCTGCTCCGACAACAAGTCGGTGCGCTGTGCCCGGGTGTCAACGGGCGAGCCGGCGGAAAGGGGTCGAGGCTTTGGCCGTCGGGGTGGCCCCTCTTCGCTGTCATCCCGTCCACGGTTTTGGCGATGCTGGTTGTGTTACTCCAAGAATACGACGGCCGAGCAGGACACGACCGTTTCGAGATTGTCATCGTCTACGCAGTGCTGCTCGCGGCGAGTGCCGGGCTCAGTCTCAACCTGGTCGCAATCGGTAGATCGTTGCGGATGGTTCACTGCCTCCGGCACCGGAATCGGAAAGCGGGCACCAGCAGCCGTAACGGATCATCCACCATCGCGCCGCAGCGTCAACGATACGGTTGCGGCATCGAGCGGAACACGGGCCTGTTCGTAACCGGGCACTTCCAGCAGCACGCCCGGCTCGGTAACGTCGTCGAGCACGATACGGCCCGCAGCATCGGCGGTCAGCGTTTTCGGCGGCACTCCGCGCAGAGGCGACAGCACATGCACGGGCGCTGCGGCCAACGACCGGTTGCCCGCGCTCACGCGGACGGTTACGCGCCGGCCGCCGCCGGCCGCGATGCGCGTGCGGAAACGGGCATCCGCAGTTGCAGCGCCGACATCCACCGCATCGCTGATGCGTACGGTCCAGGGCGCGAGCACGGCAGCGACGCGCACGATGCCCGGTGCATTCAGGGACACGGCCATCCCACCGGGCACCGGACGGAAATAATCGGCCTGCGATTCGCGCCACGTTGCGCCTTGACGGCGCTGCAGGACGAAGACCGGAAAGGGATCTTCCACGCGCGGCAGCCGCGGGATTTCGATGCCCGGGGTTTCGACGATCAACCAGCGCAGCGGTTCGAGTTCGATGGTCTTCGCGACGACACCGGCATTCACGGGCTCGCGACTCAGATCGAGCGAGATCGGCAACCGCTCCGGCCATGACGGCAGGACATCGACGAGAAACGACGGTGCCTTCGGCGGCGCGACACGGATCTCGATCGGCAGCGGCTGCAGCGGGTCGATGTCTTCGATGCGAAGCGCGCCCGAGGCGTCCGTTCGCAGTGTTCGCTCGCCTCGCGGCGACGACCAGACCACGGAAGCGTCCTTCACCGGCGTCCGTGATCCTTTTTCGACGAGGCGCAGTGCGACCGCAACGGACACCGCTGCGCCCAGTCCGGAGATTTCGGGATCCAGATCGAACGTCAGCAGACGCCCGGCCGACAGCGTCACGCGGCGACGTTCGGTCTCGACGCCATCGACCACCGCGATCAGGTCCACCGGCCCCGGCGGCAGCGGCGAAACAACGGTTTCCGCCGCGACCGGCAATGCGCGCTCGTCGTAGGCATCCAGCACATTCGGCGCTTCGCGTCGCATCAGCGACTGCCACTGCGCGTCCTGCGAACCCTCGACCCGGCGGAACAACACCTGCGCTCCGCCCGCCGCCTGCCGAGGCGCGCGCAAACGCAGGCCCGCAGCAACGCGCGGTCGCAACTCGGTCGGTACGTCTTCGCGGGTGAAGGACGCTTCGTAGAAACGCAGGCCATCGTCGGCACGCGCCTGCAGGACATAACGATCCACCACCGGAAGATCCGCCATCGCCACAGTCACGGCGCCATCGGCGTCCAATGTCGCCGGCACGTTCAACCAGCGCGTCACCGTCGCCAACTCTTCGAAGCTGCGCGGCCCCGCGCCTTCGCCACCGCTGCGCAACCACGCCTGATATCCAGCCAACTCATCCGGAGCGATGCTGGCCAGCCCGATGCGCACCGAATCCGGCGCTGCCGATACGCCTCCATCGGACAGCAGCCGCATGCGCAGTGCGAGCGCCTGCCCGGTCGCGGTGCGGTCATCCCTGCCCGACGCCGCGCGTGTCGCGGTATCGCCCAATGCCGCACCGTCCGCATCAGTACCCGCGTAGCGCCACCACAGCGCAAGAAGAAGGGCGCCCACCGCAAGGCAGGCGCCCAGGATCAGCGCGGAACGACGCCATTTCGTCATGCCGCGAACCGGTCAGTCCGTATCCGCGGTCGAGTAGAACGAGATGTAGATCGGCGCATGATCCGACACGCCGTTGCGGAACGTGCACATGTCCGCGATGTAGTCGCGGCCCGAAGCGGAATATTCGGTCACATGGCTGTTCTGCATCCAGAAATGGTCGTAACGGCTGGCGAACGCGCAGCTGGTGTTGATCGAAGTCAGTTCGTTGACGCGATGGCTCACCGCCGGCGCCAGAGCGGTCAGATTCGCCCACCACGGCGAAGTCGCTTCGCGATTGTGGTCGCCCACCAGGATCACGTCCTGATCGCTGCTGCTGCCGTTCTGGATCGAGTTGAACACGGTGGAGATCAGCTGTACTTCGGCCTGACGCTCAGCGGTGGTGCCGAACACCGTATGCCAGTTGATGAAGGTGTAGTCCGCACCGGTCTGGATGTGGCGGACCTTCACGATCTGCGGCTCGCGCTCGAACTTGTCGCCGCTGTCCACCCAGGTCGTGGCGGAAAGCAGTTGCACGCGGTCGGTGCGGAAGAACACCGCATAACGCTCCTTGTAGCTGCTGCGGCCAATGGCTTCCGTAACGCGATAATCCCAGGTGAAGCCGCTGGTGGCGGTCAATGCCGCAGCGATGCTGGCCGCTGATTCGGCGTACATCACTTCCTGCCCGAACACGAGATCCACGCCATTCGCGGCGCCGGCGGCGCTGCCGAAGTTGTTCCAGATCTGTCCCGCATACGCATTCCAGTTCTGCTGCCCGCTCCAACCGGCATGCAGCATGTTCCAGGACACCACTCGAAGATACGATTGCGCCGATGCCTGCGCGGCGAAGAACAACAAGCAAACACCGAAGATCGCGACAAAGCTGCGTTTCATGACCCCTCCCGGGAGCTGGTGGATGACGCGAAGTATCCCGACGCGGTGTGTCCGTTCGATGTCTTCCAGGCGCCCCTCGCCCCAACCCTTCCGTGCCGCATTGCCTGCTACCGGGCTGGGGCCATGTTAATCCAGACGCAGCTCTTGCAGAGAGGCCCCATTCGCGGCATTCCGAGCCGACATGGCCCAAGAAGGTCAATATTTGTAATATTTACACATAGAGTGATAGCTAAAGATCGTGTCTGTTGCTGAGATACCCGGGTCGCGTTGTGCGACCGTACGGAATCACACCCATGAAAAACACACACACTCTCTGCTTGGCTGCTGCGCTCGCGCTGACCTCCTTCGCCGCACCCGCCCAGCATGTCCAGCATGCGGATGCAGCGCCTGCTTCGAGCCCGACCACGATAGCGGCGCCCAAACTGCAGACGACTCTGCGTACGCTGTGGCACGGACACGTCGAACAGACCCGCGCCTACGCGCTGGCGGTTAACGCCGGCAACACCAAACGCGCACGCAAAGCGGAAGCCGATGTCGTCGCCAACGAGAAACAGATCTCGGACGCGGTCGCCGGCTTTTACGGCAAGGCCGCCGGCGACCGCATGCTGACCCTGCTGGCCGGCCATTGGGGTGCGGTCAAGCAGATGACCGACTCGGTCAAACTGAAAGACAGTGTCGGCAATACCCGTGCGTTCGAGGCGCTGACCGCGAACGCACGTGAAATCGCCGAATTCCTCTCCGGTGCCAATCCTTATCTGGCGAAGGATGCTGTCTTCGGCCTGCTTGCCGCCCACGGCGCCCACCATTCGGCGCAAATTTCGCAGATCATGAAAGGCGACATGAAAGCCGAAGCCTCCACTTGGCGGGCGATGCAGGCGCATATGGACACCATCGCCGATGCGCTGATACAGGCGCTGGCGAAACAATTTCCTTCCAAGGCGGCATGACATGGGCGAACTGCATCAGCTCGGCGCCACTCAACAGGCATTGCTGCGGCATCTGCTGAAAAGCCAGAACGATGCGGATGTGGAATCGTTGTGCATACGGCTGCGCATCAGCCACAACGCGGTCAGACAACATCTGACCGCGTTGATCTCGCGTGGTTGGGTGGAGCGTGCGCCCTCCATGCCCAGCGGCGGCCGCCCACAGGCGCGCTTCCGTCTGACCGCCGCAGGTCGCGCGCTGTTCCCGCGCAATTACGCACTGATCGCCAATGCGCTGCTCGAGGCCGTTACCGAACGTGTCGGAGACAGCGATATGCAGGCATTGCTGACGGATCTCGGAACCCGACTCGGCGCAGCGGAACCCGTGATCGACGGCGACACCGACATCGAAGTGGCGCAGGCTCTGGCGGAGCGACTGGATCGCGCAGGCTACGAAGCCATCCCGACGGTTCGCGGTGGGCAAGCCCAGGTGGAAGCGTTCAACTGCGTCTTCCACTCGCTCGCTCGCAGGAACAGCCATGTCTGCCGCTTCGACATCGCCTTCATGGAAGCGGCCAGTGGGCGCAGCATCCAGCACACCGAATGCATCGTCCGTGGCGGGCACGTCTGCCGGTTCCTGATCGGAGACGACGCTGAAGCCACGGGAGTCTGACTCCGCCGCATGGCCGTGGCACTGCGGTTCACCAATCCGTGGGCCGGTAATCCTTCAGGAACTGCCCCCAGATGTGATGTCCGGTATTGATGCCGTCGATGATCGGATCGACGATGCGCGCCGCGCCATCGACGATGTCCAGCGGCGGGTGGAAACGTTCTTCGACAACCTTGCGCGCAGCAAGCTCCACCGGATCCTCGTCGGTGACCCAGCCGGTGTCGACCGCGTTCATGTGGATGCCGTCGTTGTGGTAATCGGCCGCGGCGGTACGCGTCATCATGTTCAGCGCCGCCTTCGCCATGTTCGTATGCGGATGCCGCGTGGTCTTGAACTTGCGGTAGAACTGGCCTTCGACCGCGGACACGTTGACGATGTGCTTGTCCCGACTCGGCACATCGCCCTCGCGGGTGCGCAGCATCAGCGGCTTCAACCGCGCATTGATGATGAACGGCGCGATCGCATTCACCAGCTGCACTTCGAGCAGTTCCACCGAAGGCACTTCGGCCATCAGCAGACGCCATGAATTGCGCGTGCGCAGATCGATCTGCTGCAGATCCTGATCCAGCCGCCCCTGCGGGAACAGATGCTGCTGTCCGACCATTTCCTCGGCGAGCAGCGGGATCTGCGACAGTTCGGCCGCACGGGTGATGCCGGCGAGCGCGTCGTCGCGGGCGGGCATCGCCAGCGACGCGCCATCGGCGCCTTCCGGCAGCATCGCGTACCGACGCAAACCCTCGTAACCGCCCAGCAGCTTGCGCAGATGCTCGGGCACATCGTGCGCGGCCGCGGTCTCGCCGGCCATCATGTGGGCGTAGAACTCCGGCGGGCGACGCACGGTCTGGCAGGCGTTGTTGACGATGAAATCCAGCCTGTCGCGGGTCGCCACCAGCTCGCGGCAGAACGCTTCGACACTGGGCGTATGCCGCAGATCCAGCCCGAAGATTTCCAGCCGATGCGCCCACTCGCCGAAATCGGGCTCTTCGGCATAGCGCGCGGCGGAATCGCGCGGGAAGCGCGTGGTCACGATCAGACTCGCGCCCGCGCGCAGCAACTTCAGGCCGGCCTGATAACCGATCTTCACCCGCCCGCCGGTCAACAGTGCGACCCGCCCGCGCAGATCGGCGGTTTCGGTACGCTTGGCGAAATTGAACTCGGCGCAGCCCGGGCACATCTGATCGTAGAAATGATGGATCCGGGAATACTTCTGCTTGCAGACGTAGCAGTGCTGGGGTTCGACCGACTCGCGCCACTCCGGCGCATCGGTGTGGCGGTCGTCGGCCGCGAAATCCCGCGGCGGAAAATAATTCGGCGTGGTGAATACCGGTCTGCGTCGCAGCTCGCGGATGCCGGTCTCGTGCAGCACCGCTTCCTCGCGCGCGATGTGCTCGGCGTTTCGCGCACGCTCGGCCGCCTTCATTTTCTGCCGGCGCAGCACCGGATCCGGGTGATAGACCTTCGCCACCGCCTGATGCAGCCGCCCGCGATCCTCGGCGGACAACCGGTCGAGAAGATCGCGGTCGGCCGCCACGGCATCGAGAAAGGCGATGCACGCGCGCGCATCGTCGGCGAGAGTGGGTGTATCGGGTGCGGGGTGCGGCGAAGACGACATTGCGGGTTCCGGATCGGGTGCGGCGAAGGCTGCAGACCACCCATTGTCGCGCGGATGCACCGATCCTGCATGCAGACTCTTCGCGCAAGCGATGGTCGCAACCGCTGATACCGGTCGCGGCCAGACTGCGCGTGTCGAGGGCATCCGGTCGCATCCCGTCAAGGCATACGACCCGCATTGCGGCCCGCACGGCGAACGCCATCGGTCCACAATCACGCACCCTGCGAAAGGCAGCCGTGCCATTGGCGCATACGGCGACCGGAGCCCTCGACACCTCCGCCATTCGAAGCGGACAGGGTTTCTACTTCGTAGCGGCCTTGTGCACGGTGATGTGCGCTGCAACGCACAGCCACTTCCCGTCCCGCTTGAGCCAGATGTCGGTATAGCGATTGATGCCTTTCCGCCCGTCTTTCAGCTCGTAGTCGTTTTCGGCATGGATCAGCGCAACGTCTCCGAAGCGACGGATATTGACCTTGTCCACGGGAAAAGACCGGATGTTGTCTTCGAAATACGGGATCGCGAAGTCCGCGAGCGCAGCGCCGCGGTCATGGAACGAGCCGTCGCCGAAGACCACCGCATAGTCCGGCGCCAAATGCGCGCCATACCATGCGACGTCCGCTTCGCGGAATGCCTTGACGTACTGTTCGTTCAGCGCCGTCAGAACCGAATGGTCGTCGCCGGTCGGATCCTGTCCTTGCCAGACCGCATGCGCCGGCGCGACGCCGACATCCTGCTTCGCATCCACTCCGTTCTTGAGCAGCGTGTTCTGGCCGCTCACCAAACGCCAGGCGGCACCATTCCAGACATACACGTCGGTGTAGCGGACTCTCTCCACCTTGTCGTCCCTGCGGACCGCCACGAACACGCCATGCACGACTGCGACAGGCCCGAACAGGCGCACATCGACATCGTCGTAGGACGCGCCATCCAGTGAAGACGGCTGTCGCAGATCGGCGATGAATGCTGCGCGATCGACCCACGAGCCATCGCGCCCGATCAGCAGGAAGTCCGGGTCAGTCAACGCTTCCATGAAATCGGCGTCTTCGGCGACGTATGCACCGACGAAACGATGGTTGATGGCGCGCAGCTGAGCTTCAGCGACTTCCTGGGGGGGCGGCGGCGCGGCATGGCTGTCATCGCCGACGAGGGCGGCGAGCACGAACAGCGGAGCGATCAAGCGCGATTTCGACATCAGTGTTTCCTCAATATTTTGTTGGCAACGATCAGACGTGGTCTTTCCAGGCGGGCATGCCGATCAGCAAGGCCCGCGCCATTTCGCGGGCCGCGCCCGGATCCAGCGCCTGCTCGCGCACCAGGTAGTCGGCATTCACTTGCAGCACCTCGTTGAAAGGCTTGAGATTGCCAGCGTCGTCGCCGCAGCTGCTGCAGTACATCGCTGCGGGGTTCCCTCCCGCGAAATCGCCGGGGTTGAGCATCGGAAAACCGCAGGAACCGCACGATGGGCAGTGTTGTTCGCTCATTGGGGATACCTCATGGTCGGATGATCTCGAGAAGTTGTTTCTTCAATTCGGCGCCGCGCACCGCGATCACGCTCGCACCCGGTGCGAACAGATCCCGGTTCATCAGGTAATGGTTCGTGAGCGCGATCCATGTGTTGGCCAGCGCCACCGGATCCATGTCGCGCGCCGCGCCTTGCGCCACATCGCGTGCATAGGCCGCACGCAGCCGCCATGCGATACCGGACTGCAATGCGAAAATGCGCGCACGGGCTGCCAACGGCAAAGTGCTCGCTTCGCACAGCAGTCGCGCGAACAACACTTCCTGTTCCGCAAGCGCGATCAGATGGGCATCGACGACATCGCCGACACCGATGGCATCGCTCGAAATATCGGCCAGTCGTCTGGACATGGCCCGGCCGATCTCCTCGACCAGCTCCCCGACCAGGGCCTCGCGGCTCTTGAAATGGACGAAGACCGTGCCGTGGGCCTTGCCCGTCGCCTTCGCGATCGCCGCCGTGGTCGCTCCGGCGAAGCCGTGGGTGGCGACCACGCGCAGCCCCGCTTCCACGAGTTGGCGGCGGGTCGCCTCGCGTTGCCGGCTGCGGTTGGTGCGTGCTGGGTTGGCAATCGAATTCACTGAGCTGTTACTCATTGAGTGTTCGCTCACTTTATCGATCTGGATCCCCCCGTCAAGCCCTTGGATCCCCTAACAAGTGCAAGGGCCAAGATCGGCAGCAACCTGCCGGATCCCGGTTACCGACAGGCCCGGTCAAAGCGCCTCATCGCGGCCATTCGTTCGACCAGATGATGTTTGGATTCCGCTGCGTTGCCCGTGCGACAGGGGCTGGCCGGCCATTCGGCTGCCGAACACCAGCCCCGGCTGCGGCCGCGATCAGATTCGCTGCGGAAGCTTCGGGCTGAAGGCCCTCCTGCAGATGGGGAACTTCACCCGGCCGGATCGGGAGTGATGGATGCAGCGGACCGGCTTGACGATCAGCGTTTCGGCCACCCGGGCACGAAGCGTGGCGTCGTCGTCAGATAGTCGCGATAGGCGGGACTGCGCTGCCGAAGATCCGCCTCCAGCAGCGGCACGCCTGACACCCGCGTCAACAACCAGGTCATCAGCAACGGCGAGAACACCGTCCATGCGCCGCCCATGCTGGCCGAAGCAACCCAGATGCCCCACCAGAACACGGCCTCGCCGAAATAGTTCGGATGCCGGCTGTAACGCCAGAGACCGCGATCCATGACCGTATCCTGCGCGCCGCGAGTCGCCTTGAACCGCGCCATCTGCGCATCGGCGATGGTCTCGAACGCGGCACCGAACGCGGCGATGGTGAAACCCGCATACGTCAATGGATTGGCGTGCTGCGCGCCGTTGAGGATCGGCACCACCGGCAGCACGATCGCCGCGGCCAGCACCGCCTGCAGCAGAAAGACCAGATACAGGCTCTTGAACCCGAAATTCGGCTGATTGCGCGCGCGGATGGCCTGATAGCGCCGGTCCTCGCCATTGCCGTGATTGCGCACGGTGATGTAGATCGACAACCGCAGCCCCCACAGCACGATCAATGCGATCAGCACGAACGACGCCATCGTATCGCTGCGCATCCGCCATGCGAACAGCAGCGTGAACACGATGAAAAAGATCGACCACAGGCTGTCGACGATGCTGACATCGCGCAACTTCAGGCTCAACAGCCATACGGCGACCGCAAGCGACAGCATCACCGACCACGGCAACCATGCTTGGGCGAGACCGGCGATGTTCATCGATTCAGACCCCGAGTTTCCTGGCGATGACGAAGGCGACCAGCGACACCGAAGCCGCCAGCACCGTGCCCCACATCATATCGACCACCGTCACCAGCACCGGCCAATCCTTCATCAACGCCAGATTGGTCAGATCGAAGGTGGCGTAAGTAACGAAACCGAATGCCGCGCCCGCGAACAGGGCATGGCGCCAGGATCCCTTGTCCAGCGCCGGCGCGATCACGAAAAAGACCATGCCGCCGATGAAGATCAGGTAGAACAGGATCGCGGCCCACCAGTTCACATCGGCTTTCAACAAGGTACCGATCTGATCGCGGTAGAAGCCGCGCGCCACCACGACCAGCCAGAGCATGTCGATGGCGAAGAACACCGGCAATGTGATGAAGAACAGTTTGATCCACATGATGTTGCCCGAGATTCCCTGCGTCGAGCGGCAGGTTGGCGGGCCGCACGCAGCAGGTCAAGTGCCGTCGCAGACCCTCTGTCCTGCGATCTCAATCCGCACCGCCGCCAAGACCTCCGGCGATTCGCGCGAGCAGTGCCGGTTCGGAACGCAGGTAACTCGCGAACGGCTCCGCGATACAGCGCTCGATCACCGCCGTCACGCGCGGAGTCGACAACCGGTCTTTCGTCGGCCGACCGTATTCGGGATCGTCGAGGCGGACGCAGACGACCGCGTTCAAGCCCGTCTCCAGAACACGTTCGATGTCCTCCCGACGCCGCCCAAGACAGACCTCCGGCAGCGCTTTGCGCACGCCAGACACCAAGCCGCGCACGAGGCCGTCCACATGCGTGCCGCCATCCGTCGTTCGCATCACATTGGCGAAACTCGCCAGCGATGTGCCGGGAGACGCGTACCAGGTGGCAGCGACCTCGACGAGGATCGATTCGGCGGAAGATGCAAAGACGAACATCGCTGCGGGAATTTCCTCCCCACGAAACATCCCGGACGCCCGGACATACGCCGCCAGCCCGTCGGGCTTGTGGAACTCGTGTCTGCGCCGATCCTCGAAAGCCAGGGTCAATCGTGGAAACAGATAGGACATTTCCTCGATCCGCGCCAACACGGGTCCCGGGTTGATGCCCATGCCGGCGAAAATTCCGGGATCCGGAGCGAACACGATCCGGGTGCCGGTCGTCTGCGTCGAACCGGTGGCATGCAGTTTCGACACCACGAGACCGCGCTCGAAGCGCTGACGCCAACACTGACCGCCTCGGCTGACCTGCAATTCCAGCCAGGCCGAGAGCGCGCATACCGCGAACAGGCCGACGCCACGTGTGCCGATATGCTCGTGCGGCGCATGGCCATCGAGCGTCGGGCCCGTATGAAACGATGTCAGCGCCTTTTCGGCGAACGGCACGCCGTCGACATCATCCAGACGGATGCCTCGGCCGTTGTCTTCGACACTGATCGCCCCGTCCTCCGCGACCTCGATCGCGATCCTGTCGCAATGCCCGGCCAGGTGCTCGTCGAGCGCATTCGCCACGACTTCCCACAACATGTGGATCAGGCCGGAGCCGTCGCTGATGTTGCCGATATACATCCCGGGACGACGGCGTATGCCTTCGAGCGCATTCATCGCGATCTATGTCTCCAGGTCTTCCCGACGCTCCGCCTGCCGGACCATCACCAGCAGCGTCGCAAGCACCGTCAACGACAGCCCCGATTGCCACACCCACTGCCATCGCAGTGCGGATGTGCCGAAGCCCAGAACGAACGACATCACGACGACGAAGACCGCAAATGCGTTCATGCCGATCAGGGCGCCGAGAAGACCTTTCAGAAAGCCTTTTGATGGTTTCGACGACATTTTATTGCCCCAGGACGCCGGATAATGGCAGTGGAGTCAAGGATCGCCGCTCACGGCCGGTGGCGCATGTGCCTTCAGCCATCGTCACATTCCGGGTGATGGCGCGTCGTCCTCTTGCGCGCCATGACCCGGTCATTCCAGCCCTTGAGACTGTGGATGTTTCAATCCGGTTCACCACCCCCACAGCCACCCGTCGGAACCGGCTACGGACTCAGAACCGGCGCCCCCGGAGCTCACGCAGATACGGCACCAGTCGATCGCGCCAGATGCGGTAACCGGCCTGGTTGGGGTGGACGCCATCGCTGACGAAGTAGCCGCCGATCTGCTGACCTGCAGCATCCACGAACAGCGGATAGAGGTCGAGATAGGACACGAACGCCGAGAATCGCGGACCCGCCGCCAGATCGGCGATCCGGCGATTGATCGGCAACAACGCATCGCGATTCTTCACCGGGTCGTTGGTCGGGATGAGCGAGTGCAGCACGATATGGGCGTCGGGTTTGCGCGCGTGGACCGCCGCCAGCACCTGGACGATGCCCGCCACGACGCTGTCCACGACCGGCGTTTCTTCCGCCCAGGTGTTGTTGACGCCGA
>Ga0075163_10009136_pt1 | contig 13025 bp, 10 predicted proteins | sample JI1023141ADNA_FD_71478 | JGI IMG/M metagenome (GOLD analysis project Ga0075163, IMG submission 71478) | Wastewater effluent complex algal communities from Wisconsin, to seasonally profile nutrient transformation and Carbon sequestration -... | ecosystem: Engineered > WWTP > Effluent > Algae...
TTAAGGCAGCTTCTCCGCCCGTCCCACATCAAACATCGGGAGCGAGCCCTGAATCAGGCATTGCGCATTTGGCTCGCAATGAACCGTTCGTGGTTGACCATAAAGCCGCACCCGTTGCCCCTCATACTCGCCAGCACCACTGCCAAGGGCCCAATCGAGATCGTGGCGATCAATTAAATGGCTCTGAAGCGCAAAGAAACCCTTGGAGCGATGCAGCTCTCCCTCAATGACCTCAGCGGGCTTCACGATTGTCGCCGTATACAGCTGCCTTACCTGAAACCACGTACCCGAGCGCGTTTGCTCAACAACGCCGTCTTCGCGTGGCGAGTTATTCGAGATTTTTTGTAAATCAGCGTCGATCTGCACGACGGCGCCAAGAAACCAATCGTCCCTTTGGACATTCTGGGGTCGCACAGCGTCGAGCGCCTTGGGAAGTGCATCGTCCTCGACGACAACACCATGGACCATAAAGCCGCCCTTGGTCGGCACCACCATTCCCTCAAATTGGGTGCGGCCTTCTTGAAGCCCTTTGGGTGCCATGGCAATGGCCTCCGCGGGGGAAGGGCTCGAGGCTGCGACGACGGGAACGCTCGCGTCCGATTTTGGGCCAGACGAGGCGCCGGCGCCTGAACACGCAGCAAGAAGAAGGAAGAGAAAGGCGAATTTCGTCAAGGGAGGGCTCCTTTTAGGTGGAATGTGCGCCGGTTTGTTACGTGCTCGCCAAACGATCCTGGTTGTAGATCAGCATGTCGATGAGGCGAAGATGTTGGTCGGAAACCCGCAGCGCTGTGTCCGCCCAAAACGAGGTTGAGGAAGCGCGTCCCACCCCACCTCATCTCACAACCTTCACCCGCAAAGACCCCGCCGCCGCTTCTCCGCCCCCCGTCACATACCCTTTGATCGCATAATCCCCAGCCTCGGCCGGCAGTTTTATTCTTACACTCGCCTTATGTCCCACAACCACTGCCTCCACCCGCGTGACTACTTTGTCTGTTGCCAAATCAAATATCTTTTTCATCGCCCAAAACGCGTCATCCTCCTCCATTTGCTTTAACTCGTCCGCGCTCATAGCTGGGGCTCGTACGACGCTTCGTTTTGTCTCCAACGTGAAAAACGCCTTCCCCTTCTCCACCCCCTTTGCCTCCACCGTCACAACGACCTCTTCCCCCGAAAGGCGCGTGTCCTTCGCACCCTCCAGTGTCAGCATCGCTTTTTCGGGGTATCGAAGCACCGTCGCGGGATCACCAAACAAATTGTAGAGCGCCTCATGCTCCACAGCGAGCGCAGCCGGGTCGGACTTAAAGAGGAGGGGCGCAATCGGCAAATCGCCCTTTTTCATACGATCCTTCATCGTCACCACACCCTCGCCGAGCGAAATTGGGCGCTCCTCGACGAAGGTCTTCACAATGGCAATCCCGTAAAGAGCGTTCGAATACGGATGGCTCTCCCGGCTTGATGCAAAGACAGCAATGGCGCCATGCGGGTTTAACACCAACACCTCTGCCACCGACTTTCGACCGTTCGGTAAATCAAAATGACCGTTGCTGCATGTCATCGACACAAAGAAGGGGTTTCCTTCCTTGATGTCCATCGGCTTCAAATCACGCACGGAGCCCGTCGAGTAAAACTTCCCGTGAAACCTCACATCATCAAACCACATCGGCGCGCCATGCCCGACATACCCCGCGATGAGCGCTCCCTCCTCCATACGCGTCGTCATACGCGTGGACAGATCGGGCAGGGGATATGCGTAGGGTGAACCTACCTTTGGAAAAATAATATCCACATCCCAATCATAAGGAACCTCGTCGTCGAGCGTCCGCGTCATCGTGTTCTCAATCAAATAATCAGCAAACGCACCAAAATTCGCAGGCCCGCTAAACAACGTAATGCTCCGCCTCCACGTCCCCTCCGCGGGCTTTGTCTCATACGCAATCACCTTGTTCGCAAACCCCCGCGCCTCCTCCGCCGTCCGCACCGGGATACGCCCCACAGCGAGCGCCCTCGCGTCCGCGGATGCAAGCTCCGGCTGGCCTGGCACGCCCCGATGCGCAAAGGCATAGGGCAAATCGGTCGGATAACTCTCCAATCCATAATCACGCAACAAATGGGAGGCCTCGAATTCGTCGAAAAAACCTTCAAATGCGTGCTCGTCGTCGCGGGGACGGTTTTCATAACGCAATTTTGGACCATAAAAGGTCGGCACTTCAACAAAACCCTCCACGTCCTCTGCCTCCCCAGGCACATCCCCCGCGAGCAAAACATAACGCAATCGCTTGCCCGAAACCGCAGCGACCTTGCGAATCGCTCCCACAATCTCCTCCGGCCGGAGCACGCCTTCGGGTTTTTTCAAATCTTCAAGAACTACCCGCTCCACCACATGCCCGCCCGCCTCGCGATGCCGAAACAAAGGCTCCATCGCAACAAGCACGTCGCGCCCACCAATGGCCACATAATCAACCTGGGCACGCCTTGATTGCTTCGCGTCCGGCACCGCGGCGGAGAGAGACGACCTCAAGATCCCCGTTTTCGGCCCCAGGCCCGTAGGCCCACACGCGAAAAGCGCGCCGCAAAAGACCAACAAACATGACAGAGACGCTCGCATCGACGTTAGTTTATGCCGCCACACCGAAAAGCGAAAGCAGGATCCTGCCAAACCCACACGCCACCCCCTGGATGGTGAACGAACCAGGTGGATCATTCTTTATCCATCTGGTTCCCTCGCTTGAGCCTTCGCCAGCCCTTGTTTCTGGGGCAATTTCGCGTGATTCTGCGTTGGCAACGTCTTTGCTTTAGGCCTTTGCTACGGACCGCCGGTGTCGGCAGCGCTGGGTCTCGTGGGACTCGGTTTTGGGAAATTGCAGGAGCTTTCATGTCGGACGTAGACGACCTACAACTTGAACTTGGGCCTCCGCCGCCCATTTTCGTTCCGCCCCTAGGCCCTGTCGCAGGCGCGCCGCCTCCGCAGCCTACGGCGTTTTCAGCGAGCCCGCCGGCTGCGCCGCCTGCACCTGCGCCTCCGCCCGCTGCAAAACCGCCTGCACCTGCGCCAGCGCCTCCGCCCGCTGCAAAACCGCCCGCGGCAAAACCGCCCGCTGCGCCAGCGCCAGGGGCCGCGACGTATACCGTCAAATCGGGCGATACGCTGGGCGCCATTGCAGATCGGAATGGAACGACGGTCGGCGAAATCATGAAAGCGAACCCGGGTATCAAAAACCCGAACGCGATCGACGTCGGCCAACAAATCAAAATGCCTGGAAAAAGCGGCAGTGGTGGCGGCTTTTCGCAACCTTCACCGCCGGCCGCGCCTCCGCCAAACGCGCCGGACGCAAAACCTCCGGCCGCACCTTCTACACCTGCTACACCTGCGCCTTCCACGCAAACCACCGGGACGCTTGTTTTCCCGTTGTGGAACAAGCCGGGCGCGAGCTGGAAAGATGGGCCTCGTTATTTCGGTTGTCCCCGCTCCGGCGGTCGAAAACACGGTGGGGTGGATCTTTATGCGCCCTTCGGCGCGAAGATTCGCGCCATTGCAGACGGCATCATCGTCCAGCAGCCCTATCCATTTTATGACGGCACCAATGCCCTTGAGGTCTACCATCCGGGCGTCGGCGTTGTTCGGTATGGCGAGATATCAAGCAGCAAGGTCGTTTCGGTACGGGCCAAACAGAAGGTCAAGGTCGGCGAGCATATCGCGTATGTCGGCCTGCTTGATTCGCTGCAAATGTCGATGATCCATTTTGAGCTGTTCGGCGAACAAGCCTATGGGCAGAGCCTGAGCGGCGGCGGTCCTTATCGTAGAAACCCTGCGTTAAAGGATCCCACACCTCTCATCGACAAGCTTTACAAACTCACGTTTGGATGAACGTCCTCGGCAATTGAGAATCGCGGAGAAAAACACCATGAGCAACGCTCTCCTTTCTTTCGAGTCCGGGGACCACCTCGACGTACGCACGTTCGCGGTCCACGAGGCTCTTTCAGCGTCGTTTCAAATCGATGTTGTGGCGATGGGCGCCGACGATATCGATCTCAAAAAAATAAGCGGAAGGCCAGCTTCGTTTGGTTTGGCTGGCAAAAGTGGGCCTCGTATATGGACGGGCGTCTGCGCGAGGGCCTCGCAAACCGGTATTGAGCCGGACGGGCTTTCTTCGTATGCCGTGCGTATTGTGCCTGCGTTCTGGCTCTTGAACTACAGGCGCAACCACCGCATGTACCAACACCTCTCGGTGCCCGAGATTGTGCAAAAAGTGCTCGGCGAGTGGCAATTGCCCTTTGAGCTGAAGCTCGACGCTGCGGCGTACCCCAAACGAGAGTTTACGACGCAATACGGCGAGACGGACCACGACTTTTTGCGCCGCTTGCTTGTTGATGCAGGCATTTCGTTCCTTTTTCATACGCCGCCTGGTGAAAAGGAAACAAAAATGGTTCTCACGGATATCCCGCATTCGGCGATGCCGCGGGAAAAACCGCTTCCGTTCAAACGCTCGTCCAGCCTGGGCGAGAAGATCGAGCACGTGACGGCCGTGAACATCAGCCATAACGTCAGGCCCGGTCGCGCAGTGTTCCGCGATTTTGATTTCCGACGCCCGAGCTTCCCGCTCGCAGGCTTGCACGCTGTTGAAGGAACAGCCGAGAGCTTGCTGGAAGAGTATTTTTATGTGCCTGGCATCAGCGCCGTCAAAGGCGAAGCGGGCGCGAGCAATACGCCTTTTGGGGATCTCGGTGGCGCGTATAGGCACACGGAAAAAGAGGCAACATCACGCGCACAAAAACACGTCGAGGCCATGCGCGCTGCGGCGACGCGGATTGGGTTTAATACCTCCGCGAGTGATCTCGCCGCTGGCTCCGTGTTTTCCATGCTGGGCCATCCTCATCCCGATGTGGCGGACGCAAAGAAGCTCTTGGTTGTTTCGTCGTTTATCACGGGTGAAATCAACGAAGACTGGAACGCTGGTGGTGAAGCCGTATCGGCCGACGCTGCATTCCGCCCGCTGCTCACGTCGATAAACCCGGCCGACGTGCACCGCGCGGATGAAGACGGTCCGTTTAAGCCGCTTTCGAAAATGGACAAACCGCGTATCCAAGGCACCCAAAGTGCTGTCGTCGTCGGCCCGAAAGGGGAGGACATTCACGTGGACGAACACGGGCGCGTGCGATTGCAATTCCCTTGGGATCGAGAGGCCAAAGGCGACGAAAATGGCTCGTGTTGGGTCCGCGTCGCGCAACAATGGGCAGGCCCTGGTTTTGGGATGATCACACACCCGCGCGTCGGCCAAGAGGTGCTCGTGAGCTTCTTGGAGGGCGATCCCGATTTGCCCGTCGTCGTCGGTCGCATGTTCGACACGACCTCACCGGCCCCTTACTCCATTCCCGAGCATAAGACCCGCACGACCCTAAAATCAAGCTCCAAGAATGGAGGCAACGAGATCACGTTTGACGACAAAGGGGACGGCGAGCTATTTTACCTCTCGGCCACCAAGGATCTGCATAAGATCGTCAAAAAAGACGAGTTGGAGCAAACGCGCGGCAATCGCCATGTCACGGTCGACGGCGATTTGATCCTCTCGGCCAAGGGCAACGTGATTATCCAAGCCGGCAAAGAGCTTATCGTCAAAGGCGGCCCGAAGGTGCAAATCAACCCGCCGGGTGATGTAGGCCAAGCGTCGCCGCCTACCGATCTCTCAGGTTCGCAAGCAGCCCCGGCAAAACCGCCGCCGCCTCCTCCGCCGCCGCCGCCTCCGCAAAAACCCACGGAGCCGACGAAACCGCAGGAGCCGGCAAAACCGCCTCCGCCGGCAGGCAAATCAAAGGCTGCGCAGCAAAACGAGCAGCTCTTTAAGATGAACCCAGGCGGGCCCACAGGGAAATTCCAGCAGATTGCGGCAGCCCGAAAGGCGCAGGCGGAGCAATACAAGGATCTGGCCAAGCAGATTGGCGAAAAGCACAATATCCCGCCGGCCATGGCGCTCGCTTGGATGAACCGAGAATCGGCCTATGGAGAGTTCCTGAACAAGGACGGGTATAGCAAGTTCGACGGGCAAGGGTTTGGTCTGTACCAAGTCGACAAGCGTTTTCACACGCCCAAGGGTGGGCCGGGCGATTGGGACCATATCGATCAAGCGATGGGTATTTACAAAAATACCGTCAGCGATATCAAGGCCAAGAACCCCGGCTGGACCGAGGAAGAATACATGGCCGCCGGCCTCGTGGGGTACAACGCCGGACCCGACAATGCCCGCACGCGTCCGTCAAGCCCCGAAGCCTGGGCCAGGCTTGATGACGGCACAGCGCATGTCGCAGACCCGAAAGGCGATTATTCGCGTGATGTCTGGGCCGAAGCGCAATGGTACGCAAAAAACCTGAAATGGTAGCAGGTAGCAGGTAGCAGGTAGCGAGCGAGGCGCTTTTCTACGGCGCCTCGTTTGAGGACACATACAAAGATCCCCGGACCTATGGACATCATCACGATCCCGCCCTTCACTTCAGGCTCTGTTGTTTGGCAGGAACAGCCGGGGACATGGACGTTAACGGTCGTCTGCAAAATCACGTACGCGCTCGCTCCAGGCGTAGCGGCAGTGGAAAGCGAGCAAGAGGCCATCAACGAGCACGATAACCATTGGGACGATGATCCTGAACGAAGCGTCTATGCGCCCTCGGACCTCGCGCCTTTTAAGCCGAGGCCCGAGGTCGTGCTCGTTGGCAGCGCTTTTTCGCCGGCCGGGCAGCCTGTGCGCTCGCTTTACGCCCGGCTCGTCGTGGGTGGGCTTGACAAGTCCATTGAAGTGTTTGGTCCCAGGTTTTTGACCAGCGAAGGCGCGCTCGCGGAGGGGCCGCGTTTTACCAAAATGGCTTTGCGATACGAGCGAGCCGCGGGCGGTGAGGGGTCCTGGAATCCCGTCGGCGTCGATCCAAACGTCGTTGACGCCTATGGAAAACGCGCCTTGCCAAACCTCCAGCCGCCTGGTTTGCCGGAGATGGATCAAGGCGCATTGGAAAATGGCGAGGCCATTCCCATCACGGGGTTTGGTCCCATCGCGGCGCGCTGGGGCATTCGACAAGAAAAGCTCGGTGCGCTCGGCCCGGCAATTCTAGCAGGCCTATTGCCAGAAACGCCGCTCGGAATCGATTTCGACGGCTCTTATTTTCAAACAGCGCCCGAAGACCAGCGTGTTGACGAATTGCGCCCAGACGAGCCCATTGTTCTCGAAAACCTACATCCACGAGGAGAAAGAATAGCAACGCGTCTTCCCGGCATAAGGCCAAGGACACGCGTGGAGATTGAAGGAATGCCACCTTGGGAGCTAGACCTCGTCCCGGACACGTTATGGATCGACACAGACCGCGCCATTTGCACACTGACATTTCGCGGTCAATTGCCGCTCGACGGGCGAGACCAACAAGGGCGTATTCTGATCGGAATCGAGCATCCCAATGAGCCTGTAGCCTTCCCCCTCGCGAACCCCATACGCAATCCCGCAAAACCAGAACCCCATATTCCGGCGCGTCAAGAGCCCGAAGATGACGACGTCGAATTAACCCGCACGGATGCAGATTCGCTGGGCATAACGGGAAAAAACCTGCTGCCGTTTGCGGCAGAGCCCGCACTGCCCTTCAGTCCGAAGAGTGTAGCAGCCACCATTCCAGCCGCGCCAAAACCTCCCCCACGCCCGGCAAGAACACCAGGGGATCCGGACGAAACAAGCGTATTCGTGGCACCAAACCCACGCGGTCGAATGCCAACATGGCTGGGCGGAACAGCGGCGCCCGCAGCCGCTTCCGCTTCCGCTTCCGCTCCCGCTTCCGCTCCCGTTTCCGCTCCCGTTTCCGTTCCCGCTCCCGCTCCCGCCTCCGCTTCTCCGGCTCCGCCTCCGCCCGTTTCGCAGATGTTACGCACGAGTGAGCCTGCGCCTTTCAATATGGTGGACGCGAGCAACAATGCGGTTGGGGTGCCAAAAGCCCACAGGCCAAGCTCTCCCTCAGTCCCCGGCGTCATCGTTCCGCCCTTTGCCAGCGTCGCACCGCCTGTTCCCCTACCTGCAATGGCCACCCCGAGGGCCTCACAGCCTGGCACAACATTCGGCCAAGCGGCCGTGCTGGCAGCCGCAAAAACGAGCAAACCATCATCACCCACCCTGGAGGCGCAACCCGAACGAGAACGAGAACGACCACGTAGCGGAGGAATCACCGATCCACGCGCGCTTGCAACGGCCGCCTTCCTCGGAGCAACCGAAGCCTCGAACGCCGCTGCAACAAAACTCGACGAACCACAAGACACAAAAAAAGAAGAGAAAGTCCAACAGAACACGACAGCCTCGCAAAGCCCGCTTCGTATCCTCATTGATTTTTTGTGGTTTGCCCCTGAACTGCCACCACGCCTCCCAGAAAACGAAACTTGGAAGCGCCTGCTGGAACCCGCCCCAGCACCGAAAAACGAACCCGACGACGATTCCAGCTCCGCCAACGACGAAGAAGCCGACGAAATATCGGCGCGTCCAAAGAAAAAGCCGGCTGAAAGACCGCGAGAAAAAACGGCTGAAGAAAAACAAAAAGACGATAAATCACGCGTCTCCAAGGTGCTTAGCCGCGCACAACCCACGCTCGATATTGAATCGGCGTTGTTTCAGGCGATTAACGACGACGGCGTCCTAGAGCCCCCGCTTGCTGTCGTTTCGGGCGACCTTGAACTCCCCTTTGATGAAGTCGAGACGCTCAAAGTCCTCACAAGCGCTGCCGCCCCGCTCGCGTTAGGCGACAAAAAACTCAAAGAAATAATCGACCTCGCAAACGAAGCCCTCGGCACACCCCTCGGCAGCTCCCCCGAAGTCGCTGCAAGTTTCTCCATCCGCGTTCGAGATGCCTGGGTCAAAGCAAATCGAATGCTTGCCCCCGATTACCTCGATATCCACAGCAGACGCGTTCTGCTCGAACAACGAAAATACCAAATCCGCGAACTCATCGGTGCGTCGTGGATTCGAGCCCTCCTCCATAGCCCATCAACCGAAAAGCCCATTCCTACATACCTGCCCGCCGATCTCAAAAAACAACTCCCGCTCTTTATTAAATTCCCTGCACGCCTCATTGTCGAGATCCTCCCACAACAAGACCAAAACGAGCCCCAAAACATTGCGCTGAAAGGGCTAGCCCTAGCCCGCACCATTGCCGGCAGACCAAGAAGATAGCGCGAGGGGGAGTTGGTCGAGTAGGCTGTTTGGGTGAGCGTGAGAGTGAGCGCATGCTTCAACTCCGGGACCTGAAATTTCACGGTTGCAACCTTTCCACAACGCCGCGTACGTAACCTGTTGAATTGTCAAGCGCTTGGGGTTGGCCCGCTGCTTGCAATCTCTTGGAACCGAGCGCCTGCTCCGGTACCCCCCCCCGCCGTTGAGTAGGCGCTCTTTTTTTGCCTTTTTCGTCGATTGTAAGACCATCAACACGTCATCCGACGTAGGTTGATTTGGCATGGTCCCAAGTTCCCGCCAACAAGAACTCGTTTTTCGACCCGTTCTTAGGAACGCTGCGTCGTTGGTTCTGCTTTTCGGGATGGGCGTCTTGCTCGCGGGCTGCAATGAGGAAAAGCTCGTGGAGTTGTTTGGCACCATCGCAATCGCGTTGCTGCTCATTTTGCTTGTCCAGGTTGTCGTCTGGGCGGGCCTTTTCTCCATTATGGTGATCAACCTCGTCTATCTTGGACGGGGGAAACCAAACCTCGGCTGGGGAATGACCTCGTTATGCGCCGGCGCTTTCGCGTTGTTCCCCAACATCATGCATGTTTGGGCTGCCGTGAAACTCACCACCGTGGCGCCCCTGGCCTTTTCGCTCGGGCTTTGTTGGGTGGGGTATAAAAACGTCAAAGGCGCCCGCGAACGCGCTCGTTGGGAGCGGCTCGGCGATTCGGACGCAGACGACGAATGATGCTAGGGCCGCGTCGACGGCGAACCACGATGCCCGAGCGCCCACAAACTCCAACCATCACGCAAATACAGACGGCCTTCGCCGATTGCGATCGCTGGCTCGTTTAATACGCGGTCAAGCACGCGCGGGCGGAATGCGCGGCAAGGCGCGGGCAAGGTCCAACGCCAAACGGCATCAAAAGGCTCCACCAAACGCTCAGCCACAAGAGCCTCCGGGCTCGCCCAGGCGACAAGCTCGTCATCAACGCCCACAATCGCAGGCACCTCGGCAGACCATAACTCAAACGAGAGACGCCCACTCCGAGGATCAAAAGGCGACGACGGCCAACCCCCGCCAAGCGAAGAAGACCCAACAAGCGCGCCTGTTTTCACGTTCAACCGATAAAGAGATGCGCGTGTGCCTTCAATGCCAATCGCAACAAGGATCGATCCAGAAGGACCACCAACAGAAACAATATCGCCGGGCAAGGATGCTTCCCAAAGAAGCTTCCCTGTTTTCGCGTCAATGGCCATAATCCACGACGGCGCGTGAATGGGCCGCTGCGTCAGGAGGCTTCTTTGCAGGCTTTGCAGGGCGTCGCCCATCAACGCGGGCTCCTCAGCGAGGGCCTCCAACAACTCCTCGTCACAAGCCACCTTCCGAGCCACATCCTCGGCGACACGCGCGGAGCGATCCAGCACGTAAAACACATCAGGACCCGTCGCAGCGTGCGTCTTATTTCGCGCACCGAGCTGCCATAATATCTGTCCATCACGAATGTCTCGCGCGACAAACGTGCCCCGATCGTCGGTCCCTCGGACAGGAGCCGTGATGCCAAGCACGACCTCGCTCGTTGTCGCGAGCATCGCCTCTTCGCTGCCCCAGCGCAGACGGGCGTGGAAGGAGCGGCATTCGGTCCGGTAAAACCTCACTTGTCGATAAACCCAGGAAATCAGGTAATCGTCGCCTGCGCCTCGAGCGAGCGGCATAAGGAACAACTTGCAGCCAGAGTCGTGCGCAATGATCCGCATATCATTGCCCTTCGCCTCTTCTTCAGCGCCGGGAGAATCGACGAGGCCAATGGCTCCAGCTGGGCTTACGTCATACACGCGCAGCGAGGCGTCTTTTTGATAAATGGGGATAAGGGCTCGGCCATCGCCAAAAGGCAAAGGAAGGCCGCTGTACCCATCACTCGCCTCGAGGGGAACGGTGAAGTTGTAGATGGTGCGCCCTGTGGTTCCGTCGATGCATACCGCGGACGCGTCGTCGCCCGCGAGAAGCACAGGGCCTTCCGAAACAACGGGGCGCTCCAAGAAACCCGACCAGGGCCGCGGGGCTTGAATCGAGAACAAAAGCTCGGGCTGGGTTCGAGGCAAACGAGGCATGGGAAATGGGGCCGGCAAAAAGAGGGTCAGCCGAGAAGCCATCATGACCCAGAGCGCACCTGGAAGGAAAGAACGTGGTCAGATTTTCTGCCACCTCACCAATTTGCCGCATCCTTTTCCCTAGAGCAGACCCAAATCGAGCATTGACGTGTACTGTCCGGTGCTTGACACGATCACATGATCCATCACAGGAACGCCGACCATCAACGCGGCTTCGACGATGTTGTTGGTCATCCTGATGTCTTCTGCGGAGGGCGAGGGATCGCCGCTTGGATGGTTGTGCACCAGGATAAACGCTGTGGCGCCGTCCGCGAGCGCGACACGCAAAACATCACGCGGCAAGAGGCTCACCTCATGCGCCCCACCTGCGACGACTTGGCGAGCGCTGCGCATTCCGTTGTTGGCATCGAGCCCAATCACCCAAAGCTCTTCATTGTCCTTCCAGCCAATACGGCTGGTAAACCAAGCAGCGACGGTCGCGGAGGAAAATACGGTTGGTCGCGGGGCAATGGCACGAACCAAAGACCTCCGACCCATCTCCAGCGCAGCCGTCACGCGCAACGCTTTGACGAGCCCCACGCCTGGAAACGCGGAAAGTGAAAAGGGGCTTAGCCGCGCCAAACCAGATAAACCACCGTGGTGATCAAGCAAGCGCTGCGCGAGAACCATCACGGGACAACCAGCGAGGCCCGTTCCGAGCACAATGGCGAGCAAATCGACATCGGCAAGCGACGCGAGGCCCTCGTCAAGCGCGCGCTCTCTCGGTCCAATCGGCAAAATGGCGGCGGCGTCGATCACCGTCACCTCGGGAACCAACACGAGTTCTTGAGCTTCCATGCCCGACCGAGAAGCACGGCCCGCGCCAAGCCAATTTGGGCGCTTTTTGGCATGATCCACCCTGGCGAACGCAAAACCCGCCATGGCGCCGCCAGGGGCGCCTTAGCCGACCCGTACGATCGTCTCCTCCGGCAAACTCGCGGCGAAGGCGTCTGCGGCGGCCTTGGCGGCGGACGGATCAAGGCCGTCAAACGTGAGCTTCGTCCGATACTCAACCCCGCCAAACCGCGGATAGGAGCCGATCTGGATATGCGGAAACGCCGATACCACGGAGTCGAGCATGGGCTTGATCGCCCCCTCGTCGAGCGTCGTTAATACCGAAAACGAAACAAATGGTTTATCCGTCCCGAGATCCGATAAAATAAGCGGGATTTTCGATTGGAATATCTCTGGGACGCCAGGCAAAACCCAGACATTCTTCATAACAACAGCAGGCCATGGCATCGACGGCGAGCTGACAAGGCGCGCCCCGGAAGGCATCCGCGCCATCAGCAGATGATCAGGCAAAAGCCGCTCGCCATAATACTCCCGCAAAAGGCCCTCCATCAGAGACGAACTCTCGACAGGAACGCCAAACGCAGCCGCTACGGCGTCGATCGTCACATCGTCATGCGTCGGGCCGACACCGCCACTCGTGAAGACCACGTCGTGCGAGCCCGAGAGCGCGAGAACCTCCGCCGCGATGGTGTCGATCTCGTCAAGCACCATCACCACCCGACGAAACACAACACCGGCCGAACGAAGCGCACGCGCGAGGACGACGACATTCGCATCGGCGATTTTGCCGCTCAAAAGCTCGTTTCCGATGATCAGCGCAGCAGCAGATCTCACGCGGCCCGGCTCCTAACTCTCAAAATCTCGGACGACGGGTTTGCCCTGGCCATCCACAGCGAGAAGCTCTTCCACGCGACG
>Ga0075163_10009137_pt1 | contig 13024 bp, 10 predicted proteins | sample JI1023141ADNA_FD_71478 | JGI IMG/M metagenome (GOLD analysis project Ga0075163, IMG submission 71478) | Wastewater effluent complex algal communities from Wisconsin, to seasonally profile nutrient transformation and Carbon sequestration -... | ecosystem: Engineered > WWTP > Effluent > Algae...
GCCGAAGCGCCCCATGTCGAAGACCACGTTGCCGGCGGCAATCAGCTCGGCCTCGCAGCCGTTGCAGCCGCCGGCCGAGACCTGGCGCAGCCGCAGCGAGCGCCCGAAGAGGCTCCGCATCTTGTCGTCCAGCGACGTGGCCAGCGCCTCTTCACTGCTGCCGACGACCAGGGCCTGACGGGTGCGGGCGGCCAGGCGCACATCGGGCAAAAAGCGGATGGCTTCCGTCGAGCAGGCGTCCTGGCAGGCGCCGCAAAACGTGCAGCGCCCAAGGTCCAGACGCAGCGGTGTGAGGGCAATGGCTCCCGTCGGACAGGCCGCCACGCACTCGGTGCAGCCGCCGGCCGCGGTGCAGCGCTTGTCGTCGAGCTGCGGGCGGCCGCGAAAGCGCTCGGGCAGCTTGGCGGGCGCGTCGGGAAAGCCCGTCGTCTTGTTGCCCTGCTGGAGGCGCGTGCGAATCAGCGACAGCACACTCATAGGTCGTGTCCGGCGTAGGAGAGGTTGAAGCTCTTGTTGCAGAGCGGAAAGTCGGAGATATCGCCGTCGCGCATCGCCATCGCGAGCCCGAACCAGTTGTGCAGCGACGGGTCGATGACCTTGTGGCGGCAGAGCGCGCCCGCCGCATCGGTGGCCAGGATGTGGACCGTCTCGCCGCGCCAGCCCTCGACCATGGACACCACGACCGAGTCTGGGGCCAGCGACCACGCGGCCGGCTTCGCGATCAGCGCGCCCGTCGGCAGCTCGCTCAGCCGCGCCCGGACATAGGCCAGCGAGTGCTCGACCTCCTCCCAGCGCAGCCGCGCCCGAGCCATCACGTCACCGCCGGTGGCCGAGGCAATCTCGATCGGCTGGATGCGGTAGATGCCAGAGGCGTGATCCCGCCGCACGTCGCGCTGGCAGCCGCTCGCGCGCGCCGCCATTCCGACGAGCCCAATGGTCTCGGCCGTCTGCTTGCTGACCACACCCGTGCCTTCAAAGCGCGACTGGACCGAGGGAGTGTCGAGCATGAGCAGGACCACAGACTTGAGCTCGTCGTGCACCACCCGCAGGCGGCGCAGAAACTCGTCGCGCTGCCCTGCATCGATCCCGAAGCGCACCCCGCCTGCACAGAGCAGGCTGCGGCCAAAGCGGTTGCCCGAGATCTCCATGAGCAGGTTCAGAAACTCGCCGCGCAGCCGCCCCAGCCACGACGCGCCGGGCAGATAGCCGACATCGTTGGCCAGGGCGCCGAGATCGCCGACGTGGTTGTGCAGCCGCTCCAGCTCCAGCGCCACCCCGCGCACCAGCTGCGCCACCCCGGGCACGTCGACGCCAGCCAGCGACTCCACGGCCATGCAGTGGGCGAGCGCGTGGGCGATCACCGTATCGCCGGCGATCGACTCGGCGACCATGAGCCTGCGGCCCGGCGACGAGCGCAAGAGCAGCGCTTCGGCCCCGCGCCGCTGGTAGCCAAGCTGGATCTCCAGGTGCAGGACGGTCTCGCCGTGACACTGAAAGCGGAAGCTGCCGGGCTCGATCACGCCGGCGTGAACCGGGCCGACCGCGACCTCGTGAATGCCTGCTCCCTCGACGGAAAAGTAGGGATAGATGGGAGCAGCGTTGGTGCCGGCGGGCTCCAGATCGCCGTGGCGGCGCAGCGGCTTGAGCCACGGATGGCCCTCGGGCCGGATGCCGTGCTCTTCAAAAATTTCGCGCTCGAACGCCTGCGCCTGCGCCCAGCTCTGGGTCAGCGCGGGATAGGCCGCTGCCGCGGTCATGCGCAGCAGCTCCAGCTCGCCGCGGGCATCGCGCGCCAGTACCGCCAGGAGCTCGCTGGCCTTCGGCGCCGAGCCATCGGGCGGCGGCGGCGACAGAGCGCACAGCGCGACCAGGCGGGCGCCATCGGCGGCGCGGCGCAGGCACTCGGCCTGAAACTCGGCGGGCGCAAACTCGGGGACTGCGTCGAGCCGCTGCGGCTCATGGTTGGCCATTGCTGTGCGCTCCATCCTTCACCCGCTCAGCAGCGCCATCGCGCGATTCAGCGCCGCAGTGAGCGGCGGCGGTAGATACAGACCCAGGACCACCACCGCGACCAGCAGCCCGAACGGCGGAATCAGGTACCAGCCGCTCTCGTGGCGGGCCAGGATGTGTCCGAGCCCATGTCTGCCATCGTCGCTGCTGCTGGCCAACAGGAGGTCGTGCCCCGGGTGCGCATGCGACCGCCGCTCACCGCTGCCTTGAAGCATGGGCAGGATCACGCTGGCCAGGCCCAGAAACGCGATCGCGACCAGACCCAAAAACAGGATCGCCAGCCACGGATGGCCGCGGTGCACGGCCGACATGAAGATCACCAGCTCGCTGACAAACGGACCCAGCGGCGGCGCTCCACCGATGGCCAGCATCCCGACGAGCAGCATCACCGAGGTGCGCGGCTGCTGCCGGAGCCCACCGTGGACCGCGCTGGCTTCGGTGCTGCCATAGTTGCGCAAAAGATTGCCGGCCAAAAGAAACAGCGCGGCCTTGCACAGCGAGTGATTGACGATGTGCAGCAAGGCGCCGAACGTGGCCCCGCCGCCAAGCCCCAGACCGACGCTGATGATGCCCATGTTTTCGACGCTGGAATAGGCGAGCAGGCGCTTGTAGTCGCGCTGGCCGATAAGAAACGCCGCAGCGATCACCAGCGACGCAAAGCCCAGCACCAGAAACAGCTCGCGGGCAAACTGCGCGTCTCCAGAAGCCAGACAAATCTGATAGAAGCGCAGGATCCCGAGCAGGGCGCAGTTGAGCAGCCCTCCCGAGAGCAGCGCCGACACCGGCGATGGCGCCTGACTGTGCGCATCGGGCAGCCAGGTGTGCAGCGGCGCCAGCCCCATCTTGGTTCCGTACCCGACCAGGGCCAGCACGAACGCCGCTTTCATCCACGGCCTGACCATGCCCGGCGCCACCTGACACAGCGTCGACAGGATCAGCCGCGGTGTGCCCTCGGGACCATTGGCGCCGGCGATTCCCAGAAAGAACGTGCCCAGCAAGGCCAGCGCGATGCCGACCGAGCACAAAAGAAGATACTTCCAGGTCGCTTCGAGCGCGGCTTTGCGACGGTAAAAATAGATGAGCGGCGCGCTGGCCAGCGTTGTCGCCTCGATCGCAGCCCACATGAGCGCCATGTGCTGGGAAAGCGTCACCAGATCCATGGTCGCAAGCAGGATCAGCAGGCACGGAACGTAGCGATGCGGGGCCGATGGCGGGTCGTGCGTTCCGTCGGTCAGATACTTGGCGCTGTAGATCGAGATCGCGACAAAGATCACGCTGATGAGCGCCAAAAACAGCCGCCCCAGCGGATCCAGCGCCAGCAGACCGCCGAGCGCCGACGGCTCCGGAACAAGGTACACAGCGACGGTCAGGCCGGCGTGCAAGAGGGCGCCGCCGAGCAAGACGCTCAGCTGAAAGCGCTGCCGGCGAACGATCCAGGTCAGCAGGCTGGCCAGCACCGGAAGCAGTAGCAGTGCAAACAGCAGCATCGTGGAAACCTAGTCGCGCAGGCTGGTGAGCGCCGCGGTGTCGATGTGATCGAACTCGCGGTTGATGTGGTTGATCGCGATGCCCATGACGAACACGCCGACGAGCACATCGAGCAGGATGCCCATCTCGACGACGATTGGCATCTCGCGGGTCAGAAACTGCGCGAAGACGAAGATGCCGTTTTCAAGCATCAGATAGCCCACGACCTGCGTGATGGCCTTCTTGCGCGACACGAGCAGCAGAAAGCCGCAAAACAGCGTCGACAGCCCCGCCGGAACCAGCAGCGACGACGGCGGCGGCCGCGGCAAGGTCAAGCGCTGCGACAGCCAGAACGAAAGTGCGACCAGCAGCGCCCCCAGCAGCACCGAGGCGTGCAGGCTGACAAACGGCTCGACCTCGCGCCGCACGTGCGTGTGGACAATGGTCCGCATCAGCAGGTAGGGAATGAGCAGCCCCTTCAAGATCAGCGTTCCGACGAACAGCAGCAGGGTGTGGCCGACGTGGATGTCCAGATGGTGCCCCAGCGTCAGCGGCAGCAGCGATAGCAGGGCGCCTTGAGCTGCGGCTCCGCGCACACAGGCCACCAGCCGCCCGGTGCCGATGATGTACAGGTCGAGCAGCACCAGAAACAGGAGCAGCAGATCCGCATACGCAGTGATCATGGTTCGCCTCGATAAAACAGAAATCCCAGGCCGATGGCGGCGATCACGGCGGCGCCGATCAGCAGCTGCGGCACCGAGCGCAGGCGAAGCCTGGCCATGGTGGACTCGATGATACCGATGACCACCGCAATGCCCACGCAGCCGCCCAGAAACATCAGGCCGCCCACCGCGCTGCCCTCGGACGGAATCGGCAGCAGCAGGTGCACCAGCAGCGAGGTCAGAAGCAGCAGCTTGAGCGCACTTCCATACAAGATGAACGCGAGATCCGGACCGCCGTGATCGAGGATCATGACCTCGTGGACCATCGTGAGCTCCAGGTGGGTGTTGGGATCGTCGACGGGAATGCGCGCATTTTCGGTGAGCAGCACGATTCCCAGCGCAACCACCGCAAACAGGAACGTCGGATGCGCGGGGCCCCAGCTCTCCCACGGCAGCTTGGCCAGCGCGGTTGCAAAGCTGGCGCTGTGCGCGGGCACGCACAGGATCGCCAGCGATAGAAAAGTCGCCGGCTCGGCCAGCGCGGAAAAGCCCGCCTCGCGGCTGGCGCCCATGCCTTCAAAGCTCGATCCGGTATCGAGCGCCGCGGCCATCGTGAAGAAGCGCCCCAGCGCCAGCAGGTACGCAAACGCCAGCACATCGCCGGCAAAGTGCAGCGGCCCGCTCCCCGAGGTCAGCGGCACGATGAGCCCAGAGACAAACAGCGCCGCCAGCGTGACCAGCGGTCCGGTGCGAAAAATCCACGTCGTGGTGTAGCTGTAGACCGCCCCTTTTTGCAGCAGCTTGAGCACGTCGTAGTAGCCCTGAAAAAGCGACGGCCCCTTGCGCCCCGCCGCCCACGACTTGACGCGATTGATGACGCCCAGCAGCAGCAGCGGAAAAAACAGCAGCACCAGCAGATGCACAAGGTTCTGGACCAGGGACTGCATCATCAGGGCGCTCCTGGTGCGCCCGACGCCCCGGGGACAGCGCTGGTGACCCCCAGCTGCCAGACGAGCAGCAGCAGCAGTGTCACCAGAATGTACACAAGGTAGGTGTGGATGCTCCCCTGCTGGAGGCGGCGCAGGAAGCGAATGATGACGTTGCCGCGCTCGACCATCGGGTGCACCAGGCGCTCGTCGGCCAGATCGTGCGGGCGCTCGTCAAAGCGCGCATCCCGGGGAAACAGGCCCTCGGGGGCCTTGTAGTGGACCTCGCGCGGGACGATGGACGAAAAGAGCTCGACCATGGGCTCGGAAAACGACGTCGCGCTGTACTGCATGCGCGGCGAGCCGCGCGAGTAGCCGCAGCCCCACGTCGGGCCAACCTCGATGGGACGGCCGCGCAGCAGGCGCCCGCGCAGCCAGATCAGCGCCAGCAGCACCACCACAGTCGTCGCACCGGTCACCGTGATGCCCACGAGCGGCCGCCAGAGCACGCGACTCGGCCACAGCACCGCCACCTGGAGCAGCGAGCCCAGACTGAACGTCGCCTTGCTCGTCAGACCCACTCCAGCCAGCGGAAACAGCCCGAGCAGCGCGCAGCCGAGCCCCAGCACCACCATCGGCAAGCGCAGCAGCGGCCCCACCTCGCGCGCCTGCTCTGCGGCTGGCGTGCGCGGCTGGCCGAGGAAGCCGATGCCGAACGCGCGCACGAACGTCAGCACCGAAAGGCCGCCGAGCAGCGCCAGCGTCGGCAGGACCAGCGTCGACAAGAGCGAGAGCGGCCCCACCGAGCCCGAGCTGCCGGCAAACGCGCCCAGGTAGATCAGCCACTCGCTGACAAAGCCGCACAGCGGCGGCAGCGCCGAGATCGCCAGGCCGCCGGTCAGAAACAGTGCGCCGGTCCACGGCATGCGCCGCAGCAGGCCGCCCATGCGGTCCAGGCTGCGCTCGCCCGTCGCAATGCGCACGCTGCTGGCGCACAGGAACAGCAGCGATTTCATCAGGCCATGGTGCAGCACATGCAAAAGCGCGCCGGTAAATCCCCAGTACGACAGCACCGGATTCTGCAGGCTGTGCCCGAGGAGACCCAGCCCCAGCCCGAGACAGATGACGCCGATGTTTTCGATGCTGGAGTAGGCAATCATGCGCTTGAGCTCGTGCTGCGCCAGCGCCGCGATGATCCCGAACAGACCCGAGATCGCGCCGAGGCCCAGCAAGGTCACCGCCCACATGGGCTCGGGCGGCCCCAGAAACGTCAGCACGCGCAGGAGGCCATAGAGCCCCAGCTTGCTCATCGCGCCCGACATCACCGCCGACACGTAGCTGGGCGCCGCCGGGTAGGCCTCGGGCAGCCAGATGTGCAGCGGAAAGAGCCCCGCCTTGGTGCCAAACCCGACGAGCGCCAGCAGAAAGAGCTGCGTGGCCGCGGGCATCGGCTGCCCGGTGCGCCCAAGCTGCGCCAGCAGGTCGAAGTCAAAGCCGCCTGCCGCCGTCGCCAGCTGCGCAAAGAGCACGAACAGCAGCACGGCGCTCAGGTGCGATGCGACCAGGTAGATGAAGCTCGCGCGACGCACCTGGGCGTGGCTGTGGTCGTGGCTGACCAGGAAGAACGACGACAGCGACATCACTTCCCAGGCGATCAAGAACAGCACCGCGTCGCGCGCCAGCACCACCGTCGCCATTCCCCCCACCATCAGCGGGTAGCAGACCGCCGCCGAGCGCAGCGAGCGCTGGCCCATCTCGTGCCGCAGATATCCAGCTCCGTAGATCGCCGACACACCTGCGACCAGGAACACGCAGAACAGAAAAAACGAGCTCAGCCCGTCGAGGCCGATGTGGAAGTTACCAAGTGGTAAGGACCACAGAGCCACCAGCCCGCTGCCGTCGCCCCGCCACAGCGAGAGCCCCGCAACCCCTGCGCCCGCAGCGCAGGCAATGAAGGTCGCCACCGTCGAGACCAGCAGCACAAGTCGCTCGGGAAGCAGCGCAGCCGAGGCCGCGCTCAAAGCCAGAAGTCCCAGCACTCCAGCGAGTGGAACGATTAGCAAAGTCACCACATCCCCTTACAAATCGCAGCCAGATGCCGCCTGCCTACTGAGGGCTCGCCGAGCGAGCTTTACAAAATTAGCTCAACCAAACTTGAGTGCCGAAGGAGGGAGTCGAACCCTCATGTCCCGGAGGACGAGGGATTTTGAGTCCCCTGCGTCTGCCATTCCGCCACTTCGGCGTGAGGATTAGGATGGGGCGAGACTATCAGCCAGCGATGAGTGCGTCAACGCCCATTCCCTCCCTCAGTGGGCGACTGCGCCAGCTCGACTTGGCGCAGGGTCCGTGTGCGCGCCAGGCGCGAGAGATTCACGAGCAGCGCCGCGAAGGTCGCAGGCTGTGCCACAGCGTCGACGCGCACTCCCGCGCCCTCCAGCGCCGCGGCCGTCGTGCGACCGAGCGCCCCAACCAGGACCCTGCCCAAGAGGGCCGGCGCAGCGTCGCCGATTGCTGCAAGGGCGATGGCCGCGGTGCGCGGGCTGCCGAACGGCGCCAGATCGACCTCGCCGGCTCGCAGGTGCGCCACCATCGAAGCCAGCGACTCGGGACTCGCGCTTACCATCTGGTAAGCAACCGTCTCGACCACAGTGGCCCCCGCCAGGCGCAGACCTGCGGCCAGCTCGGTGCGCGCCTCGGCGGCGCGAGGAAACCACACCCGGGCACCGTGCAGCGTCTGTTCCGTCTGTTGCAGTCGCTCGCCGATGGCCCGGGCCAGCCCCTCGCCGCTGCTGTCCTCGTCGGCCACCAGCAGGCACTCGCGCGGCAGCCCCTGCCGGGCCAGCGCCGCTGCGGTCTGCGAACCCACTGCGGCGACCAGCGCATGGGCCAGCGCCTCCGACGGACTCTGCCCAAGCCGGCGCAGCGCTTCGCAAAGAGCAGTGGCGCCATTGGCGCTGGTCACGGCCACGATCGAGTGCGACGCTGCCTCCCCTGCCGCTTTCAGGAGGGCCGCGGGATCAGGCGGGGGCGCGCGATGGAGGCAGGGAAACAGCAGCGGCTCGCCGCCAGCCAGCCGCACGAGCTCGGCGGTGGCCTCGGCCTGCTCGTCGGGGCGGGTGATGAGCACGCGCAGCGGCCGACCGCCCGGCCCGTCGCGCAGGTCCAAGGATGGGGGCGACTCAGCCATGCACGGGCTGGGGGCGATCCGAGCGGAGCACGGAGTAGAGCCCGATGATGAGCAGCAGCGCGGAGAGCAGGGCAATCACACCTCCCCACATCACGACCGGCCCGCCCATTACCTGCGCAATTCCGGCCACGTCCGACGGACGCACAGAGCCGCCAACGCTCGCGCTGCGCATGAACAGATAGTCGCCGCGCGCCAGCGTATCCAGCGCCAGAAGCAGCCCGAGGAGCTGCGCGAAAAAGATCCGTCCACCGTCGCTGAGGATGCGTGCCAGGAGCCCGATGCCCAGCCCCAGGCCGCCCACCGTGATCCAGCCCACCGAGGTTCGCACCCACAAGGGCAGCGATAGCAGCAGCGCCGCGGCCAGCACACTCAGCACCAGCCTCGGCATGCGACGCGCCAAGAGCAGGCAGAGCGCGCCCACAAACGGCGGCCCGAGCAGCCCGCCGGCCGCCGTCAGCGCCTGCCGGAAGCCCGGCACCACCGCCGACAGCGCCAGCCCCGACGCATCGGCAAAGATATCGAGGCGCTCGAAGCGTCCGCCGCACAGCAGCGCCGTCACGCCGTGCCCCATCTCGTGCACCCAGGTGCTGAGCAGCGTGAACGGATAGAGCAGCTGCCGCCCCATCGGGATCAGCCGCTGGAGCGCCAGGATGAGCACTGCTCCGGCGATAAGCGCCGCCCTTGGATTCGGCCTGCTCTGCTGCCGTTCGATTTGCATGTGATCAGCTTAATGCGACGGCGAAGCTCTTTCCAACCACTCCAGCCATTCGTCGGGCGCGCAGTCGAGCGGCGGATGCAAGAGCTCCATCTCGCGCACCGTCGCACGCGGCCCATCGGCCTGGGGCGCCAGGAGCCGGAGACCCGGCCCAAAAGGATGCGGCGGATTGTCCAGAGGCGTCTGCGGCGGCTGCACCTTGCCATCGCCATCGCTGTCAAACCAGATGGGGTTGGTGAGCGCAAAAGGCCGCGCATTGCCACCGCGCACAGCACCGATGACGCTGGTCGGCAGCGGCTGATCGCCGACCGCCATGGCCACCACCCAGCCGTCGCTGTTGACCGGCAGCGAAGCCTGGACGCGCAGCGCCGGATGCGCGCGCTTGGGCCCCGGCACCGTCCACTCCTTGACGAGTACCCCGTTTTGATAAAGCAGCACCCGCGACAGATCGATCCACCCGGCAGCGTCGGCGATGACCTCCACAGAGACCGTGCCCGCGGCCGGCTTGAACGTATCGCCGATGTCGTGCCCATCGACGCGCAGCTGCAAGAAGGGTCCGCTCGAAGCCACGGCCCGACTCTGCCGCAGCGCCTCACGGAGGTCGTCGGGAACCACCTGCTGGGGATCGTCGGTCGCCAGCCGCAGCCAGGTGCGCGGGTAGCCAGCGCTCAGCCAGTCGACGCGGTGGGTGTCGCTGCTGCCGATTCCCAGCGTCTTATACCCCTGGCCGAGGAAGAAGAACCAGTCGCGCAAGAGCGGGGTGATCTCCTCGGGCAGGTTGCCGTAGCCGTTGATGACCTCGAGGCCGTCGAACTCGGCCGCGGTGGCCAGCGGCTCGCCCGGTCTGTGCGGCCAGCCGACGTTGATGAAGTAGCCCAGATCCGGCAGCAGCCGCGGGTGGTTCACAACAACCAGCGGCTGCTCGGGCATGGCGTGGATCATCCCGAACACCACGTCGGGCGTGAGCTTGTTCCAGTTGGACCAGTCCTGCCACGCCGGCGCCCCCCACAGCGGGCCCTTGGGGTCAAATTTCACGGGATAGACGCCCAGGTGGCCGCCGTTGAAGCCGTACTCCGCGCCGGGTATCGAAATAGCACGCGCCGAATAGCCGAGCGCCTGGACAAACGGCTGTAGGTCGTTGTGCCAGATGTGGTCGGTCGGCACCAGGACCTCGACGCCGGCCGCGACCTCGGTGATGACGCGGTGGGCGGGCAGCAGCCGCGAGTCGGGGCTGCGGCTGGTGTGGATGTGCATGTCGGCCGCCAGCCAGCCATCGGTGCGCACGCTGTGCTCAAGGATCTCGTCGAGGGAGACCACCTCGGTCAGACCGACGGTGACGCGGCGCGAGATCTGCTCGTATTCAGGGCCTTGCAGCAGGGTCAGGTCGTAGGTGCCGGGTGGAATCGGCACCACCGCCTCGCCGCTCACCAGCAGAACGCCGTCGGGAATCGCCAGCACATCCGGCCCGATGAGGCTCGCCGAGGCGCCATCTTTGTGATAATCGGGCGTCGGCGTCGGCTTCACGCCCGCGATGATGATTCGCGATGGAATCGGCTGTAGATCGTCGCTGGAGCGGATGCGGACCTTCAGCGCCGGCCCGACAATGCGCGGCGGCACCGAAGCGTCGACCTGCTCACTCACCCCCGAGTCGCCAGCGCCCAGATCTCGATGAGCCTCGTGGGAGAGCTCTTTACACGCGGCCCCGGTCAACGAGGCGAGCCCGACGAGCCAGGCAAGACAGGGACGAGCGTGGCGCATAGCTTCGCTTTATACCCTAGCCAGAGGGGAAGTAAAGCGACTGCGCGTAACTCGCCGTCTGAGCCCGACAAAGCCGACGCCCAGCACCGTCAGCTGCGCGAGCAGACCAGACAGCGACGGGGACTCGTCAGAGGCTCGCCCAATCTGGCAGTCGCAGTGAATGCCAGGGCGACGGTGCATGGTGCCGCCGTCGCCGCCAGCATCCGCCGGAGCGTCGGTTTGCAGATCCGGCGGGGATGAAGTCCCGGAAGCCAGATCGTGCGCCATGTCGGTGATCGGCACCGCCATGTCCGCGGGCGGCTCACAGTGAGCGCTGCCGCTGGGCGTAAATCCGTCGAGAGGGCCGGCCGAAACCACCGTCTGGAGTCGCCCGGACCAGGCATGAAAGAGCAGATAGACGCTGTCGCCCACAGCTGCCGAGGCCGAGACCGCCGCAAAGGCCGCAGTGCAGGGCGCGTAGGCCCAGCCGGTGGGGCCGCTCTCGCGAACGGTGCCGTCCGTCTGCTGCATCACCTTCCAGCGCCAGCCGGAGGCCAGCGATTTGGCGGCGGTGAAGCGTCCGACCAGCACGCCGGGACGCAGCTGCGTGAGCTTCACGGCGCTGCCGTTGGGTCCGTAAAGGTTCTGAAAGTCGCCGACGGCGAGCCAAGTGGGGCAGCTGCCGGCCGGGGCATCCAGCATCGCCGAGTCGCCGCCCGAGCGGTTGTTCGGAGTGGGTGAAAAGGTCGAGTCGAGCGTGCGGCTGTCGTAGAAGAACAGCGTCGGGCGGCTGACATCGGGACTTGGCACCTGGATGTTCTGGGTGTCGTTCGCTTTGCCGCCGCCGTCGGCCGGACAGGTGCCGACCTGCTTGAGCTCGGTCGTGCCGTCCCACATTCCGGTCGGGAGCAGCTTGTACTCAAGCAGCCCGGTCGTCGTGAGCTGCACAGACGCGGTGTAGATGCCGTCGCCCGCTGTCTCGTCTGGGCTGTTGCCGTCGTCCTTGAGCTCGGGGCAGCTCGCGAGCGCCCACGAGCCGAGCGCGGCCTGATTGCCGCAGACCCTGGGCTGGGCAGCAGCCTGTTGGACAAGACCAAAAATCAAGAGGGTAAGGACGATGCCCCGGTGCGGCATGGGCGCAGTATAGCGCCACGCCAGCCAGGATTTGGGGAGCTACTTCGGCAGAAGCAGGGTCAGAGATTGGGAAGTTAACGCCACAGAGCGATGCCGCCGAGCAGGCCGGCGACGTTGTCGACCCGGCGGACGCCGACGGGCAGCTCGCCGCGCAGCCGCGCCGAGTTGCCCCCCCCGAGGTAGATCACGTCGGGATTGAAGGTCTTCTGGAGCTGCTCGATGACGCGCAGGACGCGGGTGTTCCACTTGCGGTTTCCGACCTTGAGGCGCGCGGCGTTGCCGATGTAGTCCTCGTAGGTGAAGCCCTTGCGGAACGGGTGGTGCGCCATCTCGACGTTGGGCACATAGCGGCCGCCGACGTAGAGCGCGAAGCCCATGCCCGTCCCCAGGGTCAGGACCAGCTCGGTGCCGGCGCTGGAGATCACGCCCAGCCCCTGCACTCCGGCGTCGTTGAGCGCGCGGGATGGACGCCCGGTCAGGTCGGTCAGGGCCTGCTGGAGCGAAAAATCGGCCCACTGCTTGTGCAGGTTGGGCGCTGTCTTGGTAACGCCATTGACGACGACGCCGGGGAAGCCGACCGAGACGCGGTCAAAGGGAATCTTGGGCAGCAGCCCCTTGATGCAGGCCAGGATGGCTTGCGGGGTGGCCGGACGCGGCGTCGGCACGCGCAGGCGCTCGCCGAGCGGGTTGCCCTTGGCGTCGATGACCATGGCCTTGATGCCGGTCCCGCCGATATCAATCGCCAGGGTGATGGGCCCGTCGCTGTCGGCCTTGGCGGTTGCCTTGGTGGCGAGCACGGCCGGCCCCTCGTCGGTGTCGTCCCGGTGCTCGGGCTGCTTGTCGGGCTGCGTCTCGGGAGCAGCTGGTTTCTTTTTTGCGTTTTTTCCCACTTGGCTATCCTCTGGTTCTGGCAAGGGCTCACCGTCGGACAAATCAAAAGAAGTATTTTCCGTATCGAATGTTACGCCCATTAGATCCTACTACCACGGCCATCTGCGGCGAGGCAAGCGCAGAATCCGTCGGAGCGACGCCGCCGAGACACGCTTTGCGCTGCCGCATCGGGCCCTTGGGCGCCCCGGCAAGACGACAGCTTGATGCCCGGCTGGCAAGGGGGGTACTCTGCCAGTGGACTGCCTCGCGGCCACTTGAGCGCTGGTTGCGCGGCCCCGGGATCATCATCGGCATC
>Ga0075163_10009138_pt1 | contig 13024 bp, 11 predicted proteins | sample JI1023141ADNA_FD_71478 | JGI IMG/M metagenome (GOLD analysis project Ga0075163, IMG submission 71478) | Wastewater effluent complex algal communities from Wisconsin, to seasonally profile nutrient transformation and Carbon sequestration -... | ecosystem: Engineered > WWTP > Effluent > Algae...
AAGGCCGACCCGAACGAATGGAATAACCTGGCCGGCGAATCGAAATACGCCGAAGTGAAGGCCGATCTGGCCCGCTGGTTGCCCCCGAAAAATGCCCCGCCAGCGCCAGGGAGCATTTCGCGGCTGATCGAAATGAAACACGACGGTATCTACTGGGAAACGAAAAAGATCGATTCGAAAGCTCCGCTGCCGGGAACGATCTTCGAGCCTGATGCGGAAGCGAATCCGGTCAATGCGACACCTGTGAAGGCAAGTCGATGAAGCGATTCACGATTCGAAACCGCCCCTGGCCCGGGGACCGGTTCGGAAGCCAGAATCGATGGGCCATTTGCTCATTCTCGGTATCTGGGCGAATGCGGTTTTCGCGTTGGATCGGCCCAACATTCTGCTTATCGTTGCCGACGATCTGGGGGCTCGCGACCTGGCCTGTTACGGCTCAGATCTTCACGAATCGCCGGTTCTGGATGATCTCGCGAAAAACGGCATCAAATTCGACCGGGCTTACGCTCCTTCGCCCGTTTGTTCGCCAACGCGGGCATCGCTGATGACGGGCCTGCATCCGGCCCGGCTGGGAATTACGATCTGGTCGGAAGGCGCGATGAAGCCGGACCGCTCCCGCCGACTTTTGCCGGGCGAATCGCTCGATCATCTTCCGCAGAAATATGTGACTTTGGCCGAAAAGCTGGGCTCAGCCGGCTATCGTACGGCCGTCGTGGGCAAATGGCATTTGGGCAACGGCGACATGGCGGCGGAAACGCAGGGTTTCGAAGTCGCCATCGGCGGCACGCGCTGGGGTGCGCCTCCCACGTTTTTCTGGCCTTACAAAAATGACACCCGGTTCCGGGGCGAATATCGATTCGTGCCGGGCCTTCCTTTCGGCCGGCCGGGCGATTATCTCACGGACGCACTCACTTCGGCCGCCATGCGTATTATCGACGATGCCGGAGATGATCCGCTGTTTCTCCACCTGGCTCATTATGCCCCTCATACGCCGATCGAAGCTCCGGCCGATCTGGTCCGCAAATATCAGACGAAAATTGAGAATCGCCATCTGCATCGGAATCCGACCTATGCCGCAATGATCGAAAGTCTCGACACCAACGTCGGCCGTGTGATCGATCATCTCAAACGCAAGGGCAAATTCGAAAACACGCTGATCATCTTCACGTCTGACAACGGTGGATATCTGGGCGATCCGAAGGGCAGAAACGGAGTCGTGACGACCAACGCACCGCTACGAAGCGGAAAAGGGTCGGTCTATGAAGGTGGCATTCGCGTGCCATTGATCATGAAACTTCCTGCGGGATCCGGATCTGAGTCGCAAGCGAATCCTCCGCGGACTATCGAAGATAGAGTGCTATTGACGGACTTGCATTTCGTGATCCTGAAATTCGCCGGACTCGATCCGTTTCCTGACGGAACGGTTGCGGACGGGATCGACTGGTCGGGTCACCTGAAGATGAAGAATTCCGCAACTCCCTGGCCGAATCGGCCTTTGTATTTTCACTATCCGCATTATTACGAAACCACGACACCCGTTTCGGCCATGATCGAAGGAGATCGCAAGCTGGTGCATTACGCGGAAGATGGGCACACGGAGATTTATGACCTCATTTCCGATCCTGCGGAAATGAAGGACATTTCCAGGACGGATCCGCAATTGACCGCCGGGATGCTCGCGCGGCTCAACCGATGGAAGGCAGAAGTCAGTGCCCAAGAGCCGACGCCGAATCCCCAATTCGGGAAGGGTGGAGTCAAATGAAATCAGGCGGATCGATCGTTTCGATATTGTCGATTCTCTTGTCGATATCGGGATTTCGAGAGTCGTCAGGTGCTGATCAGAACCCGCGTCCGAACATCGTTTTCGTTCTGGTCGACGATCTCGGCAGGAACGATATCGGTTTCGAATCGACGAATCCAGCAATCTCTCCCCGTACGCCGAATATCGATTCGATCTTTCGATCCGGCGTGTCATTCGGCAACTTCTATGCCAATTCGCCTGTCTGTTCGCCAACTCGAGCAGCATTGATGACAGGCCTTTACCCGGACCGTGCCGGAGTTCCTGGCGTCATTCGCCAGAATGCCAGTGACAGCTGGGGCCATCTGCGGCGCGATGTGGCGACTCTGCCGGAATTGTTGAAATCTCAAGGCTATGCGACTTTCATGGTCGGCAAATGGCACCTGGGTTATGAGAAACCCCATCGGCCTGTCGATCGTGGTTTCGAATCGTTTCGCGGTTTTCTCGGCGATATGATGGACGATTATTTCGACCATCGACGCGGCGGCATCAACTGGATGCGCGAAAACGAATCCGAAATCGATCCGAAAGGGCACGCCACGGATTTGTTTTCGGACTGGGCCGTCGAAGCGATCCGCTCGGGAACGGTAGCGAAACGCCCATTCTTTCTCTATCTTGCCTATAATGCACCGCATTCGCCGATTCAGCCGCCGCCGAAATTGCTTGGGAAAGTCAAATCCGAACGCCCGAGTCTGGACGATAAGCGGGCTGCACTTGTGGCATTGATCGAGCATCTGGACGCTGGCATCGGTCGAGTGCTGGCTGCCGTTCGCGAGGCCGGAATCGAACGTGATACGCTTGTCATATTCACTTCCGACAACGGCGGGCAGCTTGATCTGGGGGCGGATAATGGACCATGGCGCGGCACGAAGGGAGAAACCTTCGATGGTGGCCTGAGAGTCGTTTGTGGAGCCCGTTGGCCGGCTCGCATCCCCGCGGGCTTGAAATCGAATGTCTTAGCGATGATGGCCGACTGGTATGCGACTCTGGCAGAGATCACAGGGGCGGATCTTTCGAAACAGGATCTCGATGGAATGAGTCTGGTGAGACCGCTGATCCATCCGTCCGACACGACCGGGCTCAATGGGCGAGAGATCTATTTCGTGAGGCGCGAAGGCGGCCCTGCCTTCGCCGGCAAAACGATCGAGGGACTTCGGGTCGGACGCTGGAAACTGGTGCTGAATCGACCGACGGAGCCGATCCGGTTGTTCGACCTCGACGCCGACCCTTTCGAAACTCAGGATCTCGCGGCGAAAAATCCGGCCAAACTCCGCGAGATGATCGCCCGGATACAGCTTCATGTGCAGCGCGGCGGCCAAATCCCCTGGCAATCACGAACTGGAGGTCAATAATGACGATTCGAAAACGATTCATGGCCGTGTCGATGGCGGTTTTTTCCTGCATCGGGCTTGAGACAGCGGAAGCAGGCAAAATTGTTCTACTGGCTGGTGGTGGTGAAGCCGAGCCGCCGTGCAAGGCGACGGACGTGAAATTGAAAGAACCGTTCTATGCCGAACCTGATGCGCAAGGACGACTCGTGATCGCCGAGATGGCAGGCGGGCAGAGGATTCTCAGGATCGACGAATCAGGTCAGTTGATTCGAATTGCAGGAACCGGCCGGCAAGGCAAGCCCGCAACAGGGCCTCAGCCTGCACTTGAGGCTTCGTTCGATGGTGTACACAATCATGCGATTGACCAGAAATCGGGTGATATTTATTTCGCGGATACCTGGAATGCCGTCGTACGCAAATTCGACTCGGGTTCGGGGCAAGTCCTGACGATCGCCGGCACTGGCGAAAAAGGATATTCGGGTGACGACGGTCTGGCGAAAGATGCGAAATTCGGCGGTGTCTATTGCGTTGCGCTTTCGCCTGACGGATCCCGGTTGCATCTGGCGGACTTGCACAATTATGTGATCCGTACGATCGACCTGAAATCGGGCATCGTGCGGCGAACGGCTGGTAACGGAAAAAAGGGGAAGCCGGGTGAAGGGGGCAGGGCGAATCAGGAACCGCTGATCGATCCCCGTGCCGTGGCGGAAGATCGTGCCGGAAATGTGTACGTGCTGGAACGGGGCGGAAATGCCCTGCGCGTGGTTCGGCCGGACGGCACGATCCGCACCGTCGTCAACGATTCAGGCAAAAAAGGGCAGGGGGGGCTGGGAGGTCCGGCCGCGGGCTGTGAGATGAACGGCCCGAAGCATATCGTGATTGGCCGGAATGGCAGCGTATTGATCGCGGATGCCGAGAATCACCGGATATTGCGATATCGGCCGGATGCGGCAGATGTCATTCTCGTCGCGGGTACGGGCATCGCGGGTAAGGACGGAATCGGCGGACCACCAGAGAAAGCCGGGCTCAACCGGCCGCACGGCATTTTCGAAACGTCGGACGGCACGATCTTTCTCACGGACAGTTACAATGACCGTGTCCTCAAAATCATCCCTTGAGCCATCGAGGAGATTCGAAACGCCATGGCTCGAAAACGGCAGGAATCAAACCCCTGGGCTGAAGCGACCCGGCATTTGAAATCGGCCGATCGTAAGCTGGCACCTTTGATCGAGAAAATCGGTCCATGCGAACTCAGGCCTGCGGAAGATCTGCTGGCGACCCTGGCGAATTCGATCGTCGCTCAGCAGATTTCGGCCAAGGCAGCCCGTTCCATTTTCGACAAGGTCTCGGCAGGCATGAACACGCCCTGGCGGGCAGACGAATTGAACCGTCTGGATGACAGCTTTCTCAAATCGTGCGGTGTTTCGCCCCAGAAAAGAGGCTATCTGGCCAGTCTTTTCGAAATCGTCCGAAGCGGAAAGATGCATCTGGCGGCATTGCGGGAAATGGACGATGAAGCGGTGATCGCCGAATTGACTCAGGTCAAAGGGATCGGCCGATGGACGGCGGAAATGTTTCTGATTTTCGCACTCAATCGGCCCGATATCCTGCCGATGGCGGATTTGGGAATCAAGACGGGCCTGCAACGCCTGTTCGAATTGGACGACGCTCCGTCTCCGCCGGCCGGTGAAGAGCTCACGCGGCATTGGCAGCCCTATCGCAGCGTAGCCAGCTGGTATCTCTGGCGCATGTTCGATTGAAATCGTGCATGCGCCAGAGTCCGGGGTAATGCGATCGCGGGTCGGTCAGAATCGCAGGAAGATCTTGTTTTTGTAGAAGAATCGCGCGATGAGGAATACGATTCCGAGCGAGACGAGCGCCTGAACGAGGCCGCCCATTCCTGTGGCGACGTTATCGTTGAGCCACACCGAGACATCGCCGCCGACGAGGCGGGCGGCGATCCTGCTGTAGCCCATCAGGTTCGAGAGCAAGTAAAGCGTGATGGCGTTCGTGCCGATCCAGACGAAAGGCCAGGCCCAGAATCGCAGTCCGACGACTTCGATGACGAGATAGAACAGCCCCAGGAGCATCATGCTGAAGCCGCCTGCCACGAGCACGAAGGAACTCGTCCAGAGTTTCTTGACGATGGGGAATGTGGCGTCCCATTGATATCCGGCAGCGACCAGGGCTGCGCCGATGCCGAGCAGTGCCAGCGCCTTGAGCGCCGGTTTCATTTCCGACTCGCGGAGCAGCGTACCGGCCAGTATGCCCAGAAGGGCGGAGGCGATCGCCGGGAACATGCTCAGTATGCCCTCAGGGTCGTAATAGGTGTCGTATTTTCGGCCTGGGAGGTATCGATAATCGATGTAGTTGGTCAGGTTGTATCCGGGTTCGAAGTGCCCGTGTGTGGTGCCTTGAACGAGGGAGAGCACCGTTTTCGGGTCTTCGGTACCGGCCTGTGCGATCAGGGGTGCCAGGGATTCCTTGTCCAGTCGGATGTCGGGAAACGGCACGTAACTCAGCAGGGCCCAGTAGCCGGCGAGAATTCCGGCCGTGACGGCCAGGATACGGCCAGGTCGTTTCGGGCCGATGGCCAGGAAAATCAGGGCTGCGCCGCCATATCCGATGGCGATTCGCTGGAGCACGCCCAGCATACGGATATTGGGCCAGGGGTTGCTCATGCCGCCTGAGTAGAAGATGCCGCAGAGGAACAGGAGCAGTGTTCGCAGCAGGACACGCTTCATGGCCCGGCCGCGGCCGCCTTCTTCACAGGCTTTGGAGAGCGAATATACGGTAGAGACGCCGGCCATGAAGACGAAAAGCGGGAAGATGAGGTCGTAGAAGTGGAACCCTTGCCACTGCACGTGGGTGAGTTGCGTGGCGAGTGTTTCGGTGACGGGTGATTTGTCCATGCGTTCGAGCGCGCGGGCCAGGGCGTCGCCGCCGAGGATCCAGAACATGTCGAACCCGCGGAGGGCGTCCAGAGCCATCAATCGGCCGTGGGAACGGGGCTTCGGGGCGACATCGACGAACGCCGTGGGCTCAGTGGCCGGTTCGACGGGGTTCGGCAATGGTGGCGGACCGGATGGTTGCGTATCGTCAGAAGTCATGGAGGCCGGTTCCGATTGGCGTTCGGTTGAGCGGATGATCACGGGATCGACACTTATTGATAATGCGGATTTCGCCCGGAGTCCATGTTTTTCCGGAAAAGGGCGGATGTCGTCGTGGCGAAAAGGCTGAGAATCGAGGGGATAGGTGGCAGGATTTCTGGAAATCGAGCGAAAAATAAGGAAAATTCGCCGATTGGGGCTTGTCAGACAGTGGGAAATTTGCTCTAAGTGGAGTTATCTCCTTGAAAAATAGGGTTTTCCCGTCCCGCGAACCCTTCGCAGGCTTGCGGCGCAGCGATCCAGAGAGGCACGAGGCTGATGCACCGACGTTCGATCTCCGCGATACTCCTGACGGCGTTTGGTTTTCTCTCGGTTTCTTTCGTATCGGCACAGGATCTCTGGGTGCGTTATCCTGGCGGCGAAGGCCCCGGGAAAGGCAAAAAAATCGTACTCATCAGCGGAGACGAGGAATATCGTTCCGAAGAAGGTCTGCCGCAGCTCGGCAAGATTCTTTCGAAGCGACATGGTTTCGAATCCACGGTACTTTTCGCCGTGAATCCGAAGGATGGCACGATCGATCCGAATGTCAACGATAACATCCCGGGCCTGGATGCGTTGGCCGATGCGGATCTTTTGATCATGCTTCTGAGGTTCCGCAACCTGCCTGACGATCAGATGGAAAAGCTCGTCGCCTACATCGAAAGCGGTCGGCCCATCATCGCTCTCCGGACAAGCACGCATGCATTCAACATCCCCGCCGGCCGCAAATATGCTGATTATTCTTTCAACAGCAAAACATGGAACGGTGGATTCGGCCGACAGGTTCTGGGCGAAACCTGGATTTCTCACCACGGCGACCACGGCAAGCAGGCCACTCGGGGAATTATCCCCGCTGGCAAGGGAACGCATCCGATTCTGAAGGGCATCGCATCGGGCGAGATTTTCGGTCCCACCGACGTCTACGGCGTGACCATACCTCTACCGGGCGACAGCGATCCGCTGGTGCTCGGCGAAGTCGTGTCGGGCATGAATCCGGCCGATCCGCCCCTGCCGGGCAAGAAGAACGAGCCCATGATGCCCGTGGCGTGGACCAAAACCTATAAGACGCGTACCGGGGCCGTCGCGAAAGTGTTCACGACGACGATGGGCGCCAGCCAGGACCTGACCAACGAAGCCCTCCGGCGGATGATCGTGAATGCTGCTTACTGGGCCACAGGGCTGGAAAACAAGCTGCCGGAGAAGGCCGATGTCGAGATCGTCGGCACTTACGAACCGACCAAATATTCCTTCAATGGCTTCACGAAAGGGAAAAAACCGTCCGATTTCGCACTGACCCCTTGAAAATCCGGGAAATCGTCGCATAGGATACTGCATTCCCACGATTTTCCGCCTTTTCGAGCCTTCGAATCGCACGCAGAATCGTCAGAAAAGCCCCGGCTGATCCCGGGCAAGTCGTACGGAGCGGGCGCCATGGTCAACACTGTGGCGCCCGCTTCGTTTTCGTTACGTGCGAGCTCATCGCGTCTGTTTCATCGATAATCAGAAAAATCGCCAAAATCGACGCCGGAAATATCGCCCCGATCTCGAATCGGGTCGAGCGAATCCTGGCGAACATGGAATCGAGCGATCGAACCTGAACAGGTCGAGCAATGCATTTGGTTCTTCAGTTTCGAAATCGACCGTGTTCGCCAAGTCAACCGAACGAGTTCCAAAAGAAAAACCTCCGGCGCGAGTCGCCGGAGGTCGATTTCGAATCGATCGAGAGATCGAACTCGGTCGAGTTTCAAATCAGCTCGGTGACACCGGGGATCGCGACTGGCGGAACGGTGTTGGGGCCGAACTCGAGCGTTTTGGGGAAGGTGTCTTCCTTCGAATTCAGGGCTTGTTCCCAGGTGACGGCTTTGCCGGTGTATGCCGACATGCGGCACATGATGGCCGTCAGGGTGCTTTCGGCGACGGTCTTGAGTTCGTTGAGCGGCTTACCGGCCCGGATCGAGGCGATCAGGTCAGTATGCTCCTGAACGTAGGGGTTGGTGCCCATTTCGCGGATCCGCGTGCGGGCTTCGCCCGTGAAGCGGAACCCGTTGGAATTCCAGGTTCCCTTGGTGCCGACAAGGGCCTCGCTCACGTTGTTTTCGCAGCCAGGGATCTGACGAGCCATGGAAAGTACATGCACACCGTTGGCGTATTCGAGATCCGTCGCGAAGTGGTCGAAGATCTGGCCATAGACGGGGTCAGTGCGCTGCTGACGGCCGCCAAGAGCCACGGCCCGAGTCGGAGTCTGCTGGAAGGCCCAGTTGATGACGTCGAGGTTATGCACGTGCTGTTCGACGATGTGGTCACCCGAGAGCCACGTGAAATAAAGCCAGTTGCGAACTTGCCATTCCATATCGGACCATTCCGACTTCTTGTCTTTGTGCCACAAGGCACCCTGGTTCCAGTAGCAGCGGCCGCCGACGAGTTCGCCGATTTCGCCTTCGTGGATCCGCTTCATGCTTTCGATGTAGGGAGCCTGGTGCCGTCGCTGGGTACCGGCCACGATCGCCAGGTTTTTCTCCTTGGCCTTTTCGTAAGCGGCGAGTACTTTGCGAATGCCGGTGCCGTCGACACCCACGGGCTTTTCGGTGAACAGGTTTTTGCCCTTTTCCACCGTGTATTCGATCATCTGGGGACGGAAACCAGGCGGCGTGGCCAGGATGACGAGATCGACGTCGGAGTCGATCACCTTCTTGTAAGCGTCGAAGCCGCTGAAGGCACGTGCATCGGAGACGTCGTAGCGATCGCCCAGGGCACTTTTGAGCCGCTTGCGGCTGTTGTCGAGGTGATCAGGGAACAGGTCGCCCATGGCGTAGATTTTGACGCCTGGGGCGCTGTCCGCACAGTTCTCGGCGGCACCGGTGCCACGACCGCCGCAACCGATGACGCCGACTTTGATCGTGTCGCTGCCCTGGGCATGGACGGAAGGAATCGCGGTCGCCGAAAGAGCACCGGCGACGACGGCGGTGTCGCGCAGGAAATCGCGGCGCGAGGTTTGCGGATCGGTCATTGGGAAGCACTCCTGGTCATGACGAAAAGTACTGCGAGACATGCCCTGTACGGGAGGGAAATCGCCAACTGCGTTTCGAGTTTTGGGCAATGCGGCGAATGGGAGAGGCAGGGCACCACGGAAGATCAGTATCGATCACTATATCAAACGAATCGGCTCCGAAAAAGCGATTTCGGAGCCTCAGGACGATTTTTGACGGAACGACAGGATCTTCAGGTACTCTTCTCAAGCATCCTCGGGAGTCAGCCCCAGGACGACGTCGAACCGCCCGGCCAGCTCGCCGATTTTCGAACCTGCTACCGGACGAAAATCGACCATGATGCTATCCAGCTGCTTCTTGTCCGTAATGCCGCGGAGAACGCCGTCTTTGGCGTTGCCTGGGTGGTCTTTGACATAGCACTGGGTCGTCAGCAGGTGTTTGCCGCTTCGGGTGATCTTGTAATGAATGTGGGGTGTGCGGCCGGGGTAGGGAACCGGCTTGATGGTACGGAAGCCATAGGTGCCGTCCGATCCGGTAAGGAACCGGCCATAGCCCTGAAAGCGTTTGTCCCGCTTGTCGCCGTTGTCGCTGCCGGAATGGAGGTAAGCTCCATGGGCGTCGGCCTGCCAGATCTCCACGAGGGCATTGCGCACGGGCTGACCGCTCGGGTCAAGAATCTTACCTGTAACCCACGTGACGATGCCGTCGCTCGGCGAGGTTGAGTCATTGATGACGAGCAGGTCGTTGTCCGTATCCAGCGGCAGTTTATCAGGAAAGAATGGGCCTTCCGTCTGTGCCGGGGTTTTCACGAGTTCATCGGCGTAAGCGCCGGGCCGTGTGGCGAAGATCGCGCCCATGGCCATCATGCGCAACATGTGCCGGCGGGCTTCGTCCGGGCGTTCGAACGTCTTGTGATTGATCAGGTTCATGGTTCGTCGTTCCTGTCGGATCGGTATGAGGTTACGTTCGCCCGCGAACGGCGAACCTGTGATTGGTGAATTTCATTCTAACCGATTCGGCGTCGTTCTCGACCGTTCCGTCCCGTTTCGAATCGTATCCTTTCGGATTTTTCTCAGATGGCCGATCGCCGAGATCAATCCATCATAACTGTAGCCGGGGTCGACATAATGCTCGATCACATAAAACGCGAAGTAATAGGCCCTGGCGAATGCCCAGATCGCCAGGGCGAGAAATGCGGCGATGTCCCATCGCGGGGCCGCCAGCAAAATCAGCCCGCAAGCCGCCATGCCGATGATGACGAACCCGGCAGCTTTGACCAGCATCCAGCGCGGGTCCGTGAGATCACGTCCGAGCGAGACATGCAGATTCTTATCCGGATCAGCGTGAATCCCGTTTTCCGGCTGCTCCATGCTCATGACGATCGTCGGTTCCGGTTTTGCTTTGGCTCTTCTTGATCGTTTCGAGCAGCTTTGCACTTTTCACAGCCTTTATCGCCGGCTGGCTGATTCTCGCAAGTGCAAGCGGCCTTTCCCTTCAGTTCGCCTCGTTCGGTGACTTTTCGGGCCGGATCGGTCACTGCATTTGCTTCACGCGATGGGAGCTGATGGTTCTCCTGGACCTCGTCGTGACCATTCGCCACGAATTTCGAAACCACGGCCGCATGAGCCTGAATCAGCTTCGCCACGTACGGATCATCCGAGGTTTCGATCACCTTGACACCTTTCGGCGTTTTGCCGACGGCCATCTCGATTTTCTCCGTATGGCGGAAGATCTCGGCGAACAACGGATCCCGCTTGTGGATCCCCCGGTTCGTTTTCACCCGCTTGTGCATTGCCCGGGCATGATCGTAGATTTTCGCGGCGACGTTCGGATCATCCGACTCGGTCACCGTTTCCGCACCGTTCTCCAGATTGGTGACGCTGCGCCGAATCTTGTCGTGATTCGCCAGCAGAAACTGGAAATCCGCACGATCGGCGGGAAATTCGTGGTCTCCTGGCGGGCCGCCACCCATCTTGCCGAATGGCCTGTCGCCCTTTTCCTGAGCAGGGCCTTCAGCAGAATGATGACCCGCACCTTTACCCAACCCCGCTCCCTTGCCATGAGGCCCGGGCCCGCGGCCAAAACCCTGGGCGGAGCTGTCCGACATCGCCATCGAAAGTGCCAGACTTGCGACCAGCGACACCAGAATCCAGCGCAAATGACTCATCGGTCGACCCCCCTTGCGGACCTCGGTTCGATTTCGAATTCGACTCTATTGTCAGAATAAGGCGGGATCGAATCGGGTGCAAGAGGAATATGCCTTTATGGTTATGATTTGCTTGTCGTTGAGGTCAGCGCTTTTTCGACATCCTTTTCGAGCGAGGCCGGTGTGGTCGTCGGCGCGTAGCGATCGAGGACTTCGCCTGTTCGGCTGACGAGAAACTTGGTGAAGTTCCACTTGATCGCATCGAAGCCCAGCAGGCCGCCCTTTTGCGACTTAAGGTATTTGTAAAGAGGATGTTCGGCCGATCCGTTCACGTCGATTTTCGCGAACATCGGGAATGTCACGCCGTAGTTCAGTGAGCAGAACGACCGGATCTCCGCTTCGTCGCCGGGTTCCTGGCTGCCGAACTGATTGCACGGGAAGCCGATGACGACCAGGCCCTGATCCTTGTATTTCGTATAAAGTTCTTCGAGACCCTTATATTGGGGTGTGAAGCCGCACTTGCTCGCGACATTGACGATCAGGAGAACCTTACCCCGATAGGGTGCCAGAGTCGTATCCTCGCCAGTGATCGTTTTGACCGGGATGTCGTAGATCGTGTCGCTCATGGGGTATTCCTGTGTCGTTTCGCGGTACTTCGATTCTTTGTCGATCGCTGCTGAACTCATCCTATCCGACAGTCAAGTCGAACGCCCGACCCGGATATGCCGGATCGGGCGTCGATTGGGGTTTGCGATTCGGTGGTCGCTCGAATCGGATCAGGATTTGCGTCGCTTTTTGCCCAGCCAGGCCATAACGCCGGTGGCCATGGCGGCGAGGACGTAAGTCGATGGCTCAGGAACTGTGACGGGAGTGAAGTCCACCCCGCGATAGACGAAGTTCGCGCCGGCTTGCGAGAGCAGGGTGAAACTTGTCGGAGCCGAACCGGAATCGATCAGGGAAACCAGACGGTTATTGGTGGTTTCCGTCGTGGTCGCGAACAGCGATGCCGTGCCGCTCGTGGCATCCCAGGTCCCGGTGAGGCCACGAATTCCGACGATGCCGGTGCCGGTCGAAGTCGTGAGCGTGTTATTGGTCGTGTTGAACAGGAGGGCGAAGGTGTTCACCCAGACGCTCGACGAATTCAGATCCCAACGCTGGATGCCGCCGCCGGCTGCTGTGCGGTCGTCGGCAATGTAGGCCCGGTCGGCCGAGCCATCGCCGTTCGTGTCGAAAATGACGAAACCGTAGGGGCTCGAGCCTGTGCCCGTCGCGATCGTCAGTGTCGTCGTCGTTCCTGTGGTCGTCGGCAAGCCGGTGCCGACGCTCGAAACGCCCTGAAAGTTGGTCGCACCCGACGACACGTAAAGCTGGCCGCCGTAGATTTCGATGTTCCGCAGGTTGTTCTGAGTCCCGGAAACTTGAACGAAATCCGTACCGTTATAGTACCAGGCGCCGCCAGTCAGGGGAGAACCTGCGGATGAACCTGTCGCGTAGAATGTGTTCGCGCTTGTGGCGATCGCGCTGCGGAAATTGTTTCCGGAGAAGGGAGAAGGTGGTGTGCCGGTAGGGCCGCCGGTCGGGAATTCGACTCGTTGCGCCACGTTGCCGTCGAC
>Ga0075163_10009140_pt1 | contig 13022 bp, 9 predicted proteins | sample JI1023141ADNA_FD_71478 | JGI IMG/M metagenome (GOLD analysis project Ga0075163, IMG submission 71478) | Wastewater effluent complex algal communities from Wisconsin, to seasonally profile nutrient transformation and Carbon sequestration -... | ecosystem: Engineered > WWTP > Effluent > Algae...
GGGCCCGGACGCCCGCCTCCTCACGCCGCTCGCTGTCGCCGAGGTGCTCCACCATGTGTATCCGCCGCCGGGCCCGGAGGTCCTGCTTGTGGTCTATCACGTCGACGCCTCGGCGTGGGGTGAGCGCTGGCCGGGCCTGGTGCGGGCCGTCGACGGGGCCAGCGTGCACGCCTTCGATCGCGAGGCCCTGCCGCTCGCCGAGTTTCTCGCGGCAGATCGTGGTTTCCTGGCCGAGTTGGCCGCCGGGGCCCATACGCCGGCGTTTGCGGCCGACCTGGCCTGAACCGGGTGGAGATCGGTCCCGCGCCGGGGCGGGCCGGGCCGGGGCGCGCTCACCGCTGGGGCCCGGCGGGCCTGCGCGGGGCCGCGCGAGGCGCTCGCGGGGCTGACCTAAGGGCCAGCCTGGTAGGTGGCGACCAGGACGATGAAGCCGAGCAGCAGGGGCACGGAGATCGCGAGGTAGATCCGGCCGAACTTCTTGGGGTCGCCGCGCATCCGCGAGGCGGTGCGGCGGACCAGCTCGTCGGCGTCGATGACCGCGACCAGGTGCCCGCGCTCGGGCTCGGGGATGGCGAGGTCCTGCAGCAGCGGCGGCAAGACCTGCTCGCGCAGCGACTCGAGCGCGTCGACGCTGGCCCGGCGCAGCGGGCCGTCGGGGCCGTGCAGGTGGCGGACGACCAGCGGCGGGTCGTAGTAGTTGAAGACCACGAGCACCGACACGCCGACGACGATCGCGGCCAGGTTGACGGTGATGTAGAAGGGGGCGTCCTTGCCCTCGAGGATGATCATCTCGAGGTACCAGGCCGCGAGCGCGAGCGAGGTGCAGCGGGTGGCGAGGATCCAGGCCCGGCGCCGGCGCAGCTCGGAGCGCTGGGCGGCGATCACTTCGGCGACGAGCGGGTCGACGGCGGCGGGTTGGGACATGATGCTCGGGACATGGTGTTTGGGACAGGTCTGAACGGACAGCTCAGGCGAGCAGGGCGGCCGCGGCCACGGCGGCGCCGCGGCGGCCGACCTCGCCGTCGAGCACGAGGGCGACCGGGATGGTGTGCAGCAGCGGGGTCATGCGACCCTTGGCGAGGAAGCCGGCCATGAAGCGCTCGCGCAGGCGCGGGCGCAGGTGCAGGCCGACGCCGCCGGCGAGGTAGAGGCCGCCGGTGGGCAGGCACTTGAGCGCGAGGTTGCCGGCCTCGGCGCCGTAGAGGCCGGCGAACAGGTCGACGGCGCGGGCGCAGGCGAGGTCGTCGCCGCGGACGCCGAGCTCGCCGACGACGGCGGCGGGCGCCTCGGCGGCCATGCGGGCGCGGGTGCTGGCCTGCTCGGGGGCGTGGCCGCGGACGACCAGGAACTCGTAGAGGGCGACCAGGCCGGGGCCGGACACGACGCGCTCGTAGGAGACGCGGGCGTGGCGGCCGAGGAGATGGCGCAGGAGGTCGATCTCGAGGTCGTCGCGGGGGGCGAAGTCGCAGTGGCCGCCCTCGCTGGCGAGCACGCGCGGGCCGCTGGCGGTGGGGACCAGCATGGCCTCGCCGAGGCCGGTGCCGGCGCCGAGCACGGCGACGACGCCGCTGCGATCGCGCTCGCCGGCCGAGAGGTTGAAGAACTCGAGCTGGTCGTCGGGGAGGGCGCCGACGCCGAGGGCGACGCCGTGGAAGTCGTTCATCAGGGCCGCGGGGACGCGCAGGGCCGCGGAGAGCTCGGCGGCGTCGAGCTCCCACGGGAGGTTGGTGGTCTTGCAGTGGCCGGCGATCACCGGGCCGGCGACCGCGAAGCCGGCGGCGGCGAGGCGCTGCTCGCCGGCGGCCAGGAACTGCTCGACGATCGGCAGCAGGCCGGGGCCCTGGCTGGGGAAGCGGGCGCTGCGGAGCAGGCGGGCCGGAGCGGGGGCGGTCGGCGCGAGCTCGTAGATGGCGAGCGAGGTCTTGGTGCCGCCGATGTCCCCGGCCAAAACGTGCATGCCCGTGCTTACCCCGATCGCGGGAGCGGGGCAACCAGCGGCGGCGCGCGGCTACTGGGCGATGATGGTCTCGCAGCCGAACTTGATCGCCATGCTGGCCATCGGCGCGATCTGGATCTTGGCGCAGGTCTGCGGGCAGACCAGGATCTTGGTCGGCATGTTCGGGTCGTCGTAGTACCAGCCGTCGGTGACGTCGGCGCAGGCGGCGGGCGAGTCGACCTTGCCGATCGGGAGGACGTTGCCCTTGCCGTCGTCGAAGTCGACGTTGACCTTCTCGTAGTCGATGATGTCCTCGTTCATCGGCTTGGGGATCTCCCACTCGCAGGCGAGGCCGGCGTTCTGGATGACCTCGGTGGAGAGGGTGGTGAACACGGGGGTGAAGTCCTGCTTGCACAGGTCGCCGTAGACGCCGCCGGTCTTGTTGATGAGGTCGATGTAGACCTTGCCGGCGGCGGCCGTGAGCGCGCAGCAGACCGGCTCGCCGGCGCACCAGACGAAGTCCTTGTAGTCCTTCTGGCCGACGATCGCGTGCAGCTTGTAGTCCTTGTAGGTGGGGTCGAGCGCCTTGAAGGCGGCGTCGAAGGCGTTGGCGCCGAGATCGCTGTTGTCGTCGGAGACGACGACGATGTGCTTGCTGGCGTCCGGCCGCATCTGGTCCTTCCAGTCGGCGTGGTGATCGAGGAGCTTCTGCAGGGCGTTGTTGCTGTCGACGCTGTCGTTGATGTGGAGGAACTTGGGCAGGTTGTTGTCCTGGGCCGGGCAGCCGCCGCCGCCGAGCGGCGGGGCGATGCACATGCCGGTGTCGCCGGCGATGTCGGAGATCAGGACCACGTGCACGTCGATGCCGCTGTTGATGATCTTGGTCGAGAAGGCGTTCATGTTGGCCTTCACGCTGCCGGCCTCGATCTGCATGCTGCCGGAGTTGTCGATCACGAAGAGGATGTCGGCGGGCTGCTTCTTGTTCATCGCCTGCTCGGCGATCGCGGCGCAGTCGCCGGTGCTGCTGGCCCCGGTGTCGGGGTCGACCGTGGTCATCGGGCCGGTGGTGGTGGTGGCGCTGGTCACCGCGCCGGTGCTGTGGGTGGCGTCGCCGGTGCTGCTGCTGGCGTCGCCGCTGACCTGGCCGGTGGTCGCGGCGGCGGTCGCCTCGCTGGCGCTGGCGCTGCCGCTGCCGGTCGGCTCGCCGCCGCTGGTGGCCTCGCTGGCGCTGTTGCTGCCGCTGACCGTGGTGACGGAGGTGGCGACGGTCGGGCTGGTGCCCTGCGAGGCCGAGTTGCTGGTGCTGTCGCCGCCGTCGGCACATCCGAGGGCGAGGAGCGGGGCGGCGAGGAGGAGAGGAAGGCGGGCCACGAGCGACATGGGATCAGACTCCAGCACCGCCCATACGTCAGGGGCCCGGCGAGCATCAACCGGCCGCTGCGTGCGTCCGGCGGGCCCGGGGAGGCGATCCGGTGGGATGAATTACGTAAACATCTGCATATGAAACGATCATGCGAGCAATGTTGGTCGGCCGCGTGGGCGCAGCGCCTGCGGCGGTAGAGCGGCCGGGGAGGAGATCGCGGGGGGCGCCGGATGCCGGTCGTGGGCGTCGTGGATCGCGGCGTCGTGGACGATCACCCGGCAGTGAGCGCCTCGCTGGCGGACGCGGCGGAGTGCGCCCATGCAGGCGGACGCGGATCGGCGCGGTGCGGAGCGGTGCGGCGGCATGGTTGCGGCGAGCAGGTGTCCGCGGCTGCAGTGGGCGGGCCTGAGAGTCATCGCGGTTGACGCCGCCGGGGCCGACGTGATGAGCTGAAGATTGGCAAAGGGGAACTGGGATGATGAATAAATTTGGGCATTTACGCGCATTTAGCGTGCTCGCAGTGGTGGTGGCGCTGACCGGCGCGTGTGGCGATGACAAGCAGGAGACGGCGACCGCGGGGACCGATCCGGGGACCGGGACCGACTCGGGGAGCTCGGAGCCGACGACGGAGCCGGGCACGGGATCGACGACGGACCCGACGACGGACCCGACCACGACGACGGACCCGAGCACGACGGGGAGCACGACGGACACGCCGACCTCGAGCACCGGGGATGACACTGGCGGCCTGCAGGAGTGCGATCCGATCGCCCAGGACTGCCCCGACGGGGCGAAGTGCACGGCCTACGGCAAGCTCCCCGGCGACGAGTGGAACGCCAACAAGTGCGTGCCGGAGCCGCTCAATGGCGGCGTGGCCGGGGACCCGTGCGCGATCGAGGGGGACGACATGTTCACCGGGCTCGACAACTGCGCGGAGGGGTACATCTGCCTCAACGTCGACAGCGAGCAGAAGAACGGCGCCTGCATCGAGTTCTGTACGAGCGAGATGACCTGTCCCAACACCTCGGGCGGCGACGGGGTCTGCATCGTCACCAACGACGGGGCGCTGCCGATCTGCCTCGCGATCTGCGACCCGCTGCTGCAGGACTGCGCCGGCCAGGGCGCGTGTTACGGCGACCCGTCGGGCCCGCCCTTCGTCTGCTTCAACCCGGACCCGAAGGACGGCGGCCAGGACGGCGGCGCGTGCGACTTCACCAACGCGTGCCTCGCCGGCCTCAACTGCGCCCAGGCGGACACGCAGGAGGGCTGCGTCACCGATCAGTTCGGCTGCTGCGCGCCGTTCTGCGACATCACCGAGATGACCTGCACCGGCGCCGAGGAGTGCCTGCCGTTCTTCATGGAGCCGCAGCCGGGCTTCGAGAACCTCGGCATCTGCGCCCTGCCGGGGTGAGCGGCGCGTGGCTTGTGGTTCGCCCGGTCGCCGCGCTCACGCGCGCGGGGCCGGGCGCTCGCGCTTGCTGGCGTCGATGGCGGCGCCGAGGCGGGTCAGCGCGGCCTTGACGGTGCGGTCGGCGGCCATCGTCTCGATCGGCTTGGGCAGGCGGTAGGTCCAGTTGCCGGCGCCGACGGTGCCAGGCACGTTGACGCGGTCGCGGGTGCCGAGGATGTCCTGCAGGAGCAGCAGCACCAGCTCGGAGCCGGCGCCGCACAGCAGGCGCAGGAGCGCGGCGTGGAGGTCGACGGTGAAGCGCTTGCCTGGCTTTGGGGACAGGTCGCGAAGGACCGGCAGCGTGAGCGCGGCGGAGCGCTCGCGCTCGGACAGCTTGACCCACCAGGCGGCGACCGGGTCGGTGTCGTGGGTGCCGAAGCAGGCGACGCTGCGGGCGGGGTAGCTGGCGGGGTCGCGGAAGACCTCGCCGTCCTTCTCCCACACGAACACGCGGTAGCCGGGGGCGTCGAGTTTGGCGAGGGCGGGGGCGACGTAGTCGGGGACCGAGCCGAGGTCCTCGGCGATGAGTCGGGCGCCGGTCTCGGCGGCGGCGGCGATCATGGCCGCGACCACGCGCTCGCCGTGCAGGCGCTGGCTGGTCTCGTCGGGCGGATCGAAGCGGGGGGCGACCAGCTTGCCGTCGGCGCCGCGGCGGTGGTCGTAGGGGCGCATGGTGGTGCGGAAGAAGCCGACCAGGTGGTCGATGCGGAAGCGGTCGTAGAGCTCGCCGCTGTAGCGGGCGCGCCGGCGCAGCCAGGCGAAGTCGTTCTTGGCCATGACGCCCCAGTAGTAGGGCGGGAGGCCCCAGTCCTGGCCGTCTTTGTCGAACTGATCGGCGGGGCAGCCGACCGACATGTCGAGGCGAAACTCGTGGCGCTCGGCCCAGACGTCGGCCGAGTCGCGGTCGACCATGAAGGGGAGGTCGCCCATGATCTCGACGCCTTGTTGGCGGAGCAGGGCGCGGGCGTCGGCCCACTGGGTGTGGGCGAGCCACTGGGCGTATTTGAAGTAGAGGATCGCGTCGGCGAGCTTGTGCTCGGCCTGGCGCAGGGCCTCGGGCTGGCGCTCGCGCAGGGCCTCCGGCCACTCCCACCACGGCTTGCCGTGGTGATCGTCCTTGATGGCGCGGTAGAGGGCGTAGTCGGCGAGCCAGGGCTGGGCGGCGACGAAATTGGCGAAGCTGCGGGCGCGCGGCGTGGGCTCCTTGGCCAGCAGGTCGTGGCCGTGGAAGCGCTTGAGGCCGGCGATGAGGGCCCGCTTCTTGAGCTCGCGGACGCCGTCGTAGTCGACGCCGGGGGCGGCGCGGAGCTTGGCCAGGAGGGCGGCGCCGTCGTGGCCGAGGGCCTGGTGGTTGTCCAGGCCCTTGAGGTCGTCGACGGCGGTGAGGGTGATGTACATCGGGTCGATGCCGAAGGCCGAGAGGGCGCCGTAGGGCGAGCTGTTGCCGCCGGCGATCTCGTTGATCGGGAGGATCTGGATCAGGGCGACGCCGGCCGGGGCGAGCAGGCGGGCGAGCGCCGGGAGGTCGCCGATCTCGCCGATGCCCCACGAGCTGGCGCTGCGCAGGGAGAACAGCGGCACGGTGACGCCGACGATCCGGCGCGCGGGGGAGGGCTTTCCGGGCATGGGCAGGGAGGTATCAGCTGATCCGACGCTCGCAAGCAAAATTCGCCGGGGGCCGGGTGTCGTCGCGCTCACGCGCGACGGGGGAGGGTCGGCGATACAGTTCGCGGCGATGGTCGCAGCTTCGAGTCCGCCGAGTTCACCGAGCGCCCTGCCGGGCGAGGACCTGCCGCTGGGGGCCCGCTGCGTGGCGGGGGGGATCAACTTCGCGGTGTATTCGTCGACGGCGATGCGGATCGAGGTGTGCCTGTTTACCGGGGTCGACGCGGCGCCGTCGGCCACGATCCCGCTGCCGGGCCGCAGCGGGCACGTGCACCACGGCTTCGTGCCGGGGCTGCTGCCGGGGCAGCTGTACGGGCTGCGGGCGCACGGGGCGTTTTTGCCGGAGGCGGGGCTGCTGCACGACCCGAACCGGCTGCTGGTCGATCCGTACGCGCGGGCGATCGCGTGGCCGAGCCGGGGGCCGGCGGTGGCGGTGGTCGGGGTCGAGGCGATGTTGCTGGCGTACGACAACGCGGCGAGCGCCCCGAAGGGGGTGGCGCTGGCGGACGACGAGTTCGACTGGGGCGAGGACCGGCCGCCGCGGCGCCCGTGGAGCGAGACGCTGATCTACGAGCTGCACGTGAAGGGGATGACGCAGCTGCATCCGGGGGTGCCGCCGGCGCTGCGCGGGAGCTACGCGGGGCTGGCGACGCCGCCGGTGCTCGAGCACCTGCGCTCGCTGGGGGTGACGGCGGTCGAGTTGTTGCCGGTGCACGAGATCCACGACGAGCCGCACCTGCAGCAGCGCGGGCGGACCAATTATTGGGGGTACAGCACGCTGGGGTTCTTCGCGCCGAGCGCCCGCTACGCGCACGATCGCCGGCCGGGGGCGGCGGTGCGGGAGTTCAAGGAGATGGTCAAGGCGCTGCACGCCGCGAACATCGAGGTGCTGCTCGACGTGGTCTACAACCACACCTGCGAGGGCGGGCCGAACGGGCCGACGCTGTCGCTGCGCGGGCTCGACAACCGCAGCTACTACCTGCTCGACCCCGACGACCCGCGGCGCGCGATCGACTACACGGGCTGCGGCAACACGGTGAACACGCGCCACCCGCAGACGCTGCAGCTGGTGCTCGACAGCCTGCGCTACTGGGTGAACGAGATGCACGTCGACGGGTTTCGCTTCGACCTGGCGCCGGCGCTGTCGCGGCGCGGGTCGGAGTTCGACCGCGCGAGCGCGTTCCTCGCGGCGATCCACCAGGACCCGGTGCTCGGGCGGGTGAAGCTGATCGCGGAGGCCTGGGACGTGGGTCCGGGCGGGTACCAGGTCGGCGGTTTCCCGGCGCCGTGGCGCGAGTGGAACGACAAGTACCGCGACGGGCTGCGCCGGTTCTGGCGCGGCGACGGCGGGCAGCTCGGCGATCTGGCGTTTCGCCTGACCGGCTCGGCGGACCTGTATCAGCGATCGGGGCGCGGGCCGCAGGCGAGCGTCAACTATGTGACGTGCCACGACGGCTTCTCGCTGCGCGACCTGGTGTCGTACGCGCGCAAGCACAACGAGGCGAACGGCGAGGACAACCGCGACGGTCGCGACGACGAGCTGGGCCGCAACTGGGGCGCGGAGGGGCCGAGCGACGACCCGCAGATCGCGGGGATCCGGGCGCAGATGGTCCGCAACTACGCGGCGAGCCTGGCGGTGTCGCTGGGGGTGCCGATGATCTGCGCCGGCGACGAGCTCGGGCGCACGCAGGGCGGCAACAACAACGCGTACTGCCAGGACAACCCGGTGTCGTGGATCGACTGGGCCGGGGCGGACGCGGAGACGCTGGGATTTTTTCGCCACGCGCTGCGCCTGCGCCAGGCGGCGGTGCTGCGCCGCGGGAGCTTCTTCACCGGGTCGAGCCCGCCGGGCAGCCGGCTGCGCGACGTGTGCTGGTTGCACCCGTCGGGCCGCGAGCTCGGGCCGCAGGACTGGTCGAGCGGGCAGGCGCTGGGGATGTTGCTCGGCGGCGACGCGATCGGGGAGACGGACGCGCGCGGCGGGCCGCTGCACGGCGATAGTTTCTTGGTCCTGGTCAACGGCTCGGCGCAGGCGCTGCGCTTCACGCTGCCGGCGATCGCGTCGGCGTGGGCGCGGCTGATCGACACGCGGGTGGCGGAGACGCTGGCGGTGCCGCTGCCGCCGGGGCAGACCCACTACGACATGGCGCCGCGTTCGCTGGTCGTGTTGTGGATCACCGCGACCCGCTAGAACGCGGGTCTGCGGGGCGAACGAGCGGCGCAGGCGGTGCGCGTGCGCCGGGGGAGGTCGCGGCGCGGGGCTGGGGGCGTGGGTCCGCAGGCGGCGGGGCGCCGTGACCAAAAGGTCACTGGCGAGGGTTCTCAGCGCAGCAGGTCCCCGGTAAAAGCGCGCCAGACGAGGTGGCATGAGCAAGCGTCCGCGGCAACGAGCGAGTGGAACCAGGCAGAGCGCGAGCACGGCGAAGGCGAACACGCCGACGGCGGCGGCGGTGCTGGCCGCGAGTCCGGACGCGATCTTGTACCTGCCGGACGACGCGCCGGCGCCTGTCCCGAAGGACAGCTCCGAGCACGTCGAGGTGCTCGAGGTCGCGGTGGCGGCCGATGACGACGGGGTGGCGGCGGAGGCGGTGGTGTACAGCGGGGACGTGGTGCCGGTGGCGCAGCCGCGGATCGCCGAGGTGCTGGCGGCGAGCCCGGACGCGATCTTGTACCTGCCGGACGAGGTCCCCGAGCCGGCGGATCCGGGCCGCTATCTCGCGGGGCCGCGGCGCGACCCGACGATCGGCGCGGAGGACCTGTACCTGTTCGCCGAGGGCACGCACACGCGCCTCTACGACAAGCTCGGGGCCCAGCTGCTGGCCGAGGGCGGGGTGCAATTCGCGGTGTGGGCCCCGAACGCGCGCCACGTCAGCGTGATCGGCGAGTGGAACGGCTGGGACCCGTTTCGTGACCCGCTGGCGCGCCACGGCGGGGGCCTGTGGGTCGGGCGCGTGCCGGCGGCGGCGGCCGGGATGCTCTACAAGTACCGCGTGATCGGGATGCGCGGCGAGGTGCTCGACAAGGCCGACCCGTGCGCGCTGGCGGCCGAGCTGCCGCCGCAGACGGCGTCGAGGATCGCGGACCTCGAGTACGCGTGGGGCGACGCGGCGTGGATGCAGCAGCGGGCGGCCCGGCAGGGCGTGCGCGCGCCGATCTCGGTGTACGAGGTGCACCTCGGCTCGTGGCAGCGCGGGCCGGACGGCGAGTGGCTGAGCTATCGCGAGCTGGCGCCGAAGCTGGTCGCGCACGTGCGGGCGCTGGGCTTCACGCACGTCGAGTTCATGCCGCTGACGGAGCACCCGTTCTACGGGTCGTGGGGCTACCAGACGATCGGCTACTACGCCCCGAGCGCGCGCTTCGGCGGGCCGCAGGACCTGATGTTTTTGATCGACGAGCTGCATCGCGCGAGCATCGGCGTGATCCTCGACTGGGTGCCGGGGCACTTCCCGGGCGACGCGCACGGGCTGGCGCGCTTCGACGGGACCTACCTCTACGAGCACCGCGAGCCGCGGCGCCGGGTCCACCCGGAGTGGCACACGATGCTGTTTAACCACGGGCGCCACGAGGTGCGATCGTTCCTGATCAGCTCGGCGGCGCTGTGGATCGAGCGCTACCACGTCGACGGGATCCGGGTCGACGCGGTGGCGTCGATGCTGTACCTCAGCTACGCGCGCCGGCCGGGCGAGTGGACGCCGAATCAATTCGGCGGGCCCGAGAACCTCGACACCGTGGTGTTCCTGCGGGCCTTCAACCAGGCCGTGCACGCGCTGCACCCGGGGCTGCTGACGATCGCGGAGGAGTCGACCTCGTGGCCGATGGTCACCGGGCCGGTGGAGCGCGGCGGCCTCGGCTTCGACCTCAAGTGGGACATGGGCTGGATGCACGACAGCCTGCGCTACCTGGCCCGCGACCCGCTGAGCCGCTCGCATCACCACAACGAGCTCAACTTTCGCATGTGGTACGCGTACAACGAGCGCTACATGCTGCCGCTGTCGCACGACGAGGTCGTGCACGGGAAGGGCTCGCTGATCCGCAAGATGCACGGTGACGGGCCCGCGAAGTTCGCGTCGCTGCGCCTGCTGTTCGGGTACATGTTCACCACGCCGGGGCGCAAGCTGCTGTTCATGGGCGACGAGTTCGCCCAGGTGCGCGAGTGGAGCCACGAGCGCGCGCTCGACTGGGCGCTGCGCGGGGCGAGCGAGCACGCGGGGGTCGAGGCGTGGCTGCGCCGGGTGGCCCAGCTGTACCGCGCCGACCCGGCGCTGCACGAGCTCGACCACGATCCGGCGGGCTTCGAGTGGATGGTGGTCGACGACAACCAGCGCAGCCTGGCGGTGTACATGCGCCTGCCGAGCCGCGGGCCGGTGCTGCTGGTGGCGATCAACTTCACGCCGGTGGCGTGGCAGGAGCACCGCGTCGGGGTGCCGGCGGAGGGGCGCTGGACGCTGGTCGATCGCAGCGACGCGGCGGCCTACGGCGGCGACGAGGCGACCCGGCTGCACGAGAGCTACGAGGCCGAGCCGGAGCCGGCGCACGACCGGCCGTTCTCGCTGCGGATCACGCTGCCGCCGCTGTCCTGCCTGCTGCTGCGCGGGCCGGAGGCGATCGAGCTGCGGGCGTCGGCGCGGGCGCATCGCGCGGCCCGCATCGCCCGTGAGACGGCGATCGCGGCGGAGGAGCTGGCGCGCGAGGCGGCGGCGGCGGCGGCGATGGCCGTACGGGCGCGCGAGGCCGCGGAGGAGGCGGCGCGGGTGGCTCGCCTGGCGGCGGCGCAGGCGTCGGAGCAGGCGGACGAGGGCTAGTCGGGGCGGCTCAGGGCTCGGGCAGGACCTCGAAGATCTGGATCTCGGCCGGCGTGCGGTCGGGGAAGCGGACGGCGAGGGCGAGCTTGTGGCGCTCGGTCGGGCTGTGCAGCAGCAGCTGCCAGCCCTCGGGGGTGTCGCCGAGGGTGGCGTCGATGCTGAGGGTGATGCCGCCGTCCTCGAGGGCGTAGGCGAAGTGGTGCAGCGAGATCGCCAGGCCCATGCCGCGGGCCTTGATGTAGGCCTCCTTGAGGGTCCACAGCTCGAAGAAGCGGGCGTGCTGGCGCTCGGCCGGGAGGTTGCGCAGGGCCGTGACCTCGGCGGGGGCGAAGAAGTGCTCGGCGATCTGGTCGGTGTGGGAGCGGCGCCAGGTGTCCTCGACGTCGACGCCGAGCTCGGGGCCGCTGCGGGCGACGGCGACGGCGATGAGGCCGTCGGTGTGCGAGAGGTTGAAGTGGAGGTCGCCGAGGCCGTGCGCGGGGTCGATGTCGGGGCGGCCCCACTGGTTGTTGGTGAAGCGCCAGTCGCGGCGATCGACCGCGGCGTAGCGCGAGAGGGTGCTGCGCACGAGGGCGCGGGCGACCAGGAATTGGTGGCGATGGCGGTCGAACAGGAAGCGGGCCTGGCGGGCGCTCTCCTCGGGGTTCATCCACCCGGCGTAGGCCGCGAGCAGATCGGGATCGGCGGCGGACTCCGGGGTGGTCAGCCACACGTGGACTTCGCCAGGGGCGAGCTGGATCGGGTCCGCCACGCGAGCACGGTCGCAGGCCCGGGCCGGCGTGGTCAAGTCGGACGGGGGCGGTCCGGGCGGCGCGGTCCGGCAAAGTCGTCGCGGCCGCGGCGGCGGACACCGACCCGGCGCGCCGGCGCAGAATGGTCGCAGGCGGGCGGTTGCAGGCGTGGCCGCGTGAGTCCACCATGGCGCGCCTTCATGCCCAGCTCGCACATCGTCCGCGCGACCGCCACGAACGCCGGCCTGACCCCGGGCGGGTCGGTCGGCGTCCTCCTCGTGAATCTGGGCACCCCGGACGCCCCCCAGGCGGCCGAGGTGCGCCGTTATCTGCGGGAGTTCCTGTCGGACCCGCGGGTGCTCGACATCTCGGCGCTCGGCCGGTGGTTGCTGCTCAATCTCATCATCTTGCCGACGCGCCCGGCGAAGTCGGCGGCGGCCTACCGCAAGATCTGGGGGGCCGATGGATCGCCCCTGCTGAGCCACAGCCGCGCGCTGTGCGAGCAGGTCCGCGCGGCGCTGCCGGAGCTGCAGGTCGAGCTGGCGATGCGCTACGGCAACCCGTCGATCCGCGCGGGCCTCACGGCGCTGCGGGACCGCGGCTGCGATCGCATCGTCGTGTTCCCGCTGTATCCGCAGTACGCGGCCAGCTCGACCGGGTCGACGGTGGAGGCGGTGTACCGCGAGGCCGCGGGCCTGTGGAACACGCCGTACCTGAGCGTGGTGCCGCCGTTCTTCGACGAGCCGGGGTTTATCGCCGCGTTCGCCGAGGTCGGCGCGCCGGTGCTGGCCGAGTTCAAGCCGGACCACGTGCTCTACAGCTTCCACGGGCTGCCGGAGCGGCACATGCACAAGAGCGACGTGTCGGGGACGCACTGCCTGCGCAGCCCGGACTGCTGCGCGACGATCGTGGCCGCCAATCGCCACTGCTACCGGGCCCAGTGCTACGCGACGGCGGCGGCGCTGACGGCCCGGCTCGGGCTGGCGCCGGGGACCAGCTCGGTGAGCTTTCAGTCGCGGCTCGGGCGCGCGGTGTGGATCCGTCCGTACACGGACATCGTGCTGCCGGAGCTGGC
>Ga0075163_10009141_pt1 | contig 13021 bp, 9 predicted proteins | sample JI1023141ADNA_FD_71478 | JGI IMG/M metagenome (GOLD analysis project Ga0075163, IMG submission 71478) | Wastewater effluent complex algal communities from Wisconsin, to seasonally profile nutrient transformation and Carbon sequestration -... | ecosystem: Engineered > WWTP > Effluent > Algae...
CCATGATCCTGATAAAATTAAATGATCTTTTAAAATCAGCCGGGTTTGATCTTCTTAAAGCATCTGTAATTCCATTCAAAACCAGGAGTGAATGTTCAATATGCCATCCTACATTAGATGCTGAAATGCGTGGATCTGATCTTTCAGAATCATAGATTTTTAATTCAAGCTCATTAATCAATAACTGCAGTTCTTTCATTTAATAAATCTTTGTTTCAAAAAAATATAATAAATCACCATGGCAAATGAATTGACCTCACCCCAACGCTTCTCCTAAGGAGAGGGGCTAGAACAAAATTCGTGAAAATATTTTTCTTCTTTTTAAATTGAAATATTTATAAGATGAGTTTCTTTTCAAAGCATAAACTATATTCTACGTGTTGATATTGCCCGTAATTAGGGATTAAAGTGTATCCGGTATGATGATATAAACCAACGGCTTCTTCCTGTCTACGCCCTGTTTCCAATATACAAGTGTGATAACCAAGTTCCAATGCCCATTTTTCCAGTTCATGCAATACAGTACTGGCAATTTTTTGTCCGCGGAATGCAGGCCTTGTATACATTCTCTTCACCTCCATTACTCCGGGAGAGAATTCTTTTACAGCACCACATGCCACTGCAAGATCATCTTTATAAATCAGCACCACATTATTCAATTTATCTATGCTGTTGAACTGATCATAAAAAGCATGATCATCACCATCTTTCTCAGCCAGGTATGAATCAAGCAGCGCAACTAATTCTTTAAAATCTTTATTGCCTGAATCTGTTCTTACAATATCAACCATATTATTTTAAATTAAAACAACTAAAAACTCATCATTTTTAAAACCCCTTAAAATTTGTATAATATCATTACCAGCTTCATAAAATAGTATTTTCAATAACACAAATAATCAGCATGAAAATGCAATTTAAAATTTTAATTTAATACCCCCATTCCAAACAAATCCTTCTGTATGGTTCCAGATTTCATCAAATAACGGATCATTATGTGGCCCATTTACAACCGGTTTATACCTGCTCTGGCGCTGATCTGTAAAATTCTCAAAATTTACATAGAATGAAAACCTGCCAAAAGTTTTTTGAGCCATAAACCCAAACTCCCAGAAAGAAACTGTACGCGTTCCGTTAGATAAATACTGCCTGTCGTTAAAATAACCTTCCAATCCCAGTTTAAAATTATCATCTTTTTCATACATCAGGGTAAGGTTTACTTTATTTTTTGGCAGCAGGGGTACCACCTGGTTACCGGTTAAATATGTTGCCTTTGCGCTTGTATATGTATAACCTGCAAAAAGTTTCAGGTTGTCTTTAAAAATAAATTTGATATTTGTTTCAAACCCATTACTGATAACAGGTTTCCTGGCATTTACAAAATACATATCGCCTGATAAACCTGTTTCCAGCACAAGGGGTTTGTTGATCCTGGTATAAAAGAACAATTGGTTTATACTAAAAGAAAGACCTTCCATTAAACTGGTTTTAAAGTTTATATCTGCTGTACCTCCAAAACTTTTTTCCGGATTTACATTATTCAATGCAGAAACATTCCGGTATTGAATACTTTCGGTTTGCTCTGTAAAAATAGTAGGAATCTTATATCCCATCCCGGCACCCATCCGCGAACTGAACTTATTGCTTAATTTAAAAAGCACCGACAACCTTGGCAAAACAAAAGCTTTGTTCTTTTTATAATTGATATTCTCATATTGTATATGATCAAAACGTATTCCGGATTCAATTTTCACCTTTTCCGTTAAATCCCAGGTATCCTGCATATAAATACCTGAAGTAAATGTTTCTGTATTTTGAGTGGTAGTATCCTTTTGCCTGAATTGATCAAATATTACATTCACACCAAAGATTGCCGTATGTTTAAGTTTTGAAAAAATATAAGAAAGATCAGTAAAACTATTGGTATTCAATCCGGCAAAACCAAAACCGGGAATGGTGATTTCCCTGTTATATAAACCAACACTTTGTTTTAGTTTAATTCTGTTGTTGTTATTCAATTTTTTATCAAATTCCAATGTTGATGTATTTCGCAATGTAATATTCTTTTCAAAATAAGTATGGTTAGCATTCCCATTCCCTTTTACAACCTCGATATCTCCACCATGAATATTTCCCTTTGTAAAACTGTTTCCAACCATCAGTGTTGAAGATCCGTTCATATAAATATAAAGCCTTGGATGTATCGTGAAATTCTGACCCTTAGGGATTTCAGTAAAATCATCGTTGTCTACATCGTATGCTTTTTGTGCATTAAAAGCTGCTAAAACAGCATAACCGATCTTACCTTTCTTTTGAGATATAAAGCCGCCTATGTTTGACTGCCCGATGTTTGATTGATTGATGATAAAATCGCCTGAAAACTTTTCACCGGGTGTTTTGCTGATAAAATTAACCACTCCTGCTATGGCACCGGCGCCGTATAAAGTTGATGAAGGCCCCTTGATAATTTCCACCTGCTTTAGGTCTAATGGCGGAATTTCCAATATACTTAATCCGCTTGCAAAATTTCCAAAATTAGGATAACCGTCTTTTAACAGTTGCGTATAACGGCCATCCAAACCTTGTACACGGATGCTGGAGTTGCCGCTAGTGGCCGATGTTTGCTGAACCTGCAGCCCGGTACTCTCATGTAATAACATGGAAATGTTTGCTGGGCGCATATTGTTCTTTTCATCCAGTTCTTCTCCGTCAATGGTTTCTACCCTTGTAGCCGTATTGCTGATAGAACGGCTTGTCCGGGTGCTTTGTACAATCACTTCGTCCAGTTCACTATGGTCTGTTTCCATCACTATCTCAAAAGTGCCGGAAGTTGTAACAGGAAATATAACTTTTTTTGTAACCGTTTTGTATCCCGACAAACTGAATACAATGATGTAACTGCCTGCACTGATACTGCTTATTTCAGCAAAGCCTGAACTATCTGAAATACTGTTAATATTACCGGATTTAAAATGAATGGAAACACCCGGTAATGGTTTGTTAGTTTCTAAATCCTTAATGAATGTTTTGAATTTATGTTGTGCATTGGCTGGAAATACAGAAACAACTGTAAACAGCAATGCAAATATTTTATGCATCTGTAGATAGTATTAAATGAATGAAAATCGGGTGACAGGTATCCGTCACTGTTATTTGCAGGTTAAAATGCTTAATCTGGCTAACTTAACCGGGGAGGCTGCCATATATTTCCTGAAATACTGGATGAAAAGGAAATATGGTTATAAAAATATAACTGCTTTTGAAAAGTAAAACAGGTAGCAACTGAAAATTTATTCGCTTGAAAATTTGGTACAGCCGTATGGAAGCAACAGGCACAATTGCAAAATGGGCTGCAAACCTCCTGCTCATGTTCATGTTCCTGTTGTGTGGTAGCAATACTGGTTTGTTGTGTTGTGTTGCCGGTACAATAAGTTGTATCCATACAGGGTATACATGGCAATACCAGCAGATACATTGAAAATATGAACAACAGGAATTTCACATTGCAAATGTATGGAAATAAGAATTTGTTTTACCAGGTATCCGCAGCTGGCAATTTATAATACCGTCATTGTATTTACGTTCCATCACTTGAAATAAGCATACAAAACGGTCGGTAATTAATTTTACCAACCGTTTTGTATATGTTAATCCGCAAGATTAAGAAAATACTATTTAATGTTATCCGGAGAAACCGCCATAGGAACGATATTCCTTACCGGTTTAACACTTTTCAGGTAAGCAAAAATACTTTTTACTTCCTGGTCGGTCAATTTGGTGTAATTCATCCATGGCATCGGTGGCAGTAAAGGACGGGTTCCATCAATACCTTTGAATTTTCCTTCACGGATTGCTTTCCCAAACTGCTCTTCAGTCCAACTGCCAATCCCTGTTTCATCAGGCGTCAAATTTCCGGCAAAGGAAATTCCCCACGGACCTGCAGCAGCTGTAAGATCAGGGTAAAACACAGAGAAACCTGTTTTTAACAATTTACTGTCGAATGAAGCGATGGGCCTGTCTGACGGATAACCCGACAACATTAATTCAGGTATGATTTCCGGACCATTGGCACCCATTTTTTTAGGAGAATGGCAATCATTGCAACCCATTATCTGAACCAGGTGTTCACCCTGTTTGACGATGTCTTCAGGAGATTGTATTGCTACAGTTTTGATGGACACATTGTCTTTATCTGCTGGATGGGAACAAGATAAAATTGAAATGGTTATAAGAAATAATGACAAAAGATTGATTCTTTTCATGCTGATATTTTATGCTTTGATAAATGATATGATTGCAATAAAAACAAAATAATAAAAACCGAAAGTGGCTGTATATGCCAGGCAGGTTAAAATTTTAATTATTTATATTCAGTTTTAGTGTGAAACAACCTTTAGCCCTATAATTGAACCGATTAAAGTGATTATAAAAAGCAATCGCAAAAAGGTAGCTGGTTCTTTAAATACTATGATTCCAACTAACACAGTTCCAACTGCTCCAATTCCTGTCCACACAGCATAAGCTGTACCGATTGGTAAAGTTTGTGTTGCTTTAACCAAAAGCCCCATGCTTATAGCAAGGGCAATAAGAAAACCTGCATACCATACATACATTTCATTACCTGATGATTCTTTCGCTTTTCCTAAACAGTAAGCAAAAGCAACTTCAAATAATCCGGCTATGATTAAAATAATCCAATTCATTTTTTGATGTATTCACGTGATTTACAATTTCTATTACATGTTCCTCATCTGTAACACAGCAGCCGCCAAATACTTTTAAATGGCTGAAAGATTCTTTTCGCTTCATGTGTACATTGCCCAATTCCAATGGAATTCCTCTGCCTGATTCTGTAACCTCATATAACTCCGTATGGCTTTTGCCTGAAGTATTTGCCCTGATTGAAATCCAGTACTTACAAACCTTTGGCCGTGATTTGAAAAATTGTACACTCAAATTCAGTTACTTGATGATAGCAGCTCAAAGTTTGTACTTTATTTTCACAACAGGTTATAACTAATCATTGGCAATATTCCATGTTGTTAAAAAAGCCAGCTTTACCTGTTCGGAAAGCAGTTCATAATTAATTTTATCGGGCGTGTCTGTTGGCTGATGATAATCTTTACTAAAGCCACAATCAATCCTGATAAAAGGAACTCCTTTTAAATAAAAAGGGTATTGATCTGAACCTAAAACCCTTCTTTGCTTAAACTGTGGCTGTTCATAGTGTGTATCCAGTTTTAGTTTTCCTAACTTTTCATTAGCGGAAAATAAAGCATTTCGCAAACCCCTGTTAAGCGTATCTTCTACTAAAATATATGCATAACTGCTGTCTGCCCTTTTTCCACTGTAAAAAGTATCTACACGCCCCATCATATCAATATTTAAGACTGCCCGGGTTTTTTCAATAGGAAATAAGGGATTGGTTGCAAAATGATAAGAACCCAATAACCCTTTTTCTTCACCGGTGAATGAAGCAAAAATAATAGTGCGTTTAGGCCTTAATCCATTTTCTATAGCTTTATTCATTAAATTGGCTATTTCCATAATGGCTACAGTTCCACTGGCGTTATCAACAGCACCATAATAAATATTGTTTCCATCTCTACCTAAATGGTCGTGGTGGGCAGACAGGATTATACAATCTGCTGTACTATCTTTTCCTTTGATAACTCCAATAACATTTGGTGCCTTTTCTTCCGTTAAATCAATTTGAATATGGCAACCAATAGTTGTGTTTACATTAAAAGATTGCGGGCGAAGTGTTTTTGAAATATCGCGAACCAAACTTTTAATTGTTTTACCGGAAGTGGCTAAAACCTCATTGATTCTTTCTTCTGATAACATAAGAACGGGGAGGTTGTTTTGCTGAATAAACGGAACATTATAAACGGACTGAAAAGTATTTTTCCGTTGTTGCAAACTGTCTGCAGAAAACCGCTTGGTATAAATCAATATCAGGGTTGCACCTTTTTCTTTCAATATTTTTTGAGAAGAAGCAATACTTGCCGGTTGATTTGTACCAGATAATAAATAAGTACCTGCACTGTCCTGCGGTTGCCCGGTTAGCAATAAAACTGCTTTACCTTTTACATCAATGTTGGAAAAATCATTGTAAAGGTTGTTTTCAATACCATATCCTGCAAAAACAACCGGAATGTTGTCAACATGAACTGTTTCAGCATTACGCAGTCCAAAACCCCAGCCATTCCAGTTTTCAAATTTTTTATTCCCGATTATTAATTCTGATTGCAAAAGATTTTTTTTGAAAGCATTGATGGCTTGATAATAGCTTGTTCCGTTGTTATAAGGAGCCAGCAAATTATTTTCTTTAAAACAATTGATTATATATTCAGAAGCTAATGTATCGCCTCGACTACCCATTAACCTGCCTTCTAATTGTTCACTGGCTAAATAGTACAGGTTCTTTTTTAAACGTTCAATAGAAACTGTTGATGCTATTTTTTGTATTTTCTTTACCTGTCCATAACAACAAGTACTTGTAAGCATAAGAATGGAAATCAAAATTCTCATCTGATTTATTTTTCGGGTTTTATAAAAGTTACTTTAAAATGCTGCTATCGGTTAGGGATAGTTGTTATACTGATACAATGTGTTCCGTCTGCCGGACAAAGGCACCAATTGGAATAACTGCAATTGAAGATATATTATTTTGCTTGTATTTATTCAGCCGGCAAAGCAAAAAACCATTTTGGTAGAAAATGAAATTCCTATAGCCATATTGCATGTAGTTTGATTTGCAGTAGTAAGTTCTTGTAGAATTCCACATTGTTATTTCTTATTTATCTCTCCATAATCAAACACCAGATTGCAAAAAGCAATAACACCTAATTTAAAGGAATTATCATCAATGAAAAATCCGGGTGTGTGATGTGGCTCCGCATTTTTGGGGTCTTTGCCTTTTGGCATACCGCCCAGTCGAAAAAATAAACCAGGCACTTTCTGAGCATAAAATGAAAAATCTTCTGAAGAAGTAAAGGCAGGAACAAGTAATACGTTTTCTTCACCGGCCGATTTTTGTAAAGAGGGCAACATGGCTTTTGTAAGCGCAATATTGTTAAAAGTAACCGGATAATGAACAGAGTAAGGCAGTTCTACAACTGCTGTTGCGCCTGCTGCTTCGGCAGTTTTCTCTGCAACCTGTTTTACACGTTTAAACATCATCGTTTCATCTTCATTGCTTAATGCCCTTACGTTACCAATCATTTCCACTTCAGCCGGAATTATGTTATGGCGATTGCCGCCATTAACAGCACCAACCGTTACCACAGCAGCATTTTCACTAAGATTCACATTTCTGCTAACGATTTGCTGAAGGCTGGTAATGATCTGAGCTGCAACAAAAATGGGGTCAACTGAATTCCATGGTTGAGCGCCGTGACTGGATTCACCCTTTACCGTTATTTTAAAGTCGCCTACACCTGCCATTATTCCGGCAGGGCGATAGGAAAGTTTACCGGCCTCCAGCTTTGAATATATATGTAATCCAAAAATCACATCAACTGCCGGATTCTCAAGCACGCCTTCTTTTACCATTAATTTAGCACCGCCTTCTTCCCCTTTTGGTGCCCCTTCTTCTGCAGGTTGAAAAATAAATTTTACGGTGCCCTTCAATTCTTTTTTCATACCTGCCAAAACCTCTGCAACGCCCATCAGTATGGCTGTATGTGCGTCATGGCCACAGGCATGCATTACACTGGTCTCTTTGCCGTTGTAGGTGGTTTTTACTTTTGATGCAAAAGGCAAATCATTAACTTCTTCTATCGGCAGCGCATCCATATCAGCCCGTAAAGCTATCACTGGTCCGGGTTTGTTACCTTTTAAAATGCCCACCACACCTGTTACGCCTATTTTTGTTTGTACCTCAATACCCAGTGCCTGCAAATGTTTGGCAACGAGCTCGGCTGTACGAAACTCCCGGTTTCCCAATTCAGGATGTTGATGAATGTTTTGCCGCCAGGCAATTACTTTCTGCTCAATACTGGCAGTATTTTTTTCAATAAGATCGCTGTAATTACTTTTTTGTGCAATGAGCTGAAAAGAAAATATATTGAATACTATGATTAATACAAGGCTTGTTTGTTTTATTTCCATTATAATTTATGGGTTATTTGCTCAGGTAAATAATTGCACAGTAGTCAGTATTTTAATTTCCGGCACTTGCAAATACCTTAAATGTTTTATAGTATGAATTTACGAAAACAATTATTACCACTACAAGAGAGAGGCTGGGAATATTTTTCTATTGAAGTTATATTGTTTAGATCTTATAAATTGTTGCGTTATTGCAGCATAATTTGCAAGCACTATGTTTTGCGATCGTTATCACTGGAGTTTTTAAAAAATAATACAAATCTGTTGTATTAAAAAGTAATTTCAGTATGTTTTAATTAGCACATCATTTTTTTATAATATCGACTCTAACACGCCGTCTTGCTACATCTCCTTTGCAATATTTACAAGGTTTATTATCTACTGTAACAGTGGTAATTGTTATAATGGGTTTTGAGACAATATTAATACCTCCTGAGTTGTTATTGTACACATTGTTTTCATATCTACCTGTATAACCCACACCTGTATAGGTTGATTTTCCTGGTGCTTTCCCGTTACAAAACACACAAACCTTTTCTGGGTCGTTTTCATATTTTGCAGTCATCCAGTACCCTTTGAGTACATACCCTTTTTGTTTATTAAATGCATCTGTAACAGAAAGATGTGGATTATAGGCATTTAGCGCAATATAATCGTTTAACATTGAAGCTCGATTCACTTCATAAAAAACATTGTTGTACAAAATAAAATCGCCATAATTTACCTTGTCTGCTGTTAGTTCCTGAAGGTAAATTTTTTCTCCGTTGTATGTTTCTACATAACTACTACCACTTAATGTTGAGAGATAAACTCCTTTAACTACAATTTCCTTTCTTTTGGAAATATATGTCAATGTTTCAATTTTGGATTGCTGATAATCATCCATGTCATCTTTAAAACTTTGGGTTTCTACAGCGGCTATTTGTGGAGTATTATAGGAATAATATTCATTAACTCTTTGGTTACCATATCCATTCAAACGAGAAAGTGAAATGAATGTGTAAAAAGTAAACAAATCATTTGTCCGCAATGCAATTTTAAATGCCTGATCTCGGTTATTATTCTGTATTGTTGACATAATATCATTTTCATGGATAAAATTATCAAGACTATATCCATTGAAATTTCCTATTACTGAACCAAGATTATTATATGCAGGAAAACCTCCAGTTTGGCCGCTTTCTTTAATACATAATAATAATCCCCAGCCTTCTGGATTCCCATTTGTATTTAGTTTTCCATAATAATCGGTTTCAAAAATTATTTTCGCTGTACCTCTTTCACTTTCATATGCCACTTTCTTTTTTATTTTTTTTACTTCTACCATTGAAGAATCAGGAAGCAGTTGGCCTAGCACTTCTTTTACAGAAAGTCGTTTTCCTGCACACCAGAAAGCAATATCATAAAAACCGTTTCCATTTTCGATGAAACCGATACCATGCGGTAAATCATCTTTTATACCACCTGTATATTTATTTTCTTGATCAAGATATAGAACACCTCTTTTTACTTCCTTAAAACTTCCAAAGACCTTTGAAAAATTTTCTGAATTTGTTTGCTTAGGAAGTAATTCCCCGTATGTCCAATCCTTGCTTACAGGCAAAGTTGAAAATGTGTGAAGAAGCTCTCCTTTGCCAACAATTCCAACTATGAGGTTACTTAGCGCTTCATCATTTGAATTGCGGTAATTACAAACAGCAAATCCAGTATACTCTCCATTGATAAAATTGCCGGCATAGATACCACCATCAATACCGGGTGATCTTTTAGCCAGTTCACTTCCGGGACTATTTTTGGATACATAAACAATACCCAAACCATGTAATATAGGAGCCCAGTTATTCAATAATAGTTCACCACTGTAATAACTTGTCAATATTGGCTCATCATTTAATAAATGATCATATCTAATCAGACCACTTTTTAATAAGCCCCCAACAAAATCTACCTGGCAATTCATTTTTATTAAAATTGCCTTCATATTCCGTGGTGTGTACCACCATGAGTAAGTCAAAAATGCTTTCCCATTTGCAGTCCCATTTTCGAAATCGCCTTCATATGAAAAAGTACCTGGTTTATCGTATTGAAACGGATAAGCATATAGCTTAAGCATCAATTTCCCTTTACCATGAAAAAGTCCGTTTTGGAATTGCCCTATGTACTTTATGGTTTGTATTGGAATTGTTTTGCGGTCTACTTTATTAACATATTCAATAAGTACACTATCAACAGGCTGAGGTTTATATTTTTTCTTCCCGGGTTGAGAAAGAGATTGAAACCACTCGGTATTTGTAAAACGCAAAACATCCTTCACAACGTCTTCGCTATTTTGCGCTTTCACCTGAAGTTCAAAACAAATAAATAGAATATAACAAAAGCATTTAAATTTCATCAATAACAGGTTAAATCATATTATTCAAAAATTAATCACCATCATTTTGGTATGGAAACAATTGGGTATTCACAAAATGTCGCACAACTTGTTAATTGCTGAAACAATCCCAAAAACCAATCGCCAATACAACAAATTTTTCACAGGTGCTGCAATTATTTAAATTTACAATTATTCTATTTATTCCGGAAAAAATAATGATACTAAAATGGGAGTTGATTGGTAACACATACTTTGATAAAGAAAAACAAGCTGAGATTAATTGTATTAGTGAAAGGGATTAATTGGAGAGATCCCTCCTTCGTCAGCATGACAGTTTTGGTGAGAGAGATGCTTCCTAAATCAGCATGGTAGTTCTTATTGGAGAGATCCCTCCTTCGTCGGGATGACAGTGCTCAATTGGGGATACCCTACCTTCGTCGGGATGACAGGTTAAAGATCTTCCAGCATCTTTACCACCCCTTCCTTTTTTAATATCAGGTAGCCGAAACGGTCGTTGCTGATGCCGTTCTTTAACTGGTAATTAAAAATGAGCTGGTCATTTTCCACGGTTGTTTCAAAGTAATTAAAAATGATATTGGGATGAACTTTTAACGGTTCTGCAATTTCATACAAGTGCGTGGATAGGATGAACAACGAATTTGTTATTTTCAACAGCCCCTCAATTACTGCTGTGCTGCACTTCATGGCATCCTGAACATTGGTTCCCTTAAACAATTCATCTATTAAAATGAGCCACTTGCGGCCGTCGTTCACTTTTTGAATGGTAGATTTGATGCGCTGCACTTCGTTGAAAAAATAACTTTCTCCTTTCGTAATATTATCTATCACATTAATGTTGCTCAACATGCCGTCAAATAAACTCAATTCCATTTTTTTTGCCGGAACTCCCATACCTATATGAGCGAGGAAAACCGAAACGCCCACCGCTTTGATAAAGGTGCTTTTTCCGGCCATGTTAGCTCCGGTTAAAAAAAGAAAATTCGTGTGTCTGTTCATGGTTACGTCATACGACACTGCATTGTTTAACAGCGGATGATACAAACCGTTCACTTCAATAAATGGCTGCGCTGAAGGAATAAAACCGGGGAATACCAGGTTGTGTTTTTCAATGGCTATTGCCATTCCGTACCAGGCATCCAGTTGTGCATGCAGGTGCAGCAATGAATGCATGTTTGCTTTAAACTTGTATAAAATAAAATGTGCCAGTTGAAGGATTTGCTGTAATGACAACTCCGTTGCCGTTTTATTATTCCGCACCATATTAAACGCTTCAGAAGCCGTTATCTTTTTCACTTCCTCCAGTAATTTATGTAACGGTGGCGGACAACCTTCCTGAAAAAAGACCTCTACCATCTGCAACATTCCTTTTATGAAATCGAAACAATGAGTGACTGAATATTTTATCAGTGAAAAATCGGGTGCATGCAGCAATTTATAACTGTATGCATTGGTGGCAGAAATATTGGCCGGTATCATATCTACCTGGGCATCGTAAAATCTTTCCACCACCATAATTGACCCGTTACTGATCTGGCCGGGCCATTGTTTTTGCTTCAATAAAATAAGCCCGAGTGTTTGCTGTATGCCTGCGATGGATTCGATTGTTTGTAAAGGGATGAGCAGGTTTCTTTTCAACTGCTCCTTACCGTTAGATGTAAGTGTGAAGTCGAGGTAGCGGAATATAGAGAACTCTTCTTCCGGGTTGAAGACAGCGAGGTCGGTGAGCGTTGTTTTGTCTATCTCCATGCAGTTATAGTTGATTTATTGGGGTTATTGGAAATAGTTTTATTGTTTTCATGTTATATTCAAGTAAATAAAAAGATTTGTTACTGAAGTTCAATTCCTTCTTTTCCTTAATGAAAAGAAGCAAAAATCAAGGGCTGCGGAAAAAAAGCTAAAAATTTAAATCCCAGCTAAAATGAAATAAGTCACAACAGTTGTATATAACCAGGCAATTGTGCGACTTACCAGCTATAAATATTTCCCAACATTTGTAACATCTATTTCATTTCTTAACGCCCGTCTTTAAATTTTCTTAACGCAATTTTTTCCGAGGCCCATACTTCAAAACACTTTACTGAATAGGAAGCAATGGTTTTATCCTCTTTCTTTTAGCCTATTATATTTAGGAAATAGTTTTCTACTATTCTCAATAAATTCTTACCTGTCAAACTCCATCCTTCTTCCATTCACAGATTCAATAATGGTATTATTTCCATAAACCATATTTCCGTTTACAAATGTATTACAAACTGTAGCCGGGAATGTTTGGCCTTCCAGCGGGCTCCATCCGCATTTATATAAAATATTATCCTTGTTCACAGAACCGGGCTTAGAAAGATCCGCAACCACCAGATCGGCATAATACCCTTCCCGGATATAACCCCGTTCTTTGATATTGAAACAGGTTGCCACTGCGTGACTCATCTTTTCAGCTATCTTTTCAAGCGAAATATAACCGAGGCTATTGTAATAAAACATTAGTAACAATGGATGCTGAATCAATGGCAA
>Ga0075163_10009142_pt1 | contig 13021 bp, 10 predicted proteins | sample JI1023141ADNA_FD_71478 | JGI IMG/M metagenome (GOLD analysis project Ga0075163, IMG submission 71478) | Wastewater effluent complex algal communities from Wisconsin, to seasonally profile nutrient transformation and Carbon sequestration -... | ecosystem: Engineered > WWTP > Effluent > Algae...
TCGGCCCGCTGCTGCGCGAGCTGGTGCCGTGGCTGCTGACGGTCACGCCCGCCGCGCGTCGGCTCTGCCTGCGCGCGCTGACCGCGGCGCGGCTGCCGGCGCTGGTCGCCGCCTGGCACGTGGCGTGGGCCCTGGTCGAGCCGATCGCCGCACGACTGACGCGCCCGCGGCCACCGAGCTGGGACGAGCTGGTCGCGCTGCGCGGCGAGGTCAACGCCGCCAGCCGCGCGGTGCCCGGCGACGTCGAGCTGCCCGAGCTGGGCCGGGTGCTGCGCGCGCCGACGCCGGCGCTGCTCGACCTGCTCGACGATCTGCCCGAGCTCGAGGCGGTCGCGCGGCCCGCCGTCCACGCGCCGACGCTGCTGGCGCTGCACGCGGTCGCCGAGACCGCGGGCGAGCAGGCCGCCCTGGCGGCGCTGATCGCCGCGTGCCTGGCACCCGACCGGGCGCGGCGCTGGCCGCTGCTGTGGGACCACGTGCTCGAGCACGGCCTGCTCCGCCGCACCCTGCACCTGCCGACGGACGCCGCGACCGGCGCGGTCGTGGGCGCCGCGCTCGGCGTGCTGCTCGACAACGGCGAGGCCGAGGCCTGGAACGTCGAAGAGCTGGTGCTGATCGCCAGCCGTGGCCACGACGTCGCCGTCACCGTCGCCCTGATGTCGGCCTGGCGCGCGCGGCCGCGCCTCGACGCGGCCCAGGTCGGGTTCGGGCTCCAGCTCGTCGACGACGCCGACCAGCTCCGCGAGATCGCCCCTGCCCTCGACGGTCTGGACGAGGGCGCGATCGCCGCGCTCGCGGTCGCGGTGACGGCCCTCGGCGCCACCGGCCGTCGGCTGGCGCGTGACCTGGTGCAAGCCGGCGAGGTCGCGCGGCTGCGGACCGCCGGCGCCGCGGTCGGTCTCGCCCGCGCGCTCCAGCTCGCGGTCGCGCCGCTGCCGCCGCAGGGCCCGGGGCCGTTGCCGCCCGCGCTGGCCCGCTACCCGGCGGCGCTGCACCCGGCGCTGACCGCGCTGGCGGCGGCCGGCGGCGCCGCCCAGGCCGCCGGCATCCTCGACGACACCTTCCCCGACCCGGCCGCCACCGCGCGCGAGCTGGCCGCGATCGAGGCCCGCCTCGCCGACGGCGCCGGGGACGCCCGGCTGCGCCGCCGCGCCGACAACCTGCGCGCGCGGCGGGCGGCGCCGCCCCCGGTGTCGGACACCCGGATCGAGCGGCTGCGGGCCAAGCTGACCCGGGCCGCCGACGTCGCGACGTTCGAGCGCTGGCTGGCCGACGTCCGGGCGGCGATCGACGTCCGCCTCGCCCGCGCGTTCGAGCTCGGGCTCGATAGCCGCCCGTCGTGGCTCGACGCGCCGACCTACCAGCGGGTCTTCGCCGGCATCGTCGGCTTGCCGGCCGGGCCGCGCGCGCTGGCCCGCCGCGTCCTCGCCCGCCGGGCCGGGCCGCCGCCGTGGGATCTGCGCGACGAGCCGCACAACGCCGCCTGGCTGACCCGGCTGACCGCCCGCGGCGTCGACGTCCGGCCATGGCTCGACGGCATCGGCGTCCGCCGCGCCGGCCGGCCGGTCCGCTGCCTCGCGCTCGAGGACGATCCGCTCGAGGTGCTGCGGATGGGCGAGCACTTCTCGACCTGCCTGGCGCCGACGTCGTTCAACTTCTTCGCCGCGGTGGTCAACGCCGCCGAGATCAACAAGCGCGTGCTCTACGCCCGCGACCCGGCCGGCGCGGTGATCGGTCGCTGCCTGATCGGCCTCACCGACGCCGGCGGCCTGGTCACCTTCCAGCCCTACTGCCACGATCGCACCGACCTGGCCGGCATGGTCCGCGACTTCGTCGCCGAGCTGGCGGCGGCGATGGGCACGATGGTCGTCCCCACCGGCCGGATCACGCCGCTGGCCGGCTGCGGCTGGTACGACGACGGCCCGCGCGACCTCACGTCGGCCTTCGCCTTCCTCGCCGACGGCGCGCCGTTCCTCACCGCGCTCACCACCATCGCCCCCGACGACCTGCTCGCCGAGCTGACCGCCCGGTTCGCGCCGCTGCCGGTCGGCGGCATGGCCCTGGCCCTGGTCGTGGCGTTGCCCGAGCTCGACGCCCGGCCCGAGCTGATCGTGCCGTGCCTGCCGCTGCTCGACGGCGCGGACGACGTCCCGCGCGCGACCCGGCTGCGCGCCGCTCGCCGCGCCGAGCGGGCCGGCCGCGGCGACCTGCTGGGCGACCGCTTCGTCGCCCACCTGCGCCCGACCACCGCCGGCTGGCACGCCGACCTCGACCTGCTCGAGCTGCTGGCGCCCCGGGCGCCGGCCCGCTTGCTCGCCTGGCTGCGCGCGGCCCGGTCCGACCTCACCGAGCACGATCGCCCGTACTGGGACTACGGCCATGGCCTGGCCCTGGCCGCGCTCCACCGCCCGGCCCAGGCCGGCGCCGCCCTGCGCGCCGCCGCCCGCAGCCGCCACCGCGACATCGGCGCCCGCGCCCGGGCCCGCTTGCGCACGCTGGCCCTCGACCACCCGCGGATCGAATCGCTGCGCTGAGGACACGAGCGCAGCGAGGGTGCGAAGGATCAAGGAGCGCCGCTGCCGCCTCGTAAGGGCCCGCCGACCGCGCCGCCGATCCTTTCACAGGCTCTGCCCTGACGGCCGGGCCGGGCACCTCGTGTTGCCTGGTTGTGACCCGACGCCCCTCGGCCATCCTCGCAGCCTTCGTCACCACCGGGCTCCTGACCGGGCTCGCCCAGCCGGTGCGCGCCGACGACGACGGCCCGCCGCGCAAGCGGCCGCTGGTCGACGGCCGCCTGCGCCAGGACGGCATCGGCATCGAGGTCGGCGTCATCGCCGGCCGCGGCGGCACCGAGTACGGCGTGCCGCGCCGCGACGTCGCCCCGGAGATCGAGGGCCTGGTCCTGCGCGATCGCAACGGCATGAGCTCGCGCATGGTCATCGGCCTGATCATCGCCGTCGGCAGCGCGCTCGCCCAGTCGGGGCCCAAGTCGGTCGAGTCGCACAGCTACCAGTCGGGCGACTACCTGATCACCGAGACCAAGACCACCTACTACTCCGAGGCCGAGAAGGCCGACATGCGGGCGGCGACCAGCGACTCGATCGACGGCCTGTTCTCGGCGCCGTACTCGGACATGGAGCTGCACCTGTTCTCGCGCGACCGCTTCGGCCGCGGCCAGGCCAGCGGCTACCACCTCAACTTCTTCGTCGGCAGCGGCAAGCCGATCGCGTTCGAGACCGGCTTCGGCTTCGGCAAGGTCAGCTCGCAGATCGACGTCGACGGCACGCCGACCCGGGTCGACTGGAAGTACCTCGGCATGCCGCTGCGGGTGTCGGCGGCGACCGGACCGGCGCGGATCGCGCTGACCTACGAGTGGAACTGGCTCAAGTACGGCGTCGAAGGCGCCGATCGCGTGCTCCACCCCGGCGACGACGGGATGCAGGAGATCACCGCGGTCAGCCACCCCTGGCACCTCGACGTCTCGACCGTCGTCCTCCGCCGCCTCGCGCTCGAGGCCGGCGTCACCGCCCAGGAGATCCGCCGGCCGAGCGAGCTCGGCTTCTCCGCCCAGGCGGGCCTGCTCTTCTGATGCCCCCGATCGCGAGGACGCCCATGAAGCCCACCACCACCACCGCCCTGCTCGCGCTGATCGCCGTCGTCGGCACCACCGGCGCCGCCCGCGCCGACGACGACGACGACAGCCACGGCTATTACAAGCGCACCCGCGGCGTCGGCGTGTTCCACCGCACCCGGATGGTGCTCGGCGGCCTGGTCGGCGAGGCGCCCGACGTCATGGACGGCGCGACGCCGGTGCCGGGCGCGACCAAGGACGTGACCCAGTTCGGCGTCGCGGTCGAGGGCGCGTTCCTCGGCCTGCCGTCGTCGTTCGGTCACTTCCACGGCATCGAGGGCGCGGCCGGCGTGCGCGGCGCGCCGTGGGAGCTGTGGATGCAGGGCGGCACCGCGGTGACGCTGCTCAACCTCGGCCACGGCGGGCCGCTCAGCCTGCGGCTCGGCGGCGGCTTCGGCGCCGGCTTCGACTTCGCCCACGGCTACGGCTACGTCCGTGGCCGCGCCGCCCTGGTGGTGTTGCCCGACAAGCTCGACGCCGAGGCCAGCGTGACCTGGACGCCGCCGTCGGCGAGCACCGGCGACTTCGATCAGCGGACGATGCGCGTCTCGGTGTGGCTGCGCGCCGGCAAGCGGAGCCGTGCGTACGAAGCGTACCTGGAGAGCTTTCACCGGCTCGCCGACGGCGTCGACCACAAGCGTGAGGTCGAGGGAATCGGCGGCGGAATCGGGCTCAGCTTCCTGTGATGCTATGATTCCCCCGTGTCCGCCTGGACGCCGGGGTTCGATCGGGACGCACGCGTCCTCGTGCAGCGCGTCCTCGACGGGGACCGGGGCGCGTGGCGCGAGCTGCTGGTGCGCATCGCGCCGCGGATCGAGGGCTGGGCGCGCGGCAACCGGGTGCTGCGGCGTTGCCGGCTGATCGGTGACGACGACGTCCGGGCGGTGATGGTGTCGGTGCTCGAGCGGCTGGCCGCCACCGACCACGCCAACCTCCGTCGCTTCGTCGCCCGCGCCGAGCTGCCGGCGACGCCCGACGACCTGGTCACGGCGGTGCTCAAGCTCGGCCGCCTCGACGACGAGGCGGTCGACGGCGGCGGCGGCGCGAGCGTTGGCGAGGCCGGGGACACCGGCGCCGACGCCGACCGCGACACCCCGCTGCGGGCCTGGCTGCTGCGGCTGGTCGACTTCGCCGCCCGCGACCACGTCCGCGACCGCTACGGCTGGGCGGTCGGCGACGGCGGGCCGAGCAAGCGCGACCTCCACACCGGCGCCGCGCCGCTGACCGGGCTGCCCGACGTCGGCGCGCGGCCGGCGATGACCGATCGGCTCACGGTCGCCAAGCTGGTCGAAGAGATCGAGGAGCACATCCGTACGTTTCCAGCCCCGATGCGCGACGCGATCCTGCTGTGGCTCGACGACGTGACGCCCGAGGACATCGCGACCAGGCTGGCGCTGGCCGATCCGGCCAAGGCCAAGGCGCTGATCCGCGCCGGGCAGGCGCGGCTGCGCGACCGGTTCCGCGGCCGCTCGCCGCTGGTGTTCGCGTCGTGACCCGGTTCGCGCGCGGACCGGCGGCGCGGGCTGGCCTCGCTGCCCTTGCCGCGCTGGTCGCCGTCGCGGCGTCGGCGCCGATCGCGCCGGCGATCGCCGAGCCCGAGGCGACGAGCTGGAAGGTGACCCGCGGCACCGTCGCGCCCGGCGCGATCGCCGGCAGCTACCTCCTGGCCAGCGACGCCGCCCCCGGCCGCTACTCGGTCGGCGAGCTGATCTCGGTCGACGAGATCGGCCTGCCCTACCGCTTCACCGTCACCTGGCGCCGGCTCGGCGTCGAGGCCGGCCGGTCGATGCACGTCCTGGTCGCGGGCGGGGTCGTGCTGATCAAGGCCGGCGCGATCAACCTCTGGGCCTACGACGACGCCGCGTTCGCCTCGGCGGCGTGGCAGCCGCTGGCCGGCCACGCCGCCCACGACCAGCACACCGTGGTCATCGACCAGGACGCCCGCGCGGTGGTGGTGACGATCGACGGCGCGCCCGCCGCGCGCTTCCCGCTGACGGTCGCCCGGGCCCGCGCCCACGTCGGCGTCGGGATGAAGGCGGCGCCCGGCGCGCGCTCGAAGATCTACCTGCGGTCGCTGACCGTCGCCGCCGGGCAGTAGCCGGCGACGTCGACGTCGCGGCCGAACCGGTGAGCGACGGCGCAGGCGCGCGCGGTCGCCGCCGCCGCGGTCGTCGGGTGCAGGCGGACCGCGCCGCTGGCGTAGCCGACCGCGAGCTGATCGTCGGCGAACACGACCGCGGTCGCGGCGCCGAGGCCCGGCGCGCCGATGATCGCGGTCGGCGCCGCTGGCGCGATCGCCGCGAGGGTCGCCAGCGTCGCGAGCGAGCCGTCCGCGCCACCGAGGTCCCACAGCTCGACCGCGCCGCCGATCCGCGCGACCGCCAGCCGGCCATCGGCGGCGAACGCGGCGGCGAGCGCGGCGCCGGCGCCGGCGCGGGCGGGAAGCCGGAGCGGCGCGCCGCCGGTCAGCCGATGGATCAGCACGGTGCCGTCGCCGCGGGCGGTGGCGATCCGCGCGTCGTCGGCGCTGCGCGCGATCATCCGGCCGTCGAGCTGGGCGGTGATCGCCAGGGTCCGGCCGTCGAGCACCAGGGTGGTGCCGGCGGGCCGCACCGCCAGCACCCGGCCGTCGGCGAGCACGGTCAGCGCCAGGTGACCCTCATGATCGCCGGGCTCGTCGACCGGCTCGCGATCGGCCGCGCTGGCCAGCGCCGCGCCGGTGGCGGCGTCCCACGCCCGGGTCGAGCCGTCGACGTGCCCGCTGATCACCCGGGCGCCGTCGAGCGACCAGGCGATCGCGGTGACCGCGCTGCCGGTGGCCACCGTCACCGCCGCCCCGAGCGCGCCGTCGCGCACGGTCAGCGTGCCGTCGAGGGCACCGATCGCGACCCGCGCGCCGGCGGGCGCGACCGCCAGCGCGGCGATAGGCGCCGCCAGAGTCGCTCGCGCCCGCTCGCGGCCGCCGCCGTCGAGCACCCGGACGGCGCCGCCGAGATCGCCGGTGACGATCGCGTCGCCCAGCCAGGCCGCGGCGGTCAGCTCGCGCTCGCCGGAGACGACCGCGCGAGGCTCGCCGTCGGCCGCGCCCCAGATCCGGACCTCACCGTCCTCGCCGGCGGTGAACAGCGCGTCGCCGCGGCGGGCGAGCGCGACGATCTCGCCGCTGTGGCCGAGCAGCATGCCGCCGTCCTCGCCCGCGGTCAGGTCCCACAGGTAGGCCGGCCCGTCGACGCTGGCCGACAGCAGCCGCGGCCCGTCGGCCAGCACGGTGGTCGGAGCCGCGTGGCCGGGCAGCGCGAGCACGGTGCCGCCGGTGTCGGCGTCGATCACCGCCAGCGGGCCACCCCGGTCGACCACCGCCCAGCCCGGCGGACCCGGCCAGGCCAGGATCACGCCATCGACGTCCTGGCCGACGGCGGGGTCGGCGGCGCCGCGCACCGTCGCGCCGGCCGGCAGCACCCGCGACCGCTGCGCGCCGTCGACGTCGAAGGTCCCGACCCCGAGCCGGCGGCCGTCGCCGCTGACCGCGACCCCGATCAGGTGCATGCGGGTGTCGCGGTACAGCTCGACCGGCGGCGCGGCCGGGTCGGCGAGCGCGAAGCCGCGGACCACGTCGTCGGCGCCGCTCTGGTACAGCACCTGGCCGTCGGCGGCGAACGTCGACCGGCCGCCGAGCGCCAGGCCGGTCGCGATCGTCCGCGGCGCGCCGCCCGGCCGCCACAGCCACAGCGCGCCGCCGAGCGCGGTCACCGCCACCTGCCCGCCCGGGCCGATCGCCATGCCCTGGGCCGGCCGCGGCAGGCCGAACCGCTCGATCACCGCCATGCTGTCCGGATCGCGGACGACGACCTCGTCGGCGGCGGTGATCAGGCGGCCGTCGGGCAGGAAGCCGCAGCCCTCGAGGTTGGCGGCGGCGGTGAAGGTCCGGTGGGCGCCGGTGGCGAGGTCGAACACCTCGCCGATCGGATCGAACCCGCACACCACCACCCGGGCGCCGTCGGGCGACGCCACCGGCCGCTCCGGCTGCGGCAGCGCCGACGGCCAGCGGGCGAGCTGCCGGCCGCTGGTCGCGTCCCAGATCACCAGCGCCCGCGCGTCGTCGACGCCGAGCAGCCGATCGCCGGCCCGGGCGAAGTGCTTGATGACGCCGTCATGAGCGAGCGGGACCAGCGGCGGCCCGACGGTCAGCGCGTCGAGCAGGCCCTGGAACGCCTCGGCCGCCACCGGCCGCCGGGCCCGCAGGTCGGGCGCCACCGCGCCGAGGCCGAGCAGCACGCTGTCGAGCCGGCGGGCCGGCTCGGCCGCGGTCCGGCTGGCGACGATGCCCTGGGCTCGACGCAGCTCGCGCTCGGCCCGGGACCGCTCGCGCTCGGCCAGCTCGCGCTGGTGGGCGATCCGGACGAACGCGATCACCACGCTGGCGACCACCAGCGCGGCGGCCACCGCCGAGATCCGCAGCGCGGTCCGGTGGCGGCGGGCGAAGTGGCGGATCAGCTCGCCGAGGGTGTAGCGGCGCGACGTCAGGAGCTGCCCGGTCTGGAACCGGCGCAGCTCGTCGGCGAGCGCGCGGGCGGTGGCGAACCGGACCGCCTTGTCGTGGGCCATCGCCCGACCGACGATGTCGACCAGCTCGCGCGGGCAGTCGGGCGCCAGCTCGGTCAGCGGCCGCGGGCCCTGGCGATCGGCGACCGCGCGCCGGGCCGCGGTCGCGCCGCCCTCGCCGTAGGGCGGCGCCCCGGCCAGCGTGTGATAGAGCGTGGCGCCGAGCGCGTAGACGTCGGCGCGGACGTCCGGCTCCTCGCCGCGCGCCTGCTCGGGCGGCATGTAGTGGGCGGTGCCGACGCCGAGCTGGGTCAGGCCGTCGCGGGCCGGCGTGCGGTACACGCCCTCGTCGACGTCGGCGCCGCCGGCGGCGCGCAGATCCTTGGCCAGGCCCCAGTCGATCACCACCGTCTCGCCCGACGCGCCGACCAGCACGTTGTCGGGCTTGAGGTCGCGGTGGACGATGCCCTCGTCGTGGGCGAAGGCGACCGCGTCGGCGACTGCGATCAGGTGCGGCAGCAACCCCAGGCGGTCGGCCAGCGTCGGCCGGCGGGCGATCGCGGTCGACAGCGGCACGCCGCGCAAGAGCGGCATGGCGTAGAACGGCTCGCCGTCGGCGAACCGGCCGGCCTCGTAGATGCCGACGATCGCGGGGTGCTGCAGCCGGGCGGTCAGCCGGGCCTCGCGCTCGAAGCGGCGGATCAGCACCGCCCGCTCACGCGGGCCGAGGTGCTCGGCGAGCTGCTTGATCGCGACGTGGCGGCCGAGCCGGCGGTCGCGGACCCGCGAGATGCGGCCCATGCCGCCGCGGGCGTCGGCCAGCGGCGCCCAGTCGGTGTAGTTGGCGTCGTCGACCGGCGGCAGGCGATCGAGATCGACCTCGACGTCGACGACCGTGTCGGCCAGCGCCGGCGCCGGCGCGTCGGCCATCAGCGCCAGCCGGCGACAGCTATCGCAGCGGGCGAGGTGCTCGTCGCAACCGCCGGCGACGATCGCCTCGATGCTGGGGTGCGCCATCGCCGGTCGACCCTACCAGCGCCGCCCGGTCACAGGTGGAGCGACCCGCCCAGCGCGGCGACCAGCACCCAGCCGGCGTGGCCCGGGTACTTGCCGATCTCGGCCCGCGCGCTCATGCCGAGGTGGCGGAACCACAGCGTCTCGGCCCACAGCCGGCCGCCGAACCGCGAGCCCTTGGCCGCCGGCTCGGTGTCGTAGGTGCGGACGAGGTCGACCAGGACGTCGAGCCCGCCGGTGTTCCAGCGGTAGTTGCTGCGCTTGCCGTGGCCGCCGACCGCGACCGAGTAGCCCATCGAGCCGATGCCACCGATCCCGACCGCCGCCATCAGCGCGGTCGAGCGGGTGGTCATCGTGCTGTTGCCGCTGTCGAACTTCTCGCTGCCGTGGGCGACCATCAGGTTGAGGTCGAGGCCGGCGCGGTTGCGGTTGACCATCGGCATCTTGGCGAAGACCTTCTCGCCGCCGGTCTGCGAGATGATGATCTCCTCGTTCTCGAGCTGCAGCTTGTTGGTCGCCATCAGGAAGCCGCCGGCCTCGAGCCGGTAGGGCGCGTCGTCGCCGCCGGCGAAGCCGAGCAGCGGCGCGGTGGCGTGGCCGTGGACCACCAGCCGCGGGGTCAGCTCGAAGTACACGCCGAGCGTCGACACCGCGCCGCCGCTGGGCGCCGAGAGCTGGAAGCCGAGCAGCGCGGCGCTGATGTGGAGCCGGCCCATCTCGGTGGTGGTCTCGTCGACCGCGACCGAGACGGTGCCGATCTTCTCCGGCTGGGGCTGGGCGGTGGCCTGGGCGGCCAGGCCGAGGGTGCACAGGAGGCCGAGCGCGGGCGGGAGGAGGCGCATGACCGGGCAACACGAGGTCGCCCCCGGATCCGTCAGGCCGCTACCCGACCTCTTCGGCGTAGGTCATCACCAGGTACATCACCGCGTCGCCCTTGCCCGGGTTGCGGTAGGCGTGGGGCGAGTCGGCCTCGAACAGGATCGAGTCGCCGGCGGTCAACCGGTGGGTCTCCCCGGCGACGTCGATCTCGACCGTGCCGGCGGTGACCACCAGGTTCTCGCTGGTGCCGGGCGCGTGGGCGTCGGCGTCCTCGACGCCACCCGACGCCAGCCGCAGCTCGTAGAACTCGACCCGGCGCGGCTCGTCGAACGGGAACAGCGCCCGGGACGAGAACGAGCGGTCCTTGCTGGTCAGCAGCTTGGCCTGGTCGGAGCGCATCACCAGCGCGCCCGACTGGCTGCGGCTCGACATCAGGGCCGAGAAGGTGACCTCGAGCGCGCGCGAGATCTTCCACAGCACGTTGATCGTCGGCGCGCTCTGGCCGAGCTCGATCTGGCCGAGCATGGCCCGGCTGACCCCCGAGAGCTGGGCCAGCCGCTCGAGCGACAGCCCGCGCTTGGTCCGCAGCCGACGCAGGTTGGCGCCGACCACCGGGGCGAGATCGGTCGCCTCCTCGGCGGGCGGGGCCGGCGGCGGCGCCGGCTCGGGCTCGGGCGCCGGGCGGCGGGCTCGGGGTGATCGCTCGGGCGCGATCGGGGTGGCGACCGTCACCGGTCGCTCGGCCGCGGTCTTCTTGCCGCGCGGACGGCTCTTCGAGGGCTCCAAGGCCGCGAGCATACTCGCCCGGCCCGGTGTCCGTCATGGCGGACGATGGGGGGTGGCACCCCCACCGGGCGATCCTCCCGGCGGGGCGAAGTTTGCCGTCGGGAGTGGCGACCGTCGATCGCCCATGCAGATGTGAACCTGCCCCTCTTCGACCACGACACCATGCCATCGGGCCCGCTGGCTCGCCGGCCGCAGCGGGTCGACGTCGACGTCGAGCGGCTGTCGCGCGACCTCGGCGACCTGGCGGCCGCCCACGCCTGCCCGACCTGCGCCCGCAGCCCCGGCCACCGCTTCGAGCTGCTGCGCGCGCTCGGCGCCCGCCTCCACCCCGAGGCCCGCGATCGGCTCGAGCTGATCGAGCTCGCCGGCCACCTGGCGTGGGAGAGCAAGTGACGCTCGCCCTGCGGGTCGCCGCCCCGCCCGACGACGCGGCCCGGCTCGACATCGTCATCCGCGGCCTGGGCGACGCGACCACGATGACCACCGCGCCGGTCCCGCACCGGCAGCCGCCGACCGGCGCGCGCGCCCAGCGCCTGGCCCGCGCCTTGCCGATGGTCGCCTTGCTGGTCGACGCCGACGGGGGCGCCGGCGCCTTCGCCGCCCTGTGCGACGACCACGCCGCCTTCGCCGACGACGACGACGACCTGACCGCCGAGGCGCTGGCGCTCGGCGACTGGCTGGCGGCGCGCGCCCTGCCGATCCGCTACCTCGACGAGATCCTGGCCTACGAGTGCGCGGTCCTCGACGTCCTCGACGGCGGCCCCGGTCAGGTGGTGCGCTTCACCCACGACCCGCTGCCGCTGCTGCGCGCGCTGGCCCGCCGCGCGATCCCGATCGCCGCCCGGGTCGGTCGGTTCGAGGTCGAGATCGCGGCGTGACCGTCGTCGCGTCGGGCGTCAGCGCGTCGAGCGTCAGCGCGTCGAGGCAGCGAGACGCGACGGCGTCGGGGCGTCGAAGATTCGACGGGTCACCCACGTTCTGACAGCCCCCGGCCACCGGCCCGTCAGGGACCGGCCGCTTCCCGCCCTTGGCGCGCCGCGCGGCGCCCGTCCGCGGTGGCACGGAGCGTGCTCGACGACCGCCGAGGAGGACTCCATGCGGATCTCGCGGCTCTGCCCCTTCGTGCTCGCTCCCGTGCTGCTGGCCGCCGTGCCGCGACCGGCCGCGGCCGCGTGCTCCGACGGTCCGTGCTTCGATTTCGGCGGGTTGATCGTGGTCGGTGGCATCTACGCCCTCGGCACCATCAACTTCACGCTCCACGACATCGCCATCCGCGACTCCAGCAAGGCCTACGGCGTGGTCGAGACCTTCTTCAACCTGCCGTTCGCGGCCATCTTCGCCCGCGACTTCGTCGACGGCGTCGGCGGCGACACCGGCGCCGGCACGCTGTTCCTGATCGGCGGGCTGGCCACCCTCCACACCGCGCTCACCGTCCACGGCGTCCACACCCTGATCCGCGATCGCCGTCGTCCGACGCCGACGCCGCCGCCGCCGCCGGCCCAGATCAGCCTCGGAGGGATCCACGCCACGTTCGCGCCGACCGCGGTCAGCGATGGCCGGCTGGTCGCCCCTGGCCTCGGCCTCGCCGGCAGCTTCTGATCGCCGCCCGCCTGCGCCGCGGCGCCGGCCGCCCGCGCGCTACCCTGCCGCGATGAGCGAGCCCACCGCCGACGGCGGCCTCACCGCCCTGCGCGACCGGATCGAGGAGCTCGATCGCCGCATCCTCGGCCTGCTCGCCGATCGCCTGCGCGTGGTCGACGCGGTGGTCACCGCCAAGCTCGCCGCCGCCAGCCCGTTCCGCGACCGGGCCCGCGAGGAGCTGCTGCTCGGCCGGCTGCGCGCGGTCGCGGTCGAGCTCGGCCTCGACCCGCACGAGGTCGAGCGCCTGTACCGGGTGGTGCTCGACATGTCGGTCGCCCACCAGGAGGCCGCGGTCCGCGCCCGCGACGACGCGCCGCTGCGGATCACCTACCAGGGCGTCGAGGGTAGCTACAGCCACCTCGCCGCCCAGCGCCGCTACGCCGGCCGCCCCGGCGGCGCGCTGCTGCTCGGCTGCGACAGCTTCCGCGCCGCCGCCGGCGCGGTGGTCGACGGCGGCGCCGACCTCGCGCTCTTGCCGATCGAGAACTCGACCGCCGGCAGCATCAACGAGGTCTACGACCTGCTCGCCCACGGCCCGCTGACCATCACCGGCGAGGTCGTCAGCGCGGTCGAGCACTGCCTGCTCGC
>Ga0075163_10009143_pt1 | contig 13021 bp, 10 predicted proteins | sample JI1023141ADNA_FD_71478 | JGI IMG/M metagenome (GOLD analysis project Ga0075163, IMG submission 71478) | Wastewater effluent complex algal communities from Wisconsin, to seasonally profile nutrient transformation and Carbon sequestration -... | ecosystem: Engineered > WWTP > Effluent > Algae...
TCGACAACAAAATCAAAACGGTCCATTTTCTTTCCAACAATGTCCTTGGAAAGTGTGCTCGTAGTTTCACTCATAATTAGAACTCCGTGTATAATACTGATTCTACATATTTCAAAATTCGGGTATTCAGTCTATTCTTTATTTTCGGGTGCGAGGACGCAGAATCCTGGTATCGTTAAGTTCCCTATAGGATGTCCTTTTACCTAAATTGACTCTAAAGGCAAAGTTAAACGACTCTTCGAGCCAAATTTGGCTCCAAGAGTCGATGAAGAGTAGACGAAGAGCAGTTTTAGGTAAAAGGTCTTTATACGGTTAATAGGAGTTTAGTTAGAACTCTGAGACTTCCGTCTTTACTAGTAAAGATTCGTTCGAATATTGCAGTCGTAGCATTCCTCTAAATGCGCCCCGTTGGGGCTGTAGTGAATTTGCACAACAAAAGTCCCCTGGATCTGCGAAGCGAATTACGGAATCTAAGCAAACTGAATGCAGCTAACAGTCACAAAATATTTGATCTCGCCACTTTGCTCGATCGGGAAAATCCTAAATTGGCTGAGTTAAAGAATAGAATGATCGGGTAGTTTTGTCAGTAGTGAAAATGTAAATCGACTACCTTTTCCTAGTTCACTTGCTGCCCAAATTTTTCCACCTTGCTTTTCTATAAACTCTTTACATAGGATTAGCCCAAGACCGCTTCCTCTTTCATTGTTGGTTCCAATTTTACTTATTTTAGAATCGATTCTAAAAAGATTTTCTAAATTTTTGGGATCAATTCCAGTTCCCGTATCAGTGATGGATACTTCTATGTAGCCTTCTACTTTCTTTGTGGATACTATTACTTTACCATTGGGGTAGGTGAATTTTATAGCATTGGTTAGTAGGTTTCTTAAAACTGTATTTAGAAAAAATTCATCTGCAAAAACTGTATCCTCTTCTATTAATTCAGTTTCAATTGAAATATTTTTTTTAAATGCATTTGCGTTGATGATTGGAATTGTAAAAAGTATTAACTGGTTCAGACTAATATCAATTAGCCTTACACTCAAATCATTTGTCTGCGATCTTGCCCAAAGAAGTAAGTTTTCCAAAAGGGAAAATGCGGATTTAGAAGAAGTTTGGATCAAATCTGTATATTTAAGGAGTAGACTGGAATTTTCAAAATCCATTTCTTTTAACTTTGTTTCTAGTAAATTTGAAATTCCAATGATTCCACCAAACGGATTACGTAGATCATGCGCTATGATATTAAAAAACTTATCTTTCGTTTTATTTATTTCTTCTAAAGCCTTCATATAATGGTGAAGCTCTTCTTCGATTTCTTTGCGTTTATGTATATTGGTAACCGCAGTTCTTGTTACTTGCATTCCATTTTCTAAAGAGAATGGCAATGAATCGAGCCTAACCCAAAATTCTGAATTGTCTTTTCTTTTCATTCTTACTTCACATGATTTTTGCTTTTTCCTTTTGAGTAATTCTTTTTGAAAAAAATGAAAATTATCGTGATCCTGGTAGCAAATGAATTTTTCAATAGGCTCTTCTATAAAGCTAGTGGTGTTATCCCATTCCAGGAGGGCGGCTAATGTTGAATTTGCCTCCAGAATGATTCCATTCTCGTTCATAGTAAAATAGCCAACAGGTGCTAAATCGTAGAGATCAAAATAGCGGGTCTTTGTTTTAATTAACTCATCTTGCATTTTTAATAATTCTTCATTTTGCACCTCTAATTCAATTTGATGCCTTTGTAAGTTTTCTTCGACCGATTTTCTTTTAGTAATATCTGTTCGAATGGCAAAGTATTTTTCGACTTTGCCTTCGCTATTTTTTAGGGGGGATATAGTAGTAGCTACCCAGTAGTAATTACCGTTCTTAGAACGGTTTCTAATTTCTCCATGCCAGGTTATTCCTTTTTTAATGGAAGCATACATTTCAGTGAAAAATTCTTTTGGATGATAGCCTGAATTGATTATGCGGTGGTTTTTTCCTATTAGCTCCTCTTTTGAATATCCAGAAATATTACAAAATTTTTCGTTTGCATAAGTTATGATTCCTGCAAGGTTTGTGATTGCTACAATTGCATGTTGATCAATCGCAAATTGACGTTCAAAGAGCTCATTGTTTACTGCTCGTATTTTTTCATTATTTAATTCAATTATCTTGCTTTTTTGAACTTGTTCCGTAATATTTCTTGCAGTAACTTGAACAAAATCATCAGAGCGGTAAATTGCTCTTAGCTCTACTGTAATTTGAGTGTTGTCTTTTCGATTCATTGTCCGAATGGAGCGAATACTTCCATTTGCGAGTAGTTCTTTCATCTTAGGTGGTTCTTTTTCTAAAATTTCAGAATCTACCAAATCTGTAATTTTTAGACCTAAAAGTTCTTCCTTAGAATATCCGAATAGTTCACTCGTTGCTAGATTAGCATCTACTATTTGATGGTTTGTTTGGGTAATAAAGATTGGATCGTAGCTTTGGTCAAATATATAGCGGTAATGGTTTTCTCTTTCTATTATTTTTTTCTTTGCTTCATAAAGCTTTAGAGCCATTTTAATAGACATACATAGTATTTGGAAATCAGAATTTTTAGGTATATATCCATATGAAGATATTTCTTCCACTTTTTGGAGAATTTCTAGACTTGAATGTGATGAGAAAAAAATAATCGGTATATCTCTTATATCGAGAATTGATTTGGCTGTTTGTATTCCGTCAATCTCTTCTCCTAGATCTATATCCATTAAAATTAAATCAAAATGATTGTTATAAGTTAATTTTATTGATTCTTCTGCTGATTTTGCGGTTAATACATTGTATCCACATTTTAGCAAACTCTCTTTGTTTAAGATTGAAAACAATTCGTCATCTTCAACTAGTAAAATAGTATTTCTTTTATTTATAACCAATGTCGACTCCGAAATCTGTAGATAACTTCGATTTTCTTATACTGCGTATAGCAAGCGCAAGAACTTTATGATTTGTATTATATTATTTTTATTATTTTAAAAAATCATTTAACAGTTATATGCCGCACTTGGGAATTAAATCTATACAAATTACTTTTATTAAGACCTCCAAAGATACCTAGTGTGTTCAAGTCTTTACGCCTGAATTTTTCTGTTGGAAATACTAGCTTTAAAAAATTATGATTCATAGAACTAGCAATCCCAACAAGTAATATTTATATATTGTTAAATCTTTTCATCATTTCCAAAAAGGGAATAGCAATCTATAATACTGGTAAAATACATGTTTCCACTGAAAAGTCCAAAGAGTGCAATGCTACCGGTTAATAGCGAGTATTCTACTAAGTTGATTAATACAAATAAAAAAGCAAAAGCGCAAAGCCAACAAATTTTACCCATTCATTTTAAAACATCTCAGTATAAAAGAAAGACAATCTTTTCTTTCTTTAGTGGTTAATCTTAACTAATCTCAACTATATTCTCTTTTAGTAAGCAGTTCAAAAATATAATTGAAATTTATTCTTCTGAATACAAATACTGTATTTTACTTATGAAATATAAATTTACACTCATATTAATTCTCTCCTTCTTATTTGCCTGCTCAACTACAAAGGATTCTCAGGCTACACAAAAAAAACCTACTTCAAATCCTTTAACCGGTAAACCTTACATTGAACTAGTTAACAAAGCGATTGAGGATCCAGAAAACGCGCCCTACTATGAAATTAGGATATCTTATTCTGAATCTGCATTTTATAGCCCTTATAAAAACCCCGAAGATATTGAAGAAATGAGAAAACTGTTTAATGCAAATAAGAATGAAGAAGTAGTTCAGATAACTAAAAAAAGTATCCAAAAATATTTTGCTGAATTAGATTTTCATTATTTTAGTATGGCTGCCTATAAAAAATTAAACAATGAAAATGCATACAAATGGCATAAATATGTTCTTTACAGACTCCTCGATTCTATTTTTGATTCAGGAGATGGAAAGTCTACCAAAACTGCTTTTACTGTAATAACGGTTAGGGAAGAGTATGCGTTCATGGGACTTGTTGGAATCGAACATGGTTCACAACATTTAATCAATGAAGATGGACATTCTTATGATATGTTTGAAGTAAAAAAAAGCGAATCCTACAAAGCAAATAAAGTTTATTTCAATATAGATATATCAATGGCTTCGTTATCAAAAATTTTTAAAAGGTAATCAAAAAAGCATTTAATTTATTTGAATATTAAATTAATTTTTCAAAACAGAAATACTCTTTTCTAAAATTTACAATTACCTAATTTCAAAAAAATTTTACCCGCTTATTTCAAAACATCTTTTTTTGGGAAAGAGAATCCAATTTTGCTATACCCATTCTCAAAAGTAAATTTTGAATTAAAATTGGATACTCTGTTTTGGAGAATGGGGAATACCCCTTTGTAGAAAAATAGTGGAATTTATATGTGAGAAGTGGTATTTAAGTTTTTAATTTGTTGAATTAGAATGGGAGAAAATTATGGGAAAAGTTGAATACAGTTTACTAAAAAGATAGAGAAAAAAAATTGTATTTTTAAAATCATAGTAAAAAGTCTATTATGGAAAAAAAATTAAAAATTATTTTTGGGGTAAGTATCCTTGTGTTATTTGGGATGATATTTATATTGTTAATTAAACCACAAAATAGCGATCCAAAACATCCTTATGCGGTTAATAATGAACAGGCGTTAAAGGTCACAGAATTTACATCCGAAGGTATTATAAAGGTTCGACAATACGAACTTGGAGAAATCTCCGTTAAAATAAAAAATCAAAATAATTGTATATTTAAAACAACCGTCTCATTAGGGTATGAAACGAAAAAAACAGATGAGGCCATTAAAATTTTACAAACAAATGAAAGCGATATTAAAAATTACATAGAATCTTTTTTATCTAAACAAACTCCCGAAAAACTAAAAAAGTTTTCGACAGAACAAAATCTAGAAATTGAATTAGTGAACGGTATAAATAAACTATTAAAACAGATAATAGTTCTTATTCTCTATCGACAGAACAGTAATTTAGATTGTAAATAACGATAGGATTCCTAATCAAAATCCCACTTAACAATATACAATTACAACCCAAATCCATTTATGATTATAAACTCTATTTGTTTTAGGCTTTTAATTCTTGTGAGAGAATTGTGGTAGAAGTTCAATTCAATTTACTAGAAAAACGAGACTATGTTAAGTAAATATTTAAAATATACTGTCGATAAACTATAAGATGAAAATAGATATTAGATTAGAATTAGAAAAAGATTATCGCGTTGTGGAGGAAGTGACTAGAGAAGCATTTTGGAATTTTTATGTGCCTGGATGTAATGAACATTTAATTCTTCATAAAATTCGTAAATCTCAAGATTTTATCCCCGCATTGGATTTTATTGCAATAGCAGATGGAAGAATTGTTGGTAATATCGTGTATACCCACTCCAAAATTGTAAAAGATAATGGTAAAGAAGAGGGGGTAATTACATTTGGCCCCTTGAGTGTTTTGCCAGAATTTCAAAATAAAGGCATAGGTAGATTATTAGTAAATCATTCAATTGTAAAAGCAAGAGAGATTGGATATAAAGCAATTTTAATTTATGGCTACCCGGATTATTATAAGAGATTCGGTTTTATCGGGGCTGTGAAATTTGGTATTAGCAGAAGTGATGGCTTATTTCCAAGAGCTTTACAGGTGCTTGAACTTTATCAAGGATCTTTAAGAGGGGTAAAAGGCAAATTTTTTGAATCTCCCGTCTTTGAAACTACAGAGGAAGAGCTTATAGAATTTGATAAAGACTTCCCGTCTAAGGAAAAATTTAGAACAGAGTCGCAAATTAAATTTGAACAGATGGTAAACACAATGGAAAGTAATTGTTTGTAAGAACTTCTTATGAGTAGTGTTTAGTATCTACCAAATGCAAATTTTAGAATTGAAAATGGATATTTTTTTGGCTTGCGCTATAATTTTAAGAACATAATTTATGCATATGTCTATGAAGATTATTTTTTTACTTTACCCTTTTCTATTTGTTTCAATGATCTTGAGTAATTCATTTTTGGATAATAATGATGGTACGATTAGTGACCAAGCTACAAAGCTTATCTGGCAAAAATGTTCCATGGGACAAAAAAATGATTCTAAATGTTCTGGAAGAATAACTGCTCTAAGCATTTTGGACGCAGAAAAAAACTGTAATGATTTAGATCTCGCAGGAAAAAAATGGAGGCTTCCTTCTCTAAAAGAATTACAAAGCCTGGTATTAAAAAAAAGTAAACCTACTATCGATCAAAATTTTTTCCCAAAAACGAAAGCTACTTTCTACTGGACATCTGATTTAGATGGGAAGGAGAAAGATAATCGAATGTTTGTTACTTTTGCGACAGGCGGCATAGGAAGTGCTTTTAAGTCTAGTAAGCAGTATGTTCGATGTGTTTCCTCTCTTTAAAAAAATACCTTCGAAAAGAAATAAAATAGGGAGGAAGTCTGCCGGCAAGCTCGGGGGACTAATCGTCCCCAAACCTCTATTTTCTAATATAATAAAGTAAACTTTTTATTTTATTGATTTTATTTTTCGCGTAAGGTGAGTCAATAAATTTCATTATATAAAATAAATTGTATACTTGACAAATCTAAATAAAATTCCAAATAAAAAACTATGTTTAGTTTTTTTGCTAACCTATATAATTTTTTAAAATCATTTATTCTATTATTGGTCTCGATTTTTTTAATAAATATAGTAGAAAAATGTGCTCTACCTAAACATGCGGAAAATGAAATTTTTCCTTTTGAAAATGCTAAACCTTCTAAGCTTACCTATATACAAACGTATTTGCCGAAGGAAAAAAATCGTTCCAACTTTATTCGATATGGAAATTATTTTTTAATCAATGAAGAAGCGGAACTTTATGATTATCCTTTAGAATCTGATATAATAGAGAAATTGGGAAATAAAGGAAGTTGTGAACTAAAATGGAATAAAAATAACTCTAAAACAAATTCACAAGTAAGAATCACTTGCAATGGTTTCAAAGAAGTAAAAACCAATTTTTTATCAAATCAGTTCTATAGAGATTCTTTTAAGGTAAGGCTAATGAATAACACCGAAGTAAATTTGAATATTTCAAATATTCTTTTTGATGATAAAAAAATTTATAGAAACCCCCAAAAGGAAGAATTAGATCTAAAGAATTACTATTATAATGACTCTTATATTTATTCAGATAAAAAATGTGAATCAGAGCCCTATATAGGTTGTGAAAGAATGCAAGTTTCTATTGTTGATTTTCAAAACGATTTATTTACAGTGATTGGTCAATACCAAGATAAAAAATTGCTTCCATTTTATTATAATGGCGAACCTAGAACTATTTTTACTAAATTAAAAGCAGATGAGTTTCTAAAGAAAAAACAAAACATGGAAAACATAGAGATCTGGATGAGTAGGCTTGTTTTATTCGGAGTGGTTTTGTTTAGTTTATTACAGATTCTAAAGTTTATAAATAAGCATTTATTGTCGCGTGAATTATTTGAAAATCCTATTCTAAAATATTTAGTTTTAAGCGCACTGAGTATAATTATTTATTTGATTGTGTATATTAACATAATTTCGGTATAATAAAATTCTTGTTTATTTCTAATTCAATAGTTTTAAATATAACTTGAACTCGGTGTAAGAAAATTAAATCGAGTATCTAAAGGAATGTTATGGGAAATTATTTAATCATTGGTGGAAGTTCTGGTATTGGAAAGGAAATTAAAACTATATTACGAAATCAAAAGGAAACTGTTTTAGTTGCCAGTAGGGAGAATAAATCAGATGATCCAGATTTTTTTTCTTTAGATGCCACAAAACCGGATTCTTTTCCTGAACTGGATTATACTTTAAATGGTCTTGTTTATTGCCCGGGAACCATTACTTTAAAACCCTTTCGTTCTTTGAAAGAAGAAGATTTTTTAAAAGACTTTGAAATCAATCTATTGGGTGCATTCAGGGTATTACAAAAATATCTTCCTCTTTTGCAAAAATCAGAAAAGGCTTCGGTAGTTTTATTTAGCACTGTCGCAGTTGGATTGGGTTTGCCTTATCATGCGTCTATCGCATCCGCCAAAGGAGCAATTGAAGGTCTCACACGATCGTTAGCCGCTGAATGGTCTCCTAAAATACGGGTAAACGCTATTGCCCCCTCTCTCACTGATACTCCACTCGCATCCAGATTATTAGACACAGAGACTAAACGTAAATCAACCGAAGAAAGACATCCGTTAAAGATGGTTGGACAGGCTTCGGATATTGCAAGTTTAGTTTGTTGGTTGCTAAGTGATAAAAGCCAATTTGTAACAGGTCAGATTTGGAATGTAGACGGTGGAATGGGAAGTTTGAAAGTCGGAAATTAAATTTTTCTTATTTCTAGAGAGTTTTTAAAATCGGGAGATAAAATATTTTGTTATTTATTCTAAATTTATTTTCAACTTTATATTTGACTGGTTTGATCTGGACAATTCAAATAGTTCACTATCCACTTTTTTCCCTAGTAGGCAAAAATGAATTTATTGATTATCATTCTGCTCATTCAGCAAGAATTAGTTGGAAAGTTATATCCCAAATGACAAAAAAATTTTCCACAAAGTTTTATACGAGATGCATTTAGTATAAGTATGTTTGCTACCTTTTCAAGTCTTGTGGAAAATGATAAACTACTGCTTTCGTTTTTTCTTGGGGATGTTAAGATTATTTAGTATTTGCATTTATCATTTTAGGAGCATTCTCTTTTATTTTAGAAATATTTTCTTTTTTTACAAAATGAAATGTAAACTCGGCATAAGTATTTCGATTTTGCTCGTGTGGTGGAGGAAAAGTCCAAGAAGAAATTTCTTTTTTTATACATAATTCTAAATCTATAGAATCAAAATCACTATGTATTTTTTCAGCTTTTACTACATCACCATCAGGTTCAATTTGCCAATCAAAATGAATTTTACCTTCTGTTATTCTAGGATTTTTTTCTAATAATGAATTATAACAAGCCTGTATTTCATTCAAATGTTTTTTTATAGTATTGTTTACTTCTCTTTTGTGATAATGACTTAAACCTTTTTTATCTGTATCAATTTGCAAAGGGGGAATTTCTTGTTTATTTTTGGAAAATTGAAAATAAAAAAAGATTAGTAAGGCAGTTACTATTGCAATAAGAATAAGTTTATCTTGACTCATAAGTATTTTACTCAAAATCGGAAAGTATAAGAAACAATATGCTGCATTTCCGCTTGGTTAGTTAAAGTAGAAATCTCAGGTCTCATATAATAGTTAAAATTTATTTGTTTAGACTTTTCAATATTTGCCCCTGTAACATAAACATTGATTAATTGTATTATATAAATTCCAGTCATTACTCCAAGTGATGAATACAACAAAGCTCTATAGCCTAAAATTCTTTGCTCATCTTGTTCCGTTGATGTTGCTCCGCCTGCAAGTATCAAAAAGGCTGAAGCAGGTCCACCTAGACCTATAGTCAATGCTGTATTAGTTGTAATTTTTTGATCTCTTTCCTCAATAGAACTATACAATTGATTTGACATATATCCTGAAAAAAGTGCTGAACCGAAAAAAACAGTTCCATAGAAAATTCCTGTTTTATAATATTTAGCTCGAATATGCCCCCAACCAGGAATCAGCGCCGATCTCCAAACCAAACCCCATTTTGTAATCAATTCAATTTTACTTTTTTCCGAATTGGGTTCTACATTCTTTGTCACTTCAGTTGGAGTTTCTTTACTTGGTAAATTATCTTCCTTAGTGGGTTTATCAATGTTTGGCTTAGTTTCAATTTCAGATACTATTGTCTTATCATTAATCTCTGCGAGTAACTTTTCTCTATCCTTAGGATTTAGTTTTTTTATCTCTGCTAACATTGCTTTTTTAGCATCTGTCTGTGACATATCACGATATAAAACTCTAAAAACTCTGTCTTTTGAAATTCTCTGTTCTTTACTATCAATTATAATCACTAAATCATTTATTGATTGTGATTTTAACTTTCCACTTAGAATATTACCATTTCTTAATAATACTGTTTCTGAATATAAACTACCGTATGAAAACAGTATTATAGAAAAAATACTTTTAAATTTATCCAAATCTGTTTCTCCTCTTCAATTTACAAAGTAAAGCTCTAATTGTATTTATTAACTTAATAAAGTCCAAATTCATTTTCTTCGAAAGACATAGGCTGCCCCTGAGTTAGAAACTGAATTGTCAAAACTTGCAGTAGTTCCGTTTGTAATTGTAGTTTGATTGCTATCTTCACCATTTGCCCCAACCACAATTGTATCTCCAGAGATTGACACTGATTCACCAAACATATCACCTATATTAGGCATGTTACCACCAGCATTTGGAGCTTTCAGATAAGCATCACTTGTCCATAAATTCCCACTTCTTCTAAAAACATAGGCTGCACCCACTCCCAAATTATTCGCTGTGTCAGATGTCTGACCAGTTATAGCTCCATTCGTGATTGTAGTTTGATTGCTATCTTCAAAATTTGCCCCAACAACGATAAGGTCACCTGAAATAGAAACAGAAATTCCAAAATTATCTAATGTCTCAGCATTTGGAGCTTTGAGATAGGCTTCGTTGCTCCATATATTCCCTGTTCTCCTGAAAACATAGGCCGCCCCTGAATCATTAGCGCCCGTGCCATTTACTTGAATTGTCCCATTTGTAATAGTTGTTTGATTGCTATCTTCAGACCTGGCACCAACAACAATTGTATCCCCAGAAATGGATACTGATTGTCCAAAAGAATCAAAAGACTCTGAATTTGGAGCTTTTAGGTAGGCTTCATTTGTCCAAGTAGTTCCATTTCTTCTAAATACATAAGCCGCACCAGAAGTGCCAGCCGAATTATCATTGCTTGCAGTAGTTCCATTTGTGATTGTAGTCTGGTTACTATCCTCGTCTAAAGCACCAACAACAATTGTATCTCCAGATATGGATACGGAAATTCCAAATTGGTCACTTGCCTCAGCATTAGGTGCTTTGAGATAGGCTTCATTTGTCCAAGTGCTCCCTGTTCTCCTAAATACATAAGCCGCACCAGCACCAGGGGTTCCATTGACACCAACCGGTGCAAGACCGTTAGTGATTGTAGTCTGATTACTTGATTCCCCATTTGCTCCGGCTACAATTGTATCTCCTGAAATTGATATTGAAATTCCGAAATTATCACTTCCCTCAGTATTTGGAGCTTTTAAATAAGCTTCATTACTCCAAGTAGTTCCATTTCTTTTAAATACATAAGCTGCACCAGCATCAAGTGCAGAATTATTAGTACTTGCAGTAGTTCCATTTGTGATTGTTGCCTGGTTACTGGCTTCGAAATAAGCACCGACCACTATTGTGTCATCTGAAATAGAAATAGAATTCGCAAAAAAATCTCCGCCTTCAGCATTTGGAGCTTTGAGGTAAGCTTCATTTATCCAAGTGGAGTCTGTTCTCCTAAATACATAAGCTGCGCCTGAATTGCCGGCTGTATTATCACTACTTGCCGTAGCTCCATTTGTAATGGTTAATTGGTTGCTATCTTCAAACCTAGCACCAACAACAATTGTCTCTCCTGAAATGGATACCGATTGTCCAAATCTGTCATCATTTCCAGCATTGGGTGCTTTCAGATATGCTTCACTGTACCATTCGTAAATCCAAAAACTGATCAATGCGAATACTGTCTTTCCATCGGAACGGGTAGACCTTAGAAAATGAAATTTTTTTGAATATAAGCTTTGGCAGTTTCCTGTAATACTACCGGTGGATTGATTTAATGTAAGCCCTGTTGGTAGTTCAGGGGTAATAGAAAAGTTGGAATAAGTGTAGTTAATTCCAATTTGAGTTAAATCAAAAGGTTGTGGAATATTCAAATTTGTTACATTCAAAGCACAACCAAAACTTAAGTTTTTTACTCTTGTAGAAAACTCACCAAAATACTGCCCCTTGTTAAAGAAATTATTCGCAAAAATTTTGTAACTAGTGAATTCTGATTCTGTTGGAAAAATTGTTGTTAGAATTATTTGTCCCGTTTTTGCATCTAATTGATAACCCGCAGGCAAGGCTTTGTCAGTTATGAAATCTGTAGAAATAAATGGATTTAATTTTAAAGAGTGATTTATAATCGTTTCAGGAATAGATTCATTTACTGGAAGATATAAAATTGCTTTGTCGTATTCAAAATTTCCAACCTTACTTAAATTAAAAAACAAAGTGAAAATTCCAAATGGTCCTTTGGGTGAAAGAGGATTATTTGGCAATTGGCAACTAAAAATGAATAAGGCTATGATAAAATATTTAAACATACTCAATATCCCACATTGAAAAAGTGATAGTTAAAATGCTTAATTGAATCCAATACAAAATGAATTGCTATTATGAAAATATATAATATATTTTTATCTATTCTTTTTTTAATCAACTCCTTCAATGGATAAAAAAAAATCCTACAAAGTTTTATTGAAATACTTTGAATAATTAAAAGATTAAATTTCCCCGTATTATTTACGGGATGTTATTCTGAAATAAGCGAAGTTTTAACCTGCACTTTCAACATGCAATAATCACAATTGCCGCAGTAGGCGGAATCTTCTCCGAAATAATTGTATAAGAAATCACGGCGGCATTTTTTTGATTTTGTATAAAGGAGCATTTCGTAGAGTCTTTTTTTAGAATTCATTTTCTTTTCTTCCAAATTTGGATCAGAAATTAATTCTTGCGGAAGACTCCCGATGAGTTTTAAATTATGATTTTCAACATCGCCGGAAGTGACTCCGTATCGATCTAATAAATTAAGTACCGTTTGAAGTCTATGATCTCCTCGATTTCTAAAAACAACTTTTGCTTGGATTTCTTGGTAATCCAAAGAGGCAAGAGTATCTCCTGCATGACGAAAAGTTTCATACACTTTTTTTATAAATTTGGAATCTGGATTTTGCCACTCAATAAAATCCATAAGAACTGCGAGGTCATCCTCCACATAATATAAATAAC
>Ga0075163_10009144_pt1 | contig 13021 bp, 13 predicted proteins | sample JI1023141ADNA_FD_71478 | JGI IMG/M metagenome (GOLD analysis project Ga0075163, IMG submission 71478) | Wastewater effluent complex algal communities from Wisconsin, to seasonally profile nutrient transformation and Carbon sequestration -... | ecosystem: Engineered > WWTP > Effluent > Algae...
GCCGACCTCGCGCAGGAACGGGATGTATTCCAGGGGGTCGAGCCACTCGGCGTTGTCGATCATGACCGCGTCGGTCGGGCCGCTGCCGAAGGTCAGAACCTTGTCGAACGCGGTCTTGATCGAGGCCATGTTCGACTGGATCGTCTCGTAGCTGGTCATCGTGCGCTGGTCGGCGCGGAAGGAGGGATCGCCCACCTTGGTGGTGCCGCCGCCCATGATGACGAGCGGACGCCCACCGACCTGCTGAAGCCGGCGGAGCATCATCATGTTGGCGAGGTGGCCGACATGGAGGCTGGGGGCGGTGCAGTCATAACCGATATAGGCCGTCACGATTCCTTCGCCGAACCGGGCGCGCAGGCCCGCTTCGTCGGAACAGGTGTGAAGCTGGCGCCGCTCTTGCAGCAGGCGGATGAAATCGGTTGTGGTCGACATAATACGCAAAGGCCCGCAAAAAGGGCGCGAGCGATAGCACGGGGACGCGGCGTGGCGGAAGCAGGGCCTTGGCGGATCATCGGCCTGATGAGCGGTACCTCGATGGACGGGGTGGACGCGGCCCTGATCGAGACGGATGGCGAGCGGGTGCTGAGTTTCGGCCCGGCGCTGACGTTGCGCTACCAGCCGGAACAACGGGCCGTGCTGCGGGCCGCTATCGCGGCGGCGATGGGCGAGGGCGCGGGCTCGACGAATGAGGCGATCGCGGCAGCCGAGGTGTTGCTGACCGAAACGCATGCCGCCGCGCTGGCCAAGGCGGTGGATGCGGCGGGGCTGACGGCGCGCGATATTCACTATGCCGGGTTTCACGGACAGACTGTGCTGCACCGCCCGGCGCAGAAGCTGACCTGGCAGATCGGCGATGGGGGCAAGCTGGCGGCGGCGAGCGGCATCGACGTGGTGTTCGATTTCCGCACGGCCGACGTGCTGGCCGGCGGACAGGGGGCACCGCTGGTGCCGCTCTATCATCAGGCACTGGTGGCAGGGCTGAGGACGGAACTGCCGGTCGCGGTGCTCAATATCGGCGGCGTCGCCAACGTAACGTGGGTGGGACCAGACGGCGCGCTGCTGGCCTTCGACACTGGGCCGGGCAACGCGGCGCTCGATGACTGGGCGCTTCAGCACACCGGTAAACCCATCGACGAGGACGGGGCGCTGGGCGCCAGCGGACGAGCCGACAGGGCGGTTCTGGCCGCGATGCTGGACAATCCGTGGTTTGACGCCGCCCCGCCGAAATCGCTGGACCGGATGGATTTCTCGATCGCGCCGGTGCGCGGGCTGGATGCGGCGACAGGCGCGGCGACACTGACGCGCTTCACCGCGGAAACCGTGGCGCTGGCGGCCCGGCATTTTCCATCGCCGGCGACGCGCTGGCTCGTCTGCGGCGGCGGGCGGCGCAACCCGACGATGATGGCGGCACTGAACGACGCGCTGGGCGTGCCGGTGGCGCCGGTGGAAGCGGTCGGCTGGCGCGGCGATTTCCTGGAAGCGGAGGCGTTTGCGTTTCTGGCCGCACGGCATCTGCGCGGCCTGCCATTGAGCGTGCCGACGACGACCGGCGTGCCGGAGCCGCTGACCGGCGGGAAGCTGGCGCGAAAACCATGAGCGATCCCTTCGCCAAATGGCGGCGCAGGCAGGCAGACCGGGCACCGGCGGGGCCGGCCGCGCCGACACCTGTCGCCCAATACAAGACGCTTTATCTCAATCGCGGCTGGTCGCTGGCCCTGGTGCTTGTGTGGACGCCCGTGGTGCTCGGCCTGATCGTGCTCATGGTTATCTATGAGCGCGAATTTAATGAGGTGCCTTACAGCACGGGTCTGCGCGTCCTCTTTATGCTGCTGTTGCTCGTCTCCCTCGCGCTCGTACCGCTGCTCGGGCCGACAAGCCGCCGCCAGTGGATGCTGTGGCCCAACGCGGTCGAGTTCCGCGAGCGACCCTACATTCCGCTGTTTGGCCGCTATCGCAGAGCCCGGCTTGCGTTCGCTGACATCGCCATCGCGCGAAAGGGTGAACTCCTGAGCGGCATGGAATTGTTCGAGCTTGAGGCGCAGGACGGCCGTCGCTTTCGCTTGCTGCCGACGTCGATCGGCAGCGGCAAGAGCGCCGTGATTGACCACGGCGGCTTTGCAGACTTTATCGAGACAATTCGCGAAACCATCCGCGCTTCTGGAGTTCCGGTACCACCGGGCGAGGAACTGCACACCGTGACCAGCGGGCTGACCGGCGTGATCATCCTCAGCATCATTACAGGATTCTTTGCCGCGGGAGGGCTGGCCGGCGCGGGCGTGCTGCTGGTGACCGGCGAGGCCATCGGCCTTCAGATCATCGGCTTCACGTTGCCGTTCGCCCTGCTGTTCGGCGGGCTGCTACGTGACCGCTGGCGCAAATGGCGGGCGGGAGCGGCTTAGCCGCTCTCCACCATGCGGGGGATGCGCTTGTCGAGATAGTTCTCGATGGAGTCGAAGAGCTCCGGCATCGCCTCGGTATAGAAGTGGTTCGCGTTCTCGATCTTGTCGTAGTCGATCACGATGCCCTTCTGCGCCTTCAGGCGGTCGACCAGCTTGTCGACATCGGCGGTCGGGCAGACCGTGTCCTTGAGGCCCGTGGTGATGAGGCCCGAGGACGGGCAGGGCGCGAGGAAGGTGAAGTCGTAGATGTTGGCCGGGGGCGACACGGAGATGAAGCCGGCAATTTCGGGCCGGCGCATCAGCAGCTGCATGCCTATCCACGCACCGAAGGAATATCCAGCAATCCAGCAGGTTTGCGCGTTCGGGTTGAAGCTCTGCATCCAGTCCAGCGCCGACGCCGCATCGGACAATTCGCCGATGCCGCCGTCATACTGGCCCTGGCTGCGGCCCACGCCGCGGAAGTTGAAGCGCAGGACCGAAAAGCCGCGCCGCTCGAACGTATTGAACAGGTCGTAGACGATCCGGTTGTTCATGTTCCCGCCGCCGTTGGGGTGCGGGTGCAGGATGATCGCGATCGGCGATCCGGACTTTTTCTGATGCTGGTAGCGCCCCTCGAGGCGCCCGGCGGGGCCGGTGAAGACGACTTCAGGCATGGGCGGATTTGACCTAGCGTCAGAATCGGGAATTCAGACGGCAGCGCACAATCCGGCCCGGATATTGTTGACCCCTGTAGTAGGAGAACCTATAACCGGAGCGCACCGGCGCGCCTGCGAGCGCGCTCTATACGCGGGTGAAGCGCCGAAAAACAAGGTTTTTCGGCGCGAGTTGAGCAGGCGACCCATGAAACTGAATACCAAAGGCCGCTATGCGGTGATGGCCGTGACCGACCTCGCCCAGCACGGGGCGGAGCGTCCGGTTTCGCTGGCTGACATCGCCGGCCGTCAGGAAATCTCGCTGTCCTATCTGGAACAGTTGTTTGCCCGCCTGCGCCGGGCCGGGATCGTCCGCTCGGTCCGCGGCCCAGGCGGCGGTTATCGCCTGGCGCGGGCGTCGGCTGAAACCCGGATCGCCGAGATCATCCTGGCGGTGGACGAGCCGATCAAGGCGACCCGCTGCAATGCCGAGACCCGCAAGGGATGTCTGAACCAGAACGCCCGCTGCATCACCCACGACCTGTGGGAGGAACTGAGCCGCCAGATCCACATCTTCCTGTCGTCGGTGTCGGTGGCGGACGTGCTGGAGAACCGCGTGCTGGGCCGCAGCGCCCCGCTGCGTCCGGGCATGGAGCCAGCCTTCGATGTCGATCTGCTGATCGAGAAGGGGCTGAGCCCCGAGAGCATGGTGGCCTGAGCTGAAACCCATGGCCGTCTATCTGGACCATAATGCGACGACGCCGATGCTGCCGGCCGCCCGGGCCGCCATGGCTGCCGCGCTGGACGCGGGGGGCAATCCGTCATCCGTCCACGCCGCAGGCCGCGCGGCCCGCCGTGTCGTGGAAGACGCGCGTGCAATGGTGGCCGAACTTGTCTGCGCCTTCCCGGCTGAGGTGATCTTCACCAGCGGCGGGACCGAGGCGAATGCGCTGGCCCTGCGCGGCGTGCCGGCGGCCAATGGCATGAAGTCGATCCTGATCGGCGAGACCGAGCATGACTCCGTGATGGCGAATGCCGTCGCCGCGCCGGGCGCGTTCCGTACGCTGGGCGTCGATGCGAACGGTGTGATCAATCTGGAGGCGCTGGACCGGACGTTGGCGAATGTGCCCGCGCCGGTCTTCGTATCGGTGATGCTGGCGAACAACGAGACGGGCGTCATCGCACCGATTGCGGAGATTGCGCGGCGTGTGAAGGCGGCCGGCGGGCTGCTCCATGTCGACGCAGCGCAGGCGGCGGGCCGCATCCACGTTTATCTGCGAGATCTGGGCGCGGATCTGATGACGGTGTCGGCCCACAAGATGGGCGGCGCTCAGGGTGCGGGTGCGCTGGTCGTGCGCGACGGCGTCCGCGTGGCGGCTCAGATCACAGGCGGCGGGCAGGAGCTGGGTCGCCGTTCTGGAACCGAAAACGTCGCCGCGATTGCAGCCTTCGGTGCGGCTGCCGCTGCGCCTGCGGACTGGTCGAAGACCTCAGTGCTGCGCGACCGGCTGGAGACGGCGATCGTCGCCGCTATTCCGCAGGTCGTTATCCATGGCGCGGGAGAACGGCGCCTGCCCAACACATCGATGTTCGGCCTTGCGGGCGTTGCGGGCGAAACCCAGATGATGGCGATGGACCTCGCCGGTTTCGCCATCAGTTCAGGCGCTGCCTGCTCCAGCGGCAAGGTGAAGGTCAGCCACGTGCTGGCCGCGATGGGGGCTGCAAATCCGTCTGACGCGATCCGCGTGTCGCTGGGGCCCGATACGACAGAGGCCGAAATCGACGCGTTCGTCGCCGCATGGACGGCGTTCGCATCCAAGGCGCTTCAGCGCCGCACGGCGGAGGCCGCATAATGGCCGCCGTTCAGGACACCATCGACACTGTCAGCGGTCTGCAGACCGAGAAATACAAATACGGTTTCGTCACCGAGATCGAATCCGACCGGGCGCCCAAGGGGCTGAACGAGGATACCGTCCGCTTCATTTCCGAGAAGAAGGGCGAGCCGCAATGGCTGCTCGACTGGCGGCTTGAGGCGTTCCGGCGTTGGAAGGAAATGAGCGAGCCCGCCTGGGCGATGCTCAACTATCCCAAGATCGACTTTCAGGACGCCTATTACTATTCCGCGCCGCGCCAGAAGCCGAAGCTGGAGAGCCTGGATGAGGTCGATCCCGAGTTGCTGAAGACCTATGAAAAGCTCGGCATTCCGATCACCGAACAGAAGATGCTGGCGAATGTCGCGGTGGACGCGGTGTTCGACAGCGTCTCGGTGGTTACGACGTTCAAGGAAAAGCTGGCCGAGGCCGGCGTCATCTTTTGCTCGTTCTCCGAGGCCGTGCGCGAGCATGGCGAACTAGTGCGCAAGTATCTGGGCAGCGTCGTTCCGGCGACGGACAATTTTTATGCGACGTTGAACGCGGCGGTCTTCTCCGACGGGTCGTTCGTCTACATCCCGCCGGGCGTGCGTTGTCCGATGGAGCTGTCGACATATTTCCGCATCAACGCGGCGGAGACGGGGCAGTTCGAACGCACGCTGATCATCGCGGACCGCGACAGCTATGTCTCGTACCTTGAGGGATGCACCGCGCCGCAGCGCGACGAGAACCAGCTGCATGCGGCGGTGGTGGAACTGGTCGCGCTCGACAATGCCGAGATCAAGTACTCGACCGTCCAGAACTGGTATCCGGGCGACGAAAACGGCAAGGGCGGCATCTACAACTTTGTGACGAAGCGCGGCGATTGCCGGGGCCGGGCGGCGAAGATTTCGTGGACGCAGGTCGAGACCGGGTCGGCGATCACCTGGAAATATCCCAGTTGTATCCTGCGCGGGGACGACAGCGTGGGCGAGTTCTATTCCATCGCCATCGCCAACAACTATCAGCAGGCCGATACCGGCACGAAGATGATCCATCTGGGGAAGAACACGCGCTCGCGCATCGTCTCCAAAGGGATCAGCGCCGGTCACGCCCAGAACACCTATCGCGGGCAGGTGAGCATTCATCCGCGTGCGGACAACGCCCGCAATTTCACGCAGTGCGACTCGCTGCTGATCGGCAAGTCGTGCGGTGCGCATACCGTGCCTTACATCGAGAGCCGGAACCCTAGCGCAAAGCTTGAGCACGAGGCGACCACCTCCAAGATTTCCGAGGACCAGCTGTTCTACGCGACCTCGCGCGGCATTCCGCAGGAGGAGGCCGTGGCGCTGATCGTCAACGGCTTCTGCCGCGACGTGCTGCAGCAGCTCCCCATGGAATTCGCCGTCGAGGCGCAGAAGCTCGTCGGCATCAGCCTTGAAGGGAGCGTTGGATGAGCGGCAATCCCATCTGGTTCGTGCGCGCCGACAACGCCAACCGGCCGCATCCAGTGACGACCGAGGGCTGGGGCATCCTGCTCGCACTGCTGATGGGCTGTGTCTTTGCCGTCGTTGCGGCCTTCGCGGTGTCGTTCGTGATGCCGGAGCTGCCGTGGCTGCCTGTCGTGATCGTCGTCGTCATGGGCGTCGGCGATGCCGTCGTTTTTCTTCTTATCGCGCGTCCGCGCACCGACATGTCGATCACCGTGTCGGAGTTCAATTCGGGTCGAACATCGTGACGGCGCTTCTGGATATCCGAGATCTCCATGTCGAAGTCGGCGGCAAGCCGATCCTGAAAGGGCTGACGCTGTCGGTGCCGGCTGGCGAGGTGCATGCCATCATGGGTCCGAACGGCTCGGGCAAGTCGACGCTGTCCTATGCGCTCGCTGGCCGCGACGGCTATGAGGTGACAGGCGGCGATATTCTCTATCGTGGCGAGAGCCTTGTTGGGCTGGCCCCGGAAGAGCGCGCGTCGAAGGGCGTGTTCCTGGCGCTGCAATACCCCATCGAGATTCCCGGCGTCACAACGATGACTTTCCTGCGCACCGCGCTGAATGCGCAGAAGAAGGCTCGCGGCGAGCAGCCGCTGGACGCAGCACAGTTCCTGCGCCTTGTGCGCGCCAAGGCCAAGACGCTGAACATCAACGACGACATGCTGAAGCGGCCGTTGAACGCGGGCTTCTCCGGCGGCGAGAAGAAGAGGGCCGAGATCCTGCAGATGTCGCTGTTCGAGCCGGGCTTCGCGGTGCTGGACGAGACAGACAGCGGGCTCGATATCGACGCGCTGAAACTGGTGAGCGAGGGCGTCAACGCGCTGCGTGCGCCGGATCGCGCGATGCTGGTCATCACACACTATCAGCGCCTGCTCGACTACATCGTGCCGGATGCGGTGCATGTGCTGGCCGGCGGACGGATCATCAAGTCGGGCGGGCGCGATCTGGCGCTGGAGCTGGAGAAGTCTGGCTATGACGCGGTGGTGAAGGCAGCGGCATGAGCGCGAACGCGGCCATTGTCGTGCGACGGACCGAGGCGGATGCCCGCTTCGCGCGCACCGGCGTGCCGCATCGCCGGATCGAGGCCTGGCATTACACCGACCTGAAGTCGCGCATTGACGCCGATCTGCCGGCCGCCGGCGCCTATGCGGGCGCGGGACTTGGCGCCGCCAACCCGTTCGCGGGCATCGAGGCGGACACGCTGGTTTTCGCCAATGGCCATTACCGGTCCGACCTGTCGCGCGTGACGGCCGATCCGGCGATCGAGATCGCCGCGTTGAACGATGCCGCGCCGGACTGGGCGCGCGCTGCGCTGGGCGCAAAGGCGGCATCGCCCATGGCCGATCTGGCGCTGGCGCGGATGATGGGCGGCGTGGCCGTGCGCGTGTCGCATAATTTCGTTGCGAAGCGTCCGATCCATATCGTGTTCCTCGGCAAGTCTGCGGCGGCCGCCGCGCGGCACAGCCGGGTGGTCGTGGTTCTTGGGACGAACGCGGCGCTGACCTTGCTGGAGAGCCATGAGGCGGAAGGCGCGGCGGGCCTCGCGAATATCGGCTTCGATCTGCGGCTCGCGGCGAACAGCCGTCTGACGCACTACAAGATCGCCGGTGGCGCGGTGGGCGAAACCCATGTCGGCACCGTGATGGCCGATATTGAAGCCGGTGCGCTTTACGATGTCGCCATCGCAGCCGGCGAGGGCGCTTTGGCGCGTCATGAGATTCATGCGGCCCTGACCCAGCGCATGGCGCGGTTTCGGCTGACGGCGCTGTCGCTGCTGAACGGCGTGCAACATGGCGACGTAACGGCGGTGGTGGAACATGCCATACGCGACGGTCAATCGGACCTCGTCTTCAAGTCGGTGCTGGCCGACAAGGCGCGCAGCGTGGCGCAGGGACGAATCCTCGTGCGTCCGGGCGCGGATGGGACCGACAGCAAACAGTCGACGCGGGCGCTCCTGCTCAGCAAAGGCGCGGAGGCCGACGCCAAGCCGGAACTGGAAATCCACGCCGAAGACGTTGTCTGCGGTCACGGTGCAGCCATCGGCGATCTCGATGCCGATGCGCTGTTCTATCTGCGCGCGCGCGGCATCCCCGAACGCGAGGCGCGTGCGATGTTGACCGAGGCCTTCCTGCAGGAAGGTCTGGCGCGCCTGGCCGAAACGCCGGAAGCCGACGCGATGCGCGCCTTCGTGCTGAACCGGCTGCAGGCACTGGAGGCCGCATGAACGCGCTCCATCCTGTGAAGCTGGTCTTCGATGTCGCCCGCGCGCGCGCCGATTTCCCGATCCTGAAGCAGCAGGTCTATGGCAAGCCGCTGGTCTATCTCGACAACGCCGCCTCTGCGCAGAAACCGCAGAGCGTAATTGATGCGATGGCGCGCTTCATGGAGACGGGCTACGCCAACGTCCATCGCGGCGTGCACTACCTGTCCGGCACCGCGACGGATGCCTATGAGGCGGCGCGCGACGCGGCGCAAGCCTTTGTGAATGCGGCGAAGCGCGAGGAGATCATCCTCACCCATGGCGGCACCGAGGCGTTCAATCTGGTGGCGGAAAGCTGGCTCGCCCCTCGCATCCAGCCGGGCGATGAAATCGTGCTCTCGCAGATGGAGCATCACGCCAACATCGTGCCCTGGCATTTCCTCCGCGAGCGTCAGGGCGCGGTGCTGAAATGGGCGCGCGTCGGCGACGACGGCGCGCTGGACATGGATCACCTCGCCAGCCTGATCGGCCCGAAAACCAAGCTGGTCGCCATCGCCCATATGTCGAACGTGCTGGGCACCGTGACGCCGGCGGCGGAGATCGTGAACCTGGCGCACGCCAAGGGTGTGCCGGTGCTGTTCGACGGCTGCCAGGCGGCGGTGCATGCCCTTGTGGACGTGCAGGGGCTGGACTGCGACTTCTATGTCTTCTGCGCGCACAAGCTTTACGGCCCGTCGGGCATCGGCGCGCTCTATGCGAAGGCCGGGCATCTGTCCGCCATGCGCCCCTATCAGGGCGGCGGCGACATGATCCGCGAGGTCGGCTTCGACACCATCACCTATGCCGATCCGCCGCATCGTTTTGAGGCGGGGACGCCGCCGATTGTCGAAGGCGTCGGCTGGAAGGCGGCGTTCGACTATCTCGCCGGGCTGGATCGCGCCGGAGCGCACGCGCATGAACAGGCGCTTCTGGAACGCGCCACCGCGAAGCTGCAGGCGCTCAACTGGGTGAAGATCTACGGCACCGCGCCGGGCAAGGGCGCCATCGTGGCGTTCGATGTCGAGGGCGTGCACGCGCATGACCTCGCGACCATCATCGACCGGCGCGGCGTGGCGGTGCGGGCGGGGCATCACTGTGCCCATCCACTGATGCAGCGCCTGGGCGTCACCGCGACGGCCCGGGCAAGTTTCGCGTTCTACAACACGTTCGAGGAAGTGGATGCGCTGGTGGAAGCGGTGAAGGCGGCGCGGGAGATGCTGGCATGAGCGCCGAAGCCCACGCGACGCTGAACGAGACCGAACTGAACGAGCTGACGGACAAGATCATCCGGGAGCTGAAGACCGTGTTCGATCCGGAGATTCCGGTCGACGTGTTCGAGCTTGGGCTGATCTACAAGATCGACGTCGATGACGACATGAACGTCGCCATCGACATGACGTTGACCGCCCCGGGCTGCCCGGTTGCCGGCACGATGCCCGGCTGGGTGCAGGAGGCGGTGGCGCGGGTGCCGGGGATCAAGGACGTGAAGGTCACCATGACCTTCGATCCGCCCTGGGATCCCAGCCGCATGAGCGAAGAAGCCAAGCTTGAACTGAACATGTTCTGATTGAACGCAACGCCGACCATCCCGATATCAAGCCCATGACCGACGCCGCCAACGAAACGCCAGCCCCCCGCCGTCCGCGCCGCGAACGGCCCAAGGTCGTGCGCCTGACGGAAGCCGCCGCGGAGCGCATCAAGGCGATCATGGACCAGGCGCCGGGCCGCTTTGCCGGGGTGCGGGTTGGCGTCAAGAATGGCGGCTGCGCAGGCATGGAATACACCATGGAGTACGCCGAAAGCCGCGGCCCCATCGACGAGGTGGTCGAGGACAAGGGCGTCACGTTGCTGGTGGAGCCCAAGGCAGTGCTGTTCCTGCTGGGTACCGAGATGGACTACGTCACCGACAAGATGTCCGCGCGGTTCGTGTTCAACAACCCGAACCAGACTGACGCCTGCGGCTGCGGCGACAGCGTTTCCATCACGCCTGTTGAGGCCGACGCCTGAGCGTCACAATCCGCCCGGCTGACCTGACCGCCGACGCGGCAGGTATCGCGGCACTGGACGCAAGTTTCGAGACATCGACACGTCTGGATGTCGTGGCCACGGCCAACGGCTTTGCGTTGACTGAAATGGCCATCCCTGAACAAACGAAGCGGTTCTGGGTCTATGACCTCGACCGGCCGGACCGCGACTGGGATGAGGCCCATGTCGCGGTTGAGGATGGCCGTATCGTTGGTTTCGTCGCGACGTCCTGGCAGTTCTGGAATCGCCGGGTCGTCCTGTGGCACATCTATGTCGACCGCAGCGCGCGGGGGCAGGGGCTGGGCCGCCGCCTGATCGAAATGGTCTATGACCGCGCCCGGCGGCAGAAGGCGCTGGCCATCTTCCTCGAAACCTCGAACTTTAACGTGCCGGGCTTTCGCTGGTACCGGCGGCTGGGTTTTCGCCTCGGTGGTCTCGATACGACGCTCTATAGCGGGGCGGAGGCGGCGGAGGAGACGGGCATTTGCCTCGTCAAGTCATGGCCGGGGCGCGGCGATCCGCCGCGCTGATATCGCCCCCGCGATTTCCGCTAAACTACCCCGAGCAAACGGGGATTCCGAAATCATGACGACGCGCGCGTCCGATGTCCTGCCGCTGGTCCAGCCGGCCCTGGTGAAGTTCATCGCGTTCCTGAACGGGACGCCTGCCGATCCGGCGGCGTCACTGGACGATCTGGCGAAATCCTACGCCGATGCCAAGGGCAAGCAGGGTCGCGATGCCGTCGCCAGCCGGATCGGCATGAACGATGCCGAACTGACGATGTTCGACGCGACGCTGCGTGAAGGGGTCCGCCGGGTCAGCCGCCTCGCGCCGGACGCGCCATCTTACGAGACACGCAATACCACCATCGCGGCGCTGCGGCTGCTGTCGTGGCTGGAGACGATTGCCGACCGCAAACCGGATTTCGCGTTTTCGGTTACGCTGCCGGGACAGGACGACGAGATCGGCCGCAAGCAGGTGCGCGCGCTGGAGCTGATCCTGCGCAGCCTGATCACCGAGCGCTATGAGGACCAGCCGGCGCTGATCGCCCGGCTGAAGGAATTGCTGAGCGAGAAGGTGGTGCAGCAGTGGCTGACCTCCGCCGACCGCGGTGACGTGCTGTCGGGCACGACGTTCTCGGAGCTGTCGAGCCTGTTCGTTTCGACTCAGGAATATCCGAACTATGACCCGCTCTATAAGGAAACGCCGCTGCTCACGCTGCTGAAGGAGAAGCGCGTCACCATCCGCAACTATCTCGACGACATCCGCCGCATCCGCAACGTGCTGGCCCACAACAAGCGCGTCAGCCCGGCGCAGATGTCGCTGCTGAATATGTACTACGACGAACTGGTCGAGCCGCTGCAGGAGGCGCACGACCAGGGCCGCACAAAGGTGAACCCGGAGCTTTTCCTGGATGTCAGCCGGGAAGAGCTGAACGGCTATTTCAACACGCTGTCGGAAGACGTGAAGGGCGTGAAGGACGACATCGCCGATCTGCGGGCCGAACTCGGCGGCAAGATTGACGATGTGAAGAAGGATACCGCAGCAATCCGTCAGGATACTGCCGCCATCAACGAGCGGACGAAACGGATCGACAGCGGCACGCGCGCTGCGAACCGCAAGCTGTACTTCATCGTCGGCGCGATCCTTCTCGTGTTGCTGATCGGCGCGGTCACCGTTCAGATGCTCTCCGACACCAAGGAGACGACCGAAAAGATCGCGGGCGATACATCGGCGACGCGCGAGACGACCGACCGGATCGAGGACAAGACCGACCAGATCGGCGACGACACGGCGGAGATCAAGGATTCAACCGCCCGCATCGAAACCTCGATCGGCGAGATCGCCGATGCGTTCAAACGCATCGACAAGAATGGCGGCGTCATTGAGAATCCGTCATCGCCCGCCGAGCACTACCACAACGCGCTCGTCTATCAGGAGCGCGGCGACACCGCGAATGCGCGCAAGGAATACATGGCCTTCGCCGAAGCCGACGTGGACGCGATCGACGTGCATGACCGCTTTGCCCAGCTGCTGCGTGCCCAGGACGGCACGGCCGGCGCGCGCGAAATCTATGGCGGCCTCGCCTCGCGGCTGAAGGCCCCGGCGATCAAGCTGGTCTACGCGATGCAGTTCGTGGATGCCGAGCGCACCAAGCGCGTCGAGGAGTTCATGACGGCGAACCCGGATTACGGTCCCGGCTATTACCTGCTGGCGCAGGAATATTCCGAGGCCCGCACCGGCGGCCAGTCGGTGAACGACAAGCAGAAGGAATTCGACAATCTGAACAAGTTCCTCGCCGCCGATGCGGCCGGAACGCTGATACGCCATTTCGTCGACGTGCAGGTGCTGGGCCAGTGGCTCGACACCGCACGCCAGCGCGT
>Ga0075163_10009145_pt1 | contig 13020 bp, 12 predicted proteins | sample JI1023141ADNA_FD_71478 | JGI IMG/M metagenome (GOLD analysis project Ga0075163, IMG submission 71478) | Wastewater effluent complex algal communities from Wisconsin, to seasonally profile nutrient transformation and Carbon sequestration -... | ecosystem: Engineered > WWTP > Effluent > Algae...
TAAATATCTTACAAGTGAACAATTTAAAGCAGTTTTCGAATCCATTTTAAAAGGTTTTAAAACACTACAGGATTCACACCAAAGTGAAAAATTAAAAATGATGCGCATGTGGAAAGAGCGAGAAAAAACGCTTGAACAAGTGCTCGCAAACTCCGTTGACTTTTACGGAGTAATCAAGGGTATAGCGGGAGCAGACATCCTTGAAATCAAAATGCTTGACCCAAACCAGGTAGATTAATTAAATCATTTACTGACCAATTTTCAAGTGGCTTGTAAAGGCCAATGGAATTCTTGTGTTCAGTAAACTGGTGTGCAAACGATGATAGTTGTTGTTGCCAACTATCTCAAATCAATTTACTTATCGCAGAATTTCATGAGATGAAGGAGCTCGTGGAGGGGCTCCTTTCATCTCCTTGTTTTCTTAATTATTAACCATAAAAAATAGAAATCATGAGAACAACAATTACTACAAATAATAATACTACAAATTTTAAAAGAAGAGCGGCTATTCAATTTGAAATGCGAAAATTATTTCAAGATGTATATCCCAATAGAAAAGAATCAGAAAAAGCTTTGCGTGAAGCAATGTCTGTGTTCACATCTGTGAAACGAGATTTATTATTTCGAAGACTCTTTGAAGAATAGTCAAATAAATTTTGAAAATCATGTAAGATTTTACCCCCTTATTTCGTAAAATATAAGTGGGGTAAAACTTATCTGCTTTTTGAAGAATGATGAATGTTGAAAACCTGTTTGTAACATTCCGAAAAGGGCTGAAACCCTTGGTAATATCTCATCTTTTCCATCCGTATAATAAATATTGCTTCGCCTGAAATTAAAGTAAAATTTGATTTTATTCTTTAAAAAAACTTATTAAATAAAGCGTGAAAATCTCAAGGTCAAATAGAAAAGTTGGTAAATACGGTGGACTTGCTCCGATTCATAAACGAATCGAGCAATGTCATATTCGTCAACTTATTCGTTCTGTTCTTGGAGAACGAGTTAAACAAGCCGAATATGGATTTGATGATACAATTTTGGGTTGGGGATTAAGTGCATTTTGTGGTGGAAAGCATCTTAATTATATAACGAAAATTGCTGATGAGTTGCAAATGCACAGAGGGATAAAAATTCCCAGTCACGATACATTAGGAAGAAGCTTTAAAAAATTGGCAGTGCCTAATAAACGTGTCAGAGCAGTTCAAAACGATGGTTTGAGTTTTACCTACCATAATGACAACCCTCTTATGAATAGTCTATTGTTTAAGATAACTAAAGCTATTGGGGCACTGGATGAAAATGTTTCCTATACAGTTGATGTTGATCAAACATTTGTAAGCACAGAGTGTCGTGGTGCATTTTTCCCAACAAAGGAAGAGGAGGAGAAGTTTGATAATGAAAATGCATTGCGAAAAAAACTACCAATTCTCAATGGAGATAAATTACCGGATGTTAACCTTAAGAAAATTCCCAAGGAGAGAAGCGGCAAAATAGGATTTGCTCCTATGGTGGCTCTTATCGGGGCTTTACCTGTCAACATAAGTTTAAGAAGTGGAAATGCCGATGCAAAATTTCGACTGCATGAATTTGTAAAAGATACTCTCGCCCTTGCTAAAGAATCCAACATTAAAATTGGAAGATTCATAAGTGATGGAGCAGGATACTTATATAATACACTTGAATTTCTTCATAACCAAGAAATAAAGTTTCTTGTACGGTATACTTACAAAAAAACTAACAAGGAATTCGCAAGGACTTTTAAAGCTTGTAATAACTGGAGAAAAACTCGAATTAAAACAACAACGCAAATAATTGAATGCGAAGTAGGTGATGTACCTTATAAAATGTGGGATGACCCTAAAATAAGAAGAGTATATCCGTCTCCAACTTATAGAGTTGTCTTTGCAAGAAAACCGACTGAAGAAACTTTAAAAAGGATTGCACCGAACGATTATGAAACTAAAGCTACCGAAAAAGAAAAGCAGGATCCATTCAAAAGACGGCAGCTTTTGGAACAACCAGGAAACCCCAATGCAGAATCATGGACCGTAATTGATGGTTATAGATACACCTTCATTATTACTAATGATTTTGAAAAATCAAGTGAAGACCTGATAATGGAATACAATAAAAGGGGGAACGCAGAACGACAATTTTCGCATATGAAAAAAGACTTCGCCTGGAAGTATCCACCTTTTATGAAGATGGATGCCAATACAGTCTTTTTAATTGTTGCTGCAATTAGCAATAATATTTTGAGAGGCACCAGAAATTGGTTAAAGAAACAGATACCTGAAATAGATTTGAAGGAAACCCTTGATGAATTCATTAACAAATTCATAAGAATAGCTTTTGAGGTATTTGATGAAAATTATTGCTTTTTTAATACCAATTATGCATTTGAAAAAATAAAATTCTAAGCTCTTCTGGGATACTGTTTGTCGATTTTCGCAAGAAATCGACCAATACCTGCTGGAGTTAAGTGAAGCTGTTATCCCTATATAGTGTTTTATAATTTATTTAGAACAGCGTCAAGTTTCGTTTCAATATTGGCGAGTCTTTTGCTTATTATTTTTTGAACCTTGTTTGAGTTATCGAAGTCCAGTTTTACATTCTTAAAATTAGTGTTCAGCAATTCGGTGTTTGAGACATTATCCTCTAACATTTTTCTAATATCTTCTTGTATCGACTTAACATTGGTCAAAAGAGTATTGTTGCAGTTGGAAAGAAAATCAAAATTCTTGTTTAATTTTTCGATAAGCATTTCAGGATTATCTAATAGGGCTTCTGTAATTTTTTCCATAATAAATAGTTCTAAATTTTAGTTTCACAAAAATATAGAAAAATTTCCGGAATTCTGGAGCGCTTTGATAGATTTGGCGAACGCTTGAGGAAAAAGGAGCGTGAAATAAAAAAGGGACCAGAAATAAATCTGATCCCTTTTTTATTAGTTATTGATAACTTAGACTTGCGTAATTGAGGTCACAAGGACAGCCTTTTTTGTTGGAAATAAATTTGTTCTAAACTTTAAGCTTTATATTCAGGGTTTCACTCTTCTAACAAATCATTTTACTAATTTCAAGATTACTGAATAGCCAAGGTTAAATGTTACTTTAAAAACTAAATAACCCTTTTATCTAAAGTATAGGAGGCTTTATTATTAGAAATAAATTTCGATGAAAAAGTTAGCTCTATCCAACATCTACTTATTAGTTGGAATGTAGTGAATCAGTGAATTATTTTACGCGTTTCATCCTAAATTTTTCACTTCTTGCTTTACCTTTGCTGGTGCCTGAAACTTCAGCAAAAAGAGAATCGACGCCAATTTTTTGATAAGAGATTAATTGAGGAAAATCGTGCGATGAATTCTCAAAAAGCAAACTTGAATCTGAACTACTTTTTAAAGCAAAACGAACAGGCAATCCTTTGTTTTGATTGGTTACTGTAGGTATATAAAATAGTGTGTTGTTTTCCGCAAGTAGCTGAATTTGTTCAAAAACCACTGTGTCGGCTTTGTTCAACATATAACTTTTGCCTTTGTATTCACTTTCACTTTGCATCATCCAAGCCTCAAAAATACTTCCCTGCTTAGTTTTGCTTTCCCATGTCCCAATTAACCAATTTGCTTTTTGCAAGAGATTTGTTTGTTGAGCATTACAATTCATGAATCCTAAAGCAGAAACAGCAGCAAGCAATAATTTTATGTACAATTTCATGTTGTCAAGTAAATTAGGTTTAGAACAAATAAATGAGAAAAACAGTGTTTAGTAGCTCCAATTTAGAGGTGAACATAAATATTTTTAAAACGCACTACTTGGAAGATTTACTAATCGTGCTTCAATTGAAAGTGAATTTTCTAATTTATCGTGTTTGCAATTTTTAAACATTTCCAATTTTTGCATCAAAGTCCAAATAGGACGAGTCATTACGCCCGCATCATTGGTGCATGATAAAAAACTATCTCTTTCTTTCTCATTCTTCATTAAGATAGCACAAAGCCAATAATTGGATTTTGAATCAACAGGTTCTTGTACAAAATCAATCTCACCCGCTTTAAAAAATTCAGAATAGCGATTCGCTAAGCTTCTTTTCTCGATCAAAAACTTATCTAATTGCTCAAGTTGCGCACAAGCTAATGCTGCGTTAATGTTCGGCATTCGGTAATTATAGCCTATGGAGTCGTGTTTAAATTCCCAGCGATGTGGAATTTTTGCTTGTGTTGTGAGATGTTTTGCTTTTTTAGCCAAGGCCTCGTCGTTCGTAATGATTGCTCCACCTCCTCCACAAGTAATGGTTTTATTGCCATTGAAACTAAATGCCCCGAGCTTCCCATAAGTTCCGGTATGTTTGTTTTTGTATGTGCTACCGATTGATTCAGCTGCATCTTCAATTAATGCAATTCCATATTCTTCACAAATTGCAGCTATTTGGTCAATTTTACAGGGATGACCAAAAGTATGCATAGGCACACAAGCTGAAATTTTTTGCCCACTTGATTTATGATAGCAACCATCTGCTTTTTGTTCTGTATTTTCTGATAGATATGCTTTTAGTTTGCTTGCACTCATGCCAAGTGTATCCATATCAACATCAATAAATAAAGGCTCAGCCGATAAATAAGAGATAGCGTTACAAGTAGCTATAAAACTCAATGCTTGCGTTACAACAAGATCGTTGCGTTTTACTCCGGCAACCAACATTGCCATATGCAAGGCAGCTGTTCCGTTAACAGCAGCAACAGCATATTTAGCCCCGGTATATTTTGCTAGATTTAATTCAAATTCATCTACAAACTTTCCAACCGAACTAACAAAAGTAGAATCGATGCATTCCATCAGGTATTTCTTTTCATTACCATTAAATACAGGTGCATGTAATGGAATAAAATCTAGATTGGGAAATTGTTGTTTAATAAAATCAATACTTGACTTATACATTGTAGATGTCGGCTTTATAGTTTTTACGATTGTCTTCCTTGCTAAACCAATCAATTGTAGCATTCAATCCTTCATCAAGGCTATATTGCGGCGTCCAGTCGGTAAGCGATTTAATTTTTTGGGCACTTCCCAGGAGTCGTTCTACTTCGCTTTTTTCAGGACGCAATCGTACATCGTCCGAAATAATTTGAGCGGCTGGATTAATTCGATCTATTAGTTTTTGCGCTAAATCTTTTATTGAAATTTCTTGCTGTGTTGCAATGTTTACCTCTTCACCTATAGTTTTTTGGCTATTAGCAATTGCTATAAAACCTCTAACAGTATCTTTTACAAAAAGTAAATCGCGGGTAGGGTGAAGCGCTCCTAATTTTATTTCCTTTTTACCGGCCATTAATTGAGTAATTATAGTTGGAATAACCGCTCTTGCACTTTGTCGAGGACCATAAGTATTAAAAGGTCTAACAATTGTTACTGGTAAATTAAAACTTCTGTAAAAAGAATCTGCAATTGCATCGGCTCCAATTTTAGTAGCCGAATAAGGCGATTGTCCTTGCCTTGGATGGGTTTCATCAATAGGCACTCGTAATGCAGTGCCATACACTTCGGAGGTAGAAGTAACTAAAACACGTTCAATATTCAAGTCTCTTGCAGCTTGCACTATGTTTAAAGTTCCTTTAATGTTAGTATCAACATAGTTATCGGGTGAATGATAACTGTATGGTATTGCAATCAAAGCTGCAAGATGATAAACACAATCACAGCCCTTCATAGCAGCGCGAACACCATAAGGATCGCGCACATCACCTGCAAAAATTTCAATCTTGTCTTTTTTCTCCTGTGTTAAAGTATCTAACCAACCCCAAGAGTTAAATGAGTTGTAATACACAAAGGCACGCACCTGCTTTCCTTCTTCAAGCAACTGCTCTACAAGGTGGCTCCCAATAAATCCATCTGCTCCGGTAACTAAAATTTTTTTCATTTATATTTAATTTAATTTTAAAATCTAACTACTTAGCTCTTTCATAACTGATATTTGAAATAACATTATCTAAGTTGAAGTTAAAATTTATTCTCATCACAAAAATTATTTTCGAGTTTTAATCGTTTTAAGATGTGCAACTATTTGCTTGGCAGCAGCACCATTGCCATATACTTCTTTAAATTTTTTGCCTTTTAATATTAAGGCAGCTGTTATTCCCTTTAAAATAGCAGCATTTTCGTTATCCACATGCACTACATTATTGCTCGACAATCTGCCTAGTTGACGATTACCAACATTTACAACCGGAATTCCCAAAGCTGCCGATTCTATTATACCGCTCGAAGTATTTCCTACCATAATACTGCAATATTTCATGGCAGTGAGATATCCCTTTTGTCCAAGATTTTCGTAACAAGTTATTTTTTGTGGATATTTTTTTTCGAACTCAAGCAATTTTTTTCGAATTATTTGACCCTCGGTATCAGCATTGGGTAGTGTACACAATACTTTCATTGGTTGTTTTGTAAAAGCCTTAATTAATTCAATAATATTGGTTTTATTAGCACCTACATGCATGGTTTCTGGATGATACGTACATAGGATATACGGTTCATCAATAGAATATTGAAAGCTTTTCTTAAACTCAAGTGGTGTAAAAAGTTTCATGTTCATCACTGAGTCAATGCCTAATGCTCCAACATTGAAAATATTTTCATTACTACCGGTAATTTTTGCAACTCGGTCCTTATGTTCTGAATTTGTAGTAAAATGAAAATTAGAAAGACAGCTTAATGCATGTCTGAATTTATTATCTATAGCACCTAATGTAGTTTCACCTCCATGAATGTGCGCCAGTGGTATACCGAATGGAATAACCGAAGCTGCTGCGGCAAACATTTCGAAGCGATCGCCCAAAACAAATAACAAATCAATTTTGGAAGCGTATTTTTTCCAACAACTTGCAAAAACACTGGTCGTTGTACCCATAGATTTTGCAATACTTTCGGCATCATCACCCGGCAAAAGCGAATGAAGTTTTTCGCTAATTTTAAAGCCGTGTGCTTCAATTAATTGATACGAATTACCATACATTTCGCTAGTATGCATTCCACCCGCAAATATTAAAATTTGAAAGTTTTTATTGTTTTTTAAAGCATTTAATAAGGGAAGATAAATCCCAAAATCAGCACGAGAAGTTGTAATTATTCCTATAGTCATTTTTCGTGCTGTTGAGTAAATATCAATTCTGCCAATTTCCAGTCAAGCGGTGTATCTATGTCAATAGAAGCTTCCTGTGACATGATATACTTTTTGAGTTTTGTAAATTTTGAGAGCGACTTTAAGCGATTAAATGATTTCACATTAATAACATAAACAGCACCATTCATCTCGTATACAGGCGGACTGTCTTGTCGTCGAGTTATAGCTTCCGGAAGTTTTTTTGATTTTTCAAGATAACCCTCTGTATTTTCTTCGAGCAATGTAAAATAGGGGTTTGCTTTACTTTCTTTTACGGCAACAACCATGTCTTCATTTCCCGTAAATAATTGCAAAGCTTCTTTCACATGTTCCGTTTTTCTAAACGGAGAAGTTGGTTGTAATAACACTAAAACATCAGGGTGTATATTCTTTGATGCATAAAATGTCAAAGCATGTTCAATAACCCCATCTGAACCTGCTGTATCTGTAGCTAAATGAGCAGGACGAATAAATGGGACTTTAAGCCCGGTTTTTTCAACAGTGTTTGCAATTTCTTCTGAATCGGTACTAACGCAAATCAACTTATCATCGCTAAGTTGGCGGGCAACTTCTACTGTATAGTTTATTAAAGGTTTTCCGTTTAACGGCTTTGTGTTTTTACCGGGTATTCCTTTTGAACCTCCACGGGCAGTAATGAGGTAAAGTACTTTCATTACAATTTAATATGTTTAATGTCTTCTTGTGCCTTCTTATATTCGTCGTGTTGACCAATATCAAGCCAATAGCCTAAAATAGGATAGTATATCAATTTATGCCCATTTTCAATAACGCGTTGCATAAATTCTGTGGCATCAAATGATCCGGTTTCGGGTATTAATTTCAATAAATTTCTTTTAATTAAGTAGATACCGGCATTCGAATAATAAGTATAGGTTGGTTTCTCACTCAGCGATAACACTTTTTCATCATCCACTTCAAAAATAGCGTAGGGAACATTCACCTTATATGGAACAGAGGCAACAGCCATATCTGCATTTTTTTGTTCAAAAGATAAATAGAAATCTTCAAAATCAATATTCGTCAATAAATCAGAATTCATTAACAATATGGTATCATTTTCAAAAGAGTCAACTAAACTCATAGAACCAATGGTTCCCATAGCTTTTGTTTCCTTGATATACTTTATATGAATGCCTTTTTGTTTGCCGTTTCCCAGATATTGTTCAATTTTTTCGCCAAGGTAATTTACCGAAATATATACTGTGTTAACGCCAAAGGCTTCCAATCGATCTATATTGTGTTCAATAATCGGTTTATCGCCAACTTTTAATAATGGTTTTGGTAAATTTTCGGTAAACGGTCGTAAGCGTAATCCTTCGCCACCAGCCATAATAAAGGCATCCACAGGAATAATAGAACGCTTTTGTGCTAAATCAATAATGCGAATGATTTCATTTTTCGCATTCAGCAAGGGAATAAGATTCAGGTTTTTCTTTCGAAGCTCGTCAATATCGCTAACGGTAAATTTATTCTTACGCAAGTAGCGAAACTCTTTAAACATAAAATCAGAAACAGGTTGATACAATGAAAGTCCATTTATAAGTCCTCTTCGCACATCACCATCGGTAAGCGTTCCCAGAAGTTGTTTTTTATCATTTACGATAAAAAGTGTAAGACTTTTTTCACCGCTTAAATCGTTCAGCGTTTCAAGAGCTTCCTTAACAGTTAGCTTTTCGTTTACACAATTTTGCTTAAAATCTTTCATTTCAATACCTTAGATTTTCGCTCCTTAGTTCAAATCATTAAAGCTGAGTTTATGATCGGCAGTTAAATTAGTTTTGATTTTTTTACCAAGTAAAAGTTCCATTAACATTGGAGAAATTCCATCACCCGGTCGTTTCATACATATATCTTCTGCGGTTAACGTAGTTCCGGCTTTAAGGTTTCGAGAAATATGCACACTTTTTCGTGCAATAGATTTATTTTTTAGTTCAGACGGACTAGGCTTTTTAATTCCATCGCCCATCGCTTTTTCAATATTACGAATACTTTGCACCATTTGCTTTAATTCAGAAGGATCAAGCGAAGCTCGGTGATCGGGTCCTTCCATGGTTTTATCAAGAGTAATGTGCTTTTCAATTATACATGCGCCCAAGGCAACAGCGGCAATAGGAACTTCAATACCTAATGTGTGATCGGAATACCCAACTTTAATATTAAATGCTTTTTGAAGCGTGAGCATTGCGGTTAAATTAACATCGCTCATCGGAGTAGGATATTCGGTATTACAATGTAACAAGGTGATGTTTTGCAGGTTAGTTCCGTTTAAAGTTAAAACATTTAAAGCTGCTTCTATTTCACCAAGACTAGCCATACCGGTACTAAGAATGACAGTTTTTTTTAACTTACCAATTTGGGTAAGATAGGGAAGGTTCGTTAATTCACCGGATGGAATTTTAAAAATAGAAATTCCAAGTTTTGATAATAAATGGATGCTATCTGAATCAAATGGGGTTGACAAAAATTGGATTTTCTTTTTTTTGCAATATGCCATTAAAGATTTATGCATGTTCACATCCATCTCCAACTTCTTAATCATATCATACTGCGATTCAGAGCGGGTGGTATTTTGCAATTGATACTTTGCTTTAGGGGCTTTTTTGCTAACCAAATTGTCGGCTTTAAAAGTTTGGAACTTCACAATGTCGGCTCCAGCCTCAGCAGCAACATCCACCAATTTTTTGGCAAGTGTTAATTGTCCGTTGTGATTAACTCCTGCTTCTGCGATTATTAAAACCGGTTTTGTGCTCATAGTTTTAAGGTGCAATATCCTCTTGCTTATGCTTTGGTTTCAGGTTCTTTCGTATCATTATTCTTTTTCTGGCCGTATCCGTAATAGCCTCCATAACCATATCCTTTTCCATATCCATAACCATATCCATATCCATACCCGTAACCAAAACCATATCCGTAATTGTATCGGTTATAATAATATTTTGATTTGCGTTGTTTCACACCATTTAGCACGAAACCGAAATTTTGCAGTTTGTTTAGTTCAACAATTTCATGTGCATTATTTACAGATCCTTTTGTAGCAAATCGAACGTTCAATACAAATAGGCACACATCAGCATATTTCATCAAAATGAAAGCATCCGAAATTAATCCAACCGGTGGTGTATCAACAATAATGTAGTCATAGTTTTCACGTCCATAGGCTAACATTTCGTTCATGTGTGGACTCAAAATTAACTCTGAAGCATTAGGAGGAGTAGGTCCTGCGAGGATGGTATCCAAATTCTCGACCGAAGTTTTTAATATTGAGTTGTGTGTTGATTCTTTCCCAACAAGGATATTACTTACCCCAAATTCCGATTTCATATTTAAACCAAGGTGTACTTTAGGCTTGTGCAAATCGAGCTCAATTACCAGTACTTTTTTCCCTGCCTTAGCCAAAATTGAGGCAAGATTTACGGAACAAAATGTTTTACCTTCTCCTGGATTATTGGAAGTAATCAACACAATTTTTGATTTACTTTCAGAAGCCATGTATTCGAGATTGGTACGTAAACTTCTAAATGATTCAGTTATGGGCGATTTCGGGTCTGCATCTACAACAATGTAAGATGATTTACCGGCATCTGAATAAAGAATTTCTCCTAAAATAGGTAATGTTGTTAATGCTTTTAATTCAGGCACACTTTCAATTCGAGAGAAGAAGGTGGTACGCATAAACACTATTAAAAGCGCAATTACCAAACTGCTTCCTAAAAACGAATACAAAATTTTGTTTTTGTCAGGCTTTACTATACCAATGGAACGAGCCGATTCAATAATTTTGGTTTCGGGAACTATACCCGCTCTTGCGATAATCGTACTGGATTTTTTCTCAAGTAAAAAAGAGTACATTTTTTCGTACACCTGTTGTTTTCTGGCAATATTCAAAAGCTGACGCTGTTTTTGTGGGATGTTTTGGATAGAACCTTCATAAGATCCAATCGCCTTTGAAATACGATCAATATTGGCCTGTATAGCAACTTTTGTATTTCCTAAATAAGTAAGAATGTTACTCTTTAAAAGTTTAATTTTTTGGTCAATCTCGGTAATTGACATGTTTTTGGTAGTGGAGTTAAACAATGCCCCGTTTCGTGCAATTTGAAAAGTATACAATTCTCCAACCGAACGTTTCAAGAAATCATCCTCACTGTTAATGTAGAAAGAAGGCGGAAGCAATTCAGGATCCTTATCGAGAATAATGTATTTTTCCAATTCTCCAATGGATTGCATTTGCAACTGAAGCTTGGTTCTTTGCGCTTCATAGTCAGTAAGTTGCTGAAAATAGGTTTCTTCTTCTTTTGATAAATCTAAAATTGCTTTTTGTTTTTTATAGTTTTCAAGATCGTCTTCAATGCTCGACAAAATTTCTATTACTTCATCCAATTGTTTATCAATGTATCTCAAGGTATTTTCGTTGATATCAACTTTGGATTTTAGTGAATAGTCGAGGTAAACTTTCGACAGCGTGTCCAAAAATAACACAGCTCTTTCTGCTATTTCATCTTCAACAATAACAGAGAGTATGGCTGTATATTCTTCGTTTTCAACAGTTAAACCCGATTGGTATTTCGAAACCAGATTTTGAATATTATGCACTTTAAATTGGTATTCATAATCGCGCAATGCACCAACTGTGTTGGCATCTATTGAAGCATTCCGGCTGACAATAATTTTAAAGTCAGAGTCGACTGCTTCCTTATCAAAACTAAATTTATGTGAAATAGCCTCTCCGTATTTATCATATTTAATACTGTAGTTATTTTCATCAATAAAAGTTAGTTTAATTGGTTGTTCATATAAACTAGGGTTGATGCTCAAAACCTTTATTTGAAAAGGCTTTGCTTCATAAATTTCAGTGGTTTTTAATCTTCCAACAATATAATAGGATACATCCAAATTAAGTTTAGAAACAGCTTTTTCTATTAAGTCGTAAGATTTAATAACGCGCATTTCATTTGAAATTTTTTCATAACTATTATACGCATTGTAGGATTGACCGAGACCTTCGAGAATCTGACTTTGATAGTCGTAAGTTTCTTCCGATTTAATTAATATTTGAGTCTTAGCGGCGGAGTATTCCGTTAATTTATGAATGTAAACAAAGGCAATAATGTAAGCCACTCCCAAAAAAAGTAAAATCAAGAGCCAGTTTCTTGAGATTATTTTGATTAAATTATTTACATCATTAATGTCAATCAGGGAAGAATTCTTTTGCGCCATCTATCTAACGTGTATATTGGTTCTGAAAAAAGCGGACAAATATATAAATAAAAAGCTACTGCTATTGATACACGTGTTTCCCAATTATCGAAATCTTACAATTGCTTGTAATTTTTATTTGCATTTCATTTTGTGTCTCAACTTTTTTTCTATTTTTGTAGCAAATTGATTATTAAGATGAAGAAGTTTTATACCTATTTTGCTGCATTTGTCATCGTTTTTTTAGTTGTAAATATCTCTGTTTCATTGGCTGGCGGACCACCACCACCTCCTCCAGGCGGGGGCGGACCACCTTGTTTTCCTCCTCCTTGCATGCCTATTGATGGTGGAATTAGTTTTTTACTAGTTGCCGGAGCGGCATTTGGAGCTAAAAAGGTGTACGATTCACGTAAAAATTCATCTGAAAATAAAAACTGATAAGTCTTAGAACAACCAGCTAAGATGTTTCAATTTGCAAAGAAAAATCCTGCGGCATTTTTTCTTTTAAAAGCGCTACTACTCTATATTTTTTGGTATATATTTTACGAACTGTGGCTACATCCTAAAGGATATTTAGATGCACTTGTAATTGACAACTTAATTAAAAGTGGCGAATTTATTATCTCAAATTTAGGTTACCGATTA
>Ga0075163_10009146_pt1 | contig 13019 bp, 8 predicted proteins | sample JI1023141ADNA_FD_71478 | JGI IMG/M metagenome (GOLD analysis project Ga0075163, IMG submission 71478) | Wastewater effluent complex algal communities from Wisconsin, to seasonally profile nutrient transformation and Carbon sequestration -... | ecosystem: Engineered > WWTP > Effluent > Algae...
TCCTCCGGTATTGTTCCTTACCCTGCGTAACGTAAATGCAGGATTGCTGCTACCCGCAACCGTAATATTGATTGTACCGGCAATATCTGTCAGCGAACTTCCGGAAGCATTGATAGAGCTGAGTCCACCTGCATTATTGGTATAAGTGAAATTGCCGCTTACATTGGTAGGGCCATTTTCAAAAATATAAACCGGGCCTGCAGTGTTTTTATTGATGGTTACATTTCCGTTGAAATCAGATGCTGCTGTATAACAGGTACGGGTAGCTGCAGTAGAAGTACTGTTAATGGTCAGGTTGCCATTGTAAGTATTTCCTCCCTGGTATCCCTCAAACAGTCCACCCGTACCCGTATGATTAAGAATAACATGGTCATTGATAGTGGTATTCCGGATATACTGGCTGCCAGAACCGTTGATAGTAATATCTATATCTGTTGAACCACTACTGTTATTAAGGGTTGCACCATTGATATCAATATTGCCGTTTACAGTAAGACTGAACCCATTAAAATTCAGAATGGCACCAGCATTAATATCGAGGTTGTTGACAATCGTATTTGCCGGTAAAACGGGTGCATTGGCTGTGTTGGGAATAGTCACGTTTCCATTATTTAATGGAACGTTGGCTGGCGTCCAGTTGAGAGGATCGTTCCAGTCGGAACTTGCACTCCCATCCCAGGTTTGAGCATGCAGCATTGGTGCAAGAAAAAGCAGCAATAATAGAACTGGTAAAAGTTTTTTGTTCATAAAACAATTTTAAATGAATTAAAAGGCAGAAATAAAGCGTAGTATAGTGTACGCTTCCTTTAACTTATGATGGAGAGGAGTCAGCAGCAGGTATCAAGGAGTATCCGGAATTGACTAAATCTGCCTCAAATAAAAATTAAAAATAAAGCCCAAAAAATAATCCGTTTGGATCATGACCGCTTTTTAATCGGTTAAGTATTTACATTTACGTTGTAAAATGGTCTGCAAATCGAAATTGATAAAATGGTTGTTCAGCAGTTTATTCTGCTGCCTGATGGTATTGTTTGGGAATCCTCATGGTCTTCTTGCACAGGAACCTGAACGTTACAATGTATTTAGTTATGGTGTTAATGAAGGATTGCTTCAGAGTACAATGGGCGACATAGCAGTTGACAGGAATAACCAATGCTGGATTAGCTTTCCCAATGGAATCCAGAAGTTTAATGGAAAACAATTTATCAACATAGAAGCCCAGGAAGGCTTACCTGATAATAAGCATGCTCATTTTCTTAAAACCAGATCAGGTGATATACTGATCAGTCATTCAAAAGGAATCAGCATTTATGATATAGAAAAGAACAATTTTAAACTTCTTTTTACACCTACAGAAAAAACAGATGTTCCTTCTAGATTTATTGGTGAAGATAATGGCATTATATATTTATATACAGATAATGAACATGTGATTGGTCTTGATGCTGTTAGTTTTAAACTGATATCAAGCACCGCATCAGGAATGACTATAAGTACTAAGCATTCTGAATACCGACCTACCAGTAGTACCAGCATTGTTGAACATAAGACCGTTTTTACTTTTAAAGGTCAGATTTATTTATGGGATCTGCAGAAAGCTAAAATGCTGGCAGTCTCAGAAAAGATAGATTATTTAAGTACTTATTTGCTACAGTTGGTTTCAGCAGATGAAGCACTTTTCTATACTTATCAACAGAATCAGGCGCTTCAGGTTTATAATTTTAAAACCAGGAAAATCAGGATGATATTCCCCGAGGGAAAAGATACGAATCATATTTCCAGATGCACACCTTTAAAATGGGGCAAAAAATGGATGGTGAGTTTCACGGGTCGTTTATTTGAAACTGATTCTGCATTGACTGTTCTTAAAAAGGAAATTGTGAATTTTCAAAATAACAGTATTGGTGAAAGGACTGCACTTGTGAGGATAGTGGAAGATAATTTTGGAAATCTTTATGCAACGACCATCAACTCTGGATTAAGGAAAATAATCGGGAATACTTATCCTATCCGTTATTTTGGAACAGAAAATGCCAGGAGTAATTATGTTTTAAGCACACATCCTCATAAGGAAGTAAACCGGATTTTCGCAGGTACTTATGGTAAAGGGTTATTCATTTATGATAGTCTTCAAAGATTAACCAAACAAATTGAAAAAGCGCCCGGAGCTAAGTTCTCATTATCGCCCAATGCTCTGGTGCGATTCAGCAATGGAGATTATCTTGTTTTTTCCGTTAGTGAAGTTTCGGGATTTATATTGAAGCGTGATCTTTCAAGTATTGAGAGCATTCCAATTGTTGCAGGTAAACCCGGAGAGAAAATCGGGGTTGATTATTTTGGTAATGTATTGTTTTCAGATGATAAAATTGCTTTGATACAAACCCAGGGCAAAATTTTCAGGGTTGATTTAGTACAAAGGAAAATCAAACAATTTACTTTCACTAATGCCTATACGATGGGAGGCATTTTTCATAAAGGCCGCATCATATCCCATGCTGCAGATGAACTATTAATTATTGATACATTTAATTTCAACATTACCCGAAGAATCCCTTTTCCAAATACTGCAGGTGTTCGTTGTTTTGCAAGAGATAAGAATGATAATCTTTATGCTGGTTCAAATAAAGGAATATTTAAAATTGATGAATCAGGAAGGATAATGCAGCATTACAACAAAGAAACCGGGTTGCCGGATGAATGTATTTATTCGATTTTATTCGATCAACAGGGCTTTTTATGGTGTAGTAGTAACAAAGGAATTTTTAAACTCAGCAATGAACGGGTGTTAATGCACCTGAAGAAAGAAGATGGGATACAGGAAAATGAATTCAATACAAACGCAGCTACTGTTTCCGCTGATGGGGAATTATTTTTTGCAGGAGTAAATGGAGTAAGTAGTTTTTATGCCGAAAAAATCACCGGGTTCAAAGAAAGTATTCAACTCCTTATTACCGGTATACAGGTTAACAATGAACCTTTAAAGCAGGAAACGGCTGTTTGGAATACAACAGCAATTGATCTTCCCTACTCCAGCAACTCGCTCTCGTTTGATTTCATTGCGCTTGCAAACAACAATCCGGCTCAATATATTTATCAATACAAGATGGAAGGTGTTGATAAAAACTGGATAAGGAATGAAGACATGCAAACTGTACGCTATCATCTTCAGCCTGGAAATTATGTATTTAAAATGTATGCCTCAAGGTCATTCGATCCCCAGGCAAAACCACATAAAGAGATTTTCATCAGTATTCATCCTCCATTCTGGAAAACATGGTGGTTTACAACATTACTGGCCATTTTCATCATTGCATTGCTGGCCTTTCTGATTAATACAGTAAACCGGAGAAAGTTTGAAAAAAAGCTGAGTATACTGGAAGCAGAACAAAAAGTGAAACTTGAAAGGGAACGTATCTCCAGGGATCTGCACGATAGCCTGGGAGCCTATGCGAATGCTGTGTTGTATAATACTGAACTGTTGCAGAAAGAAAAAGGATTGTCTGAAAGAGAAATACTTATTAAAGAGCTCAGGTTTGCATCAAAAGACATCATTACATCCTTGCGGGAAACTATCTGGGCACTGAAAAAAGATAATTTCAAAGCGGAAGATTGCCTGCTCAGGATCCGGAATTTTATTCAGCCTTTTAACCGTTATTTCCCTCATATCATTTTCAGAACTGAAGGAGAAGCTCCGGCAGGTATGATGTTGCATTATACCAAGGCACTGCACCTGGTAAGAATAGTTCAGGAAGCTGTTTCCAATGCAATTAAGCATGCAGAAGCTTCGAATATAGTCGTGTTGAGTGAAGTAGTAAACAACAGGTGGAAGATTACAGTTACAGATGACGGAGTTGGTTTTGATTATACGCGGGCCACTGAACAGGAAGGTGGAAACGGACTGGGGAATATAGTTCAACGGGCAGATGAAGCTGCTTTTGATGCCAGGATTAACAGTGAAGAAGGAAAAGGAACCATTGTAACAATTATTATTTAGCAGAATAATCCTAATGGAGTATATTTAATATGATATGCAATGAGTAATCTTATTTTAAATTAGATATCCATCATGATTCGGATCGCTATCATCGACGATAAAGCCAGTAACAGAAATATTATTAAAGATAAACTGACCCGTAACGGAAGTTTTTCCATTGGATTAACGGCTGCTGATGGCAACGAGTTCATGCAGAAGATGAAAATGATTGCACCTGAAGACATGCCGGATGTTGCACTGATGGATCTGGAGATGCCGAACATGGATGGTGTGGATGCCATTGCAGTTGGATCTACACTTTACCCTTCTGTGAAGTTTGTGGTATTAACCATCTTTGATGATGAGGATAAAATTTTCAGGGCAATTAAAGCTGGAGCTTTTGGCTATCTGCTAAAAGATGAAAGTGCTGAAAATATTGCGGATATGCTCTTGCAGATGCATGAAAGCGGGATCGGGCCTATTTCCCCGGGGATTGCACATAAAATACTTCAACTGGTTCAGAACAATGAACTAACGATGCCGGGTAAAGCATCAACACCCAATTCAAAACAATTCTTCGACTTAACACATCGGGAACAGGAAATACTGCAATTACTTGTACAGGGACTCTTGTATAAAGAAATCGGAGCAAAGCTGGGCATCAGTGCCAATACTGCAAAAAAGCATGTAATGAATATATACCAGAAACTCCATGTCAATAGCCGGGCCCAGGCATTACACCTGGCTTATGAAAAAGGCATTTTCTGATTTCCGGAAAGTAACGGTGTACTATAAACGAAAAATCCCCGTATATGGGGTTTTCGCTTACTGATGATTTCAGGGTCTAAAGGGTGTTCAAAGGTTAACAACTATCTTCTTCTACAGGTGTTAGACATAGGTCTGGATATTTATGGATGGTTGGATTTTATAGTTGATTGCAATACTATTCATTTATGGATGGATGATTCAGGGGTAATTTGATGATCATTTCACAACCATTTCCGGGTGATGTTATCAGGCTGTGACTACCTGAACATAACTGCACTCTTTTTTTAATATTACAAAGGCCGATTCCGTTTTTTGATGTTCGTTTATCAAATCCTTGCCCATTGTCGTAAGTACGCATGATCACATGATTGCTGGTGAATTTGATGCTTACTTCTACAAAGTTGGCTTTTGAGTGTTTTACAATATTGGTCAGTTGTTCCTGCAGAATGCGGTGCAATGTGAGCAACAGCTTCTCACTTAATTTTCTGCTTTTTAGTTCTGTAAAGTTTAGTTTGGTATTAAACTGATTTAGGGGATTCATGTCTTTAACCAGCTTTAAAAATACTTTTTCTACCGAGCCTTTTATGAAAGAGGCCGGTGCTAATCTGTGCGATAACCTGCGCAGTTCCTCAATGGCCATCTGAACATATTCTTTTGATTTTTCGGCAAGCTCTTTTCCTTTCTGTTCATCCACATTTTTGATCATACTTAGCGTAAGCATGCAACCTGTAAGAATCTGGTTGATATTATCGTGCAGTTCAATACCGAGTTGCTGACGTTCCAATTCCTGAGCAGTGATCATTGCCTTGGCAATCCTGTTTTCTTCTTCCTGCTGATAAGTAACATCCTGCAGTGTGCTGATCATCCGGCCTGGATTTCCTGAAGAAAGGTAATTGATATAAGCCCGGTGTAAGATATGCTTAAAAGTACCGTCGGCACAGCGGAAACGATACCGTTGCTGAAACTGTTGTTGCTTATTAGCAAAAGTTTCATCCAGTTCCTGCAATACTTTTGAAAGATCTGCCGGATGAATATTTTTCTTCCACCATTCTTCTTTGTTTTTCATACATCCCTGCTCATAACCGAACATCGTAGCAACGCCATCACTGTATACAATTCTGTTCTCTGTGATATCCCAAACCAGAATTGTGTCTCCTGTAGCTTTGGATAACATTTCATAACGTTCTATCGCTTCGTCAATTTTAACTGCTGCGTTTTTTCTTTCAGTTATATCCCTTACGATCGCCTGAATATTTCCACCATTCACTACCCTTGCACTGAGTTCTGTAAAAAAATGAGTGCCATCTTTCTTTACAAATTCCCGTTCTATCAGAATCGGTTTACCGATGTATAATTCTGAAAACCTGATCGGCGATTTGCCCGCATATTTCAATGGCATGATGTGTGAAACATTCATTTCCATTAATTCTTCATATGAATAGCCGAGCATCTGCGCCCCGCTTTTATTGGCTGAAAGAAAGCGTCCATTTTCGGCAAATAGAAAAATACCATCAGCTGCCTGTTCAACCAATGTTTTGAATTGATTGTTGTGATGGCGTTCTTTTTCAATGCGATCTGTGATATCTACCAGGATATTGATTCCTCCCGTAATGTTTCCCTTTTCATCATAAATAGGACTTGGGTTTTCCTTTACATAACGAAATGTTCCATCCGGTCGTTGAATTATGATTTCTTGTCCTTTTACAGATTGTTTCATTTTAAGGGCATAAGCCATTGGCGTATGGTCGGTTGGGATCAGTGTGCCATCAGGGTTGTATGCCTTCCATGATCCACACCAGCGTTCTTTATCTTTTTCCGGACTTCTCCCCCACAAATTAACTGCTGCATTGTTGTAGTAGTTGATGTATCCGTTGGGATCACAGATATATACCGGTTTCTGTATACTTTCGAATAAATGAGTGATTGGCTGAATGGTTTTCATTTAGGCAGGTTTGGTATTATGGATTGGGATATAGATTTAAGGATTGATGGAATGGATTCAAATTCATGGAATTTATCAATAAGAAAATCTGCATTCTTTTGTATATAACAATCGAAATTCATAAATACAGCTTTGTAACAGAGAATGACAAATATTACATGCTCTTTATTCGTCTTCATTTTTTTGTACAACTCTGTTGACTGGTCATCCGGCAGGTATGCATCCATGATCACTACATCGGGCAGAAGCGTATCAAATAAAATCATCGCTTCTTTATAACTAGATGTATGATGTAGTTGAAACGATGTACCCGAATCCATAATGATATCCTTTAGCCGCTCGATGAGCAATACAGAGTTTTCAACTAAGAGGATAGTCATTTGGCTGGATTTGTACAGCAAAATAACCTTTAAGATCTCTATTCTGAAATAGCTGGAAATGCACGATTATGCTAGTATGAATTTGTATTGGGGGTAGATTTAATTCTACAAAAAGAGCGCTTGAAGCTGCACTGAGGATGTAGTATTAAATTTTATTTCTCAACATCACGGATAATACGCTGACTGATCGCATAACGGGTGAGTTCTGCATTGGTATTAAAGTGAAGTTTTTCCATAACCCTGCTGCGGTGAGTACTCACTGTAGACATCGCCAGAGAAAGCATTTCTGAAATCTGGGTAATGGTTTTGCCTAGCGCCAGTAATTTGAAAATTTCAAACTCACGATTGGAGAGCAGTTCGTGTGGATTTTTTTCGTCTTTTAAATCGATCAGTTTCTCGGCAACTTCCTGCGTAATGTATTTTTTTCCGAGGCTGATCCTGGTTACCGCATCAATCAGTTCATTGGGTGCAGAGTTTTTATTGAGGTATCCGGAAGCACCTGCTTTTAAAACCCTTACAGCATATATTTCTTCGGGGTAAATACTGAGGATCAGTACGGGCAGATCAGGTTTGATCAGTTTAATCTGCTCTAATGCTTCAAGGCCGCTCCTGCCCGGCATATCAAGGTCTGAAATAACCAGGTCATATTTGTTTAAGGTAATTTCCCTGATCAGCATCTCACCGTTACTTACTTCTTTGATTTCAATGTTAGGATACTCATCTTTTAAAATCTGTATAAGTCCTACTCTGATGATACTATGATCGTCGGCCAGGATAATTTTTTGAATGGTCATACTACGGTTTGGTTTTTCTTTAAGGAGTTATGGGGATTTCAATAATTATTTTTGTTCCGGCACCAGGTTCAGATATCAGATGAAAATTTCCTCCTACGCTTCCTGCTCTTTCTTTGATGCCCAATAAACCAAATGACTTTTTGGGCGTTTGGGCATTCAGGTCAAAGCCTGTTCCATTGTCTTCAACTTCAAAATGAAGCAGGTTTTCATTTAGTGTAAGTATTGCCGTTACTTTAGTTGCCTCAGCATACCTTGTAATATTGGTGAGTGCTTCCTGGTAAATTCTATACACGCAGGTATTCACTGCTTCTGATAATTTCAAGCGGGGTATATTGCTGGTGAATATTGCAGGTATACCAGTATTTTCTGAAAATCTCCGGCTAAGCCATGAAAGTGCTTCCGGTAAACCATGCTCATCAAGAATACTGGGCCTGAGTTCACTTAAAATTCTGCGGATAGAGGAATTACTCCCATCAAGCAGTTGAATAACATTTCTGAGTTTTGTTTTCAGTGCCTCAGCTTCTTCCGGAATTTTTTTGTCGATCCATGTAATATCCATTTTAATTGCTGTAAGCTGCTGACCGAGCTCATCATGAATTTCACGACCGATTCTTTTTCTTTCTTCTTCCCGGATCTGTAACAGGTGAGTTGTTAACTGCTGCAGTTTTCCGGTCGTTTGGCGTAAGTCTTCATGAGCTTTAACTTTTTCAGAAAAATCAATACCAACGCCCATCAGGCAAGGCTCATTTTCAAAATCAATGACAATTCCGGTGAAATAATATGGAATGGTTCGCCCTGATTTTGTGAGAAAATTCGCCTGCACATTGTCTTCACCGGCAATAAAAACATTTCCGATTTTTTCAGCGAGCAATGTTTTCTCGTTTTCAGCAAAAAAATCAAGTGGATGCATCCTGTTCACCTCATCATGACTATACTCCGAAACAGTTTCAAAGTTTTTATTCCAGCGCAGAAATTTTCCGGTTTTGTCATACAAGTAAAATATACCAGGCAAACTATTGATGATAGAATCAGAAAGATTTTTTTCTTTGATCAGATCTTCCATTACTTTTTTATAGGCAGTAAGGTCTTCCACAGAACCAATCATCCGGTATGCTTTTCCTTCTGCAGAATGAATGATATAGCCCCTATCGAACATATGCATGATTTCTCCATCCTGTTTCAGGTAACGGTATTCATCAGACCATGATTTTTTGCCTGATAGAATTGCCTCTTGAATGCCGTTAATAATTCTTTCCCGATCTTCCGGATGAATGCCTTTTCTCCAGGTAGTTAAATCCGGACTGGTATGATCGGGTGTATAACCAAAGTGTGTATAAAAGTTATTGTTCCACCAGAATTTGTTATTTACCAGATCCCAATCCCAGATCACATCATTTGTGGCCTGTGCCAGCATTTCAAAGCGATCATTAGAAACAATAATAGCTTCTTCTGCTTTTTTTCTTTGCCTTTCTTTTTCAAGGTTTTCCAATGCGTAAGCCATATCTCCCGTTGCTTCCTGCAGAAGATCAATTTCTGATTGGTCGAAAAAATGTTTTACATCAGCGTAAAAATTAAAAGCGCCTACTACTTTATTGAATTTGATGATGGGCACAGACATACAGGATTTATAACCACGTTCAAGAGATTCCTCCTTCCAAGGTTCCATTTGAGGATCTGTTTCTATGTCATTGGAGATAACATACCTGCCTTCTTTCATAGCTTTGCCGGTAATACCTCTGCCTTGTTCTATATCTTCAATGGTGATGATTTTCACCTTGGTAAGATATTCCTTCTCTTCTCCTGCATACATGACCGGGATCACTTTTCGGCTGGTTTCATCAATCATACCAATCCACGCCATGCGGAACTCACCTAGCTCAACGGCAATCCTGCAGGCTTTTTTGAAAAGTGTTTCTTCATCGGTTGTTCGTACAATCATCTGGTTTACCTGACTGATAAAAAAATACAACCGGTTAACTTTCAGCATATTTGCTTCCGCTTTTTTACTCTCCGAAACATCCCTGATATATACTGTGATTCCCTCGGGGGAAGGATATATGTGATTCTCCTGCCACAGATCCAGTGGGGCATAGTAATCAAAATTGTTTACGTAATGTTGCGACTGCATCGCCTGTTGAAAAGCATTGTAGGTTGATGAGCCAACAGCCTGCGGAAATAATTCCCAAACGTTTTTACCAATCATTTCCTCCTGTTTCATTTTCACTAAAGAAGCGGCACTTTTGTTTACATAGGTATATTTCCAATCTTTATCGAGTGCAATGAAAGCATCCGTGATTCTGAGCATTGTTTTTTCCAATGCATTTTTGGATTTCAATAATTCACTGGTACGATCCCATACTTTTTCTTCCAGTTCATCATTTAATTGTGTGAGCAAGGCTTCCCTTTTCTTTTTCATCTGGAAATCATTCCTGATTTTCTGTAAAAAAAAGGCAAGGATTAAGAGGGTTAGTCCAACGATAGTAATCAGTATTTTGAAATGTGCTGAAGATTTTTCTTTGTAGCTTTCTGTTTCCAGACTCAATAATTCATTTTCTGTCAGTTCGATGTTATGAATCTGCCGCCTGATCCGGATCGTTAAGGTATCGAGGTGCTTATTTTCATTAGTGATTATTTCGTTCAGGCCTTCAAAAGGTTTTGAAGTCAGTTTGCTACATACATCCAGGAGCATATGAAGGTCTTGCCAGAGTGAGTCTATGTTTTTTTGTTGAAGTGGATTGTTGGCAGTAATTTTTTTTACGGTATCAATATGATCTTTAATTGTGGAATCGGCTCTGTGTATCCTGATCAGTAAACTTTTATCATTTGAAATTAAATAGCTCTTGGTATATGATCCAATATTGGCCATATTGGTGCTGAGTTTCTGAAACTGAAGCAATACAAGTTGTGTATGATTTACCATCCTGCCCGACTCGGTTACCTGCCTTGATTGATTGATAGAAATACCAACGATGATAAAGATCGCAAGTAATAAGAGCATTATTACGGATACCAATACATGGTCTGTTGTAGATTTCAGTTTCAATAAAACTGTTTTAAAAGTTCCAGGGTTTCAAGGTTCGGGGCAAATTAATCAAACCTATACCATTTGTCAACCGGGGAAAACCCTGTTTTTTGGGTAATCCTTGGATGTTGTTATTTATCACAACAATTGAGCGATTAATCAGGCTTAGAACTACTGAATATTGATGTTTACAAGTTTTATATTTATTGAGTAGAAACACTAAAGCATATTTTTTAAACCCGGCGAATGTTATGCCTGAAATCAAGGCATTTTTATTTGACATCATGGTTTTGATTTTCTGCCGATTTTCCAGATTTCAATCCAACCAACCGATACCAGTGCAACTAACAGGGAGAATAGAATATTTTTCAGTGTAATCAGTTGTAGATCAAATATTCCCCTCATATATGGAACATAAAGTATCAGGAAGATAAATAGGGTTGTAACCGATAATATTAAATACATCAGGTTGTTTTTGTAACCAATTGTTTGCCAGAATGAATACTTGAAAGATCTGTTGGCAAGTGTGAGAAATATATTAGAAAATAGAAGCGTTGTAAAAACAATGGTGCGTACTGTTTTTTCGCTTTCACCGATCTGCATAAAGTAATAACCTGCTCCCAGACATCCTGCAGTAATCAATAGTCCCTGAATGATACTCAGGCTGAGTTGCCTGAATGAGAGAAAGCGGTAATGATTTTTAACCGGAGGTCGGTTCATTGTGCCCGGTTCCATCGGCTCATTTTCATAAATGATTGAACAGGTTGGCCCCATGATCAGTTCAAGGAAGATCACATGTACGGGAGAAAAAAGCTGGGCATATTGCCAGGATAAAAACAAGGGGACTGCCACGATCAGGATGATTGGAATATGGATCGATACAATGTATTGAATGGCTTTTTTCAGGTTATCAGATATTTTTCTACCCAGGGCAACAGCTTCGGTCATGTGAAAGAGATCATCGTCTGCCAGTATCAGGGATGCTGCACTTTTAGCTACTTCACTTCCCCTGACGCCCATCGCAATACCGATATGAGCTGCTTTCAAAGCCGGACCATCATTTACACCATCACCGGTCATAGCAACAATTTCACCATTGTCTTTGAGCGCTTCAATTACTTTCAGTTTTGCTTCCGGGAACATCCGGGCAAAAATATTTACTTCGGATACTCTTTTGCGTAAGCTTTCCTTATTCAATGCCAAAACTTCTTTTCCCGTTAATACTTCATGGTTGTTTTCGAGGTTGACCTGTTCTGCAATGGCGAGTGCTGTTTCAGGAAAATCACCGGTTATCATTTTAACCGATATCCCTGCCTTCCTGAATGTTTCCAGGGTAGTACGGATATTTTCTTTTGGTGGATCCTGGAAAATAATCAGTCCGAGAAAATGAAATACAAATTCTTCCTGTGAAACCGGCCAATGTGCTTCTTTCCAACTCCCCTTTCCAACACCCAGTACCCTGTACCCTTTAGACGCATATTCTTTTGCCAGACTGGTATAATGAGCTGATTCTTCCGGTTTAAGCATCGATTGCCTTAAAATGGCTTCAGGGGCGCCTTTTACAGCAATGATCGTTTCACTGGAATTACTGAATATATGTGTCATCATCGGGGGATTGCCGCTGATCGGATACTCATGAACCTGGTTATATTCACTTCGTTTATCCCTTACCGTATTTTGTTCATATAAATGCTGTATGGCTTTCTCCATCGGATCGAAAGGATTTATTTCGCTGCTCCACATAGCAAATTCCAACAGCTGAGCATAGGTTGTATTTTTTCCCGGAACAGGAGCAGTTGCAATATTTGAGTCAGCATCATACAAATAAGCAATACTCATTTTATTCTGGGTAATGGTTCCGGTTTTGTCGGTACAGATGACAGTAGCAGAACCCAATGTTTCAACGTATTGAGGTTGCTTTACGATGATGTTGTTTTTAAGTAGTCTGAATGCACCCAATGCCTGGAATGTGCTGAATGCAACAGGTATTTCTTCTGGAAGTACGCTCATGGCCAGGGTTAATCCCTGCAGCAATGACTGAACCCAGTTTTCCGATTGTATATAGTTGACTGCTACAACAAGCAGAAATGCAGTACCTCCAACCCAGGCCATAGTTTTTACAAATGAGCTTATCTGAATT
>Ga0075163_10009147_pt1 | contig 13019 bp, 3 predicted proteins | sample JI1023141ADNA_FD_71478 | JGI IMG/M metagenome (GOLD analysis project Ga0075163, IMG submission 71478) | Wastewater effluent complex algal communities from Wisconsin, to seasonally profile nutrient transformation and Carbon sequestration -... | ecosystem: Engineered > WWTP > Effluent > Algae...
CTTCGCGGGAGCTTTTGCAGGCGTGCAGGATGGAAAATTGATCGTCGCAGGTGGCACCCACTTCATCGACAAGATGCCGTGGGAAGGTGGGACGAAGGTCTGGTATGACACGGTGTTTGCCTTTGATGGCGAGTGGAAGCCCGCGGGCAGGTTGCCGAGGGCAAACGGGTATGGTGTGAGCCTCACGACAGGGCAGGGGATGTTCATCGCGGGCGGTGGCAATGCCACGGAGCACTTTCGCGAGGTCTTCTGGTTGCAAAAACCGGACACGAAGCTGCCGCCGCTGCCGAAGCCCTGCGCCTTCATGAGCGGCTGCGTGCTGGATGACGTCATCTACATCGCTGGCGGCATCGAAACACCGGCGGCGGCGAGTGCGATGAACACCTTCTGGTCGCTCGATTTGAAAAAGCCTGATGCAGGCTGGCAAGATATCCCCCCCTGTCCCGGCGGCGGACGCATCTTGAGCTGCATGAGCGCGGCGGAGGGCCGTGTGTGGCTCTTTAGCGGCGCCGCGTTGAAGGCGGGTGCGGATGGCAAAGCAGAGCGTCTCTGGCTGAAGGACGCGTGGAGCTACTCCGAGACCGCTGGATGGCAAAAACAACCCGACATGCCTCGCGTGGCCGTGGCGGCTCCGGGGCCGGCTCCGGTGGTGGATGGGAGCATCCTCATCATCGGCGGTGATGATGGCGCGAATGTGAACTTCGAGCCGAAGTCGGCTCATCAGGGCTTTCCGCGGGATGTGCTCGCTTTCGATGTGAATTCGAAAACGTGGTCCAAGGCCGGTGAGGTGCCGTTTTCGCTCGTCACCACGAACGCGGTGCTTTGGAACGACGAAATCATCATCCCAGGCGGCGAGGCCAGGCCGGGTGTTCGTTCACCGCAGGTTTGGCGATTGAAAAAGGCGGCTGATTGAGCACCATCTGCGAGTCGGGTGTCCTAGTTCGATCTCTCCCGGCTCTTTTGGCTATGAACTACCGTCTTCTTCCGGTCCTGCTGGCATGTTTGTCCGGCTTTGTCAGCCAGGCGCTGGCTGTGGTGAGCGGTTCGATTGACACTCTGAGCGGCACATCGGTGACGCAGGATGTCATCGCTTCCGATGTGAACCGCGACGGCATTCCGGTGAGTGTGGTGGCGAATGTTTCGTCAAACCTCGCACCGGGGAATGACTCGGATGTGCTGCGGGTGAGGTTTTCACTGCTGGATCAAAACGATGTCCAGCACGGGCCGGAGGTGGTGGTGCAGCAGACGGTTTCGTTTCCGATGTTTCCGGGCGGCCTGCCGAGCTGGAATGGCAGCGCCACCTTCAGCGGTGAGATCGTGCCAAACACACGCTTGAAGCCGGGCGATGTGTTTCGGGTGAAGGCGGTGCTGGAGCGGGATGCGGGCGGCGGGACGTGGACGCAGCTCGATACGGAGACGCAGGCGGATGGCGGCACGATCTGGCATTTCACGAGCACGGATAGCAATGACGCCTCGTCGAATACGAATGTGCGCCTCGTCTCCGCGGCGCTGAACAGCCCCTACATCATCCGGAATGTGCCGGGGCAGAATTTCTTCCGCTGCAATGTCTGGGGCAAGGCACGGCGCTATGACCACTTCGCCGCGACTTCGCCGGACACGTCGAACATCACCGTCCCGCTGCGCTGGACGCTGCGTGACCTGTCGAGCAATGTCGATGTGCCGCTCGTCGCGACCTCTGGTGTCGCAGGAGTGGATTTGGCGGAGTTTGCCGCCGGATCGCCGAACACACCGGTGGAGGCCTTGTTCAATGTGAACGTCGATGTGCTGCCGCAGGACTGGACGGACATCGATCCGCTGCGGGCCTACGAGCTGCGCATTGAGGTCGGGCATCCGGGCGAGGCGGTCTTCACGCAGGACAGCACGCGAAATACCACGCCGGCGAACTGGCTGGCGCTGAGCGGCGTGCTGAAATTCGTCACCTTCACCACCACCTTCGATGAGCTGCAGTTCAGTCCACTGCCGATGAATGTTTCCGCCGATCCGAATGCGCATGCGGAGGGCGTGCTAACCATTCCAGCGGGTCATGGGAAGCTGCCGGGGCAGCCGAATCACAGCTTTGGCGGAGCTTTGGACGTGAAAATCATGCTCAATGGCGATGCGCAATACATCGGTGCCACGGATGTGAATGTGAACGGGCCGGTGAATGACACCGTGGTGGTGAATGGCATCACGGTGAAGCGCTCCGGCATCACGCTGGGGCCGCTTGGAGCCCAGGCGGGCAGTTTCGAGGTGAAGTTCCCGCGTGGCATGAGCTATGCCACGACGGCAGGCACGCGGCGGATGAAGTCGAAGTGGCTGGCGATGGGAGTCAATCTGCCGCTGAACGCCGATCTCGTTGTGCAGCCGTGGGTGCTGAGCACGACGAATCTCTTCGTCGCCCTGGAGCGGTTGCCGCTGGTCTTTGCGGTGCCGTCGATCACGGTGAATTTCCAAACAGGCACCTTCAGCTTCACGCCCACGTCCTGCGCGTATGACACGTTTGCGGAGCTTGGCTATCTGGAGGCGGCCTATCTGGGAGCGCAGGTGGATCTGCCGCCGGATAAGCTGCTGCATGCGGGCAATGATCAAATCTTCCGTCTCGCCCGGGCGAACAGCGGCGACACGTTTGTGGTGCGTGATGGCGGCGATGGCGCGGCCTCGATTGATTACTTGAGGCTCACTTTTGAGCAGGGCTCCTACTTCACGCACTTCCCGCGTGGCCTCACCGTCGGCGCGGTGGCTCCAGGCGTGGCTGCATCGCAGTTTGTGATTCAAAATGATGTCGTGGCTGCCAGCAGTACGCTCGCCGGAGCGGACGTGGGTTCCTTGAAATGGGATCCAAACAATCCGCCGGAGCCGGGCAAGCCCGCGTGCGATTCCTCCAGCCCGGCGGCGACACTGGCCAAGGGCATGACGCCCGTGGGCAATGTGCTGAACTTTCGTCCTGACGGCTCGCTCACGGCCTTGGTGAATCTCACCAGCGACCAATATAAATGGGGCATCGCGGACAACTCGCCGCTGACCTACACGCAGATCATGACGCTGGGCACGGAGGGCCGTCTCATGCTTCCGGCGCATTTCCTCCCATGGCGCGGCGTGCCGTTCAGCGATCTCGTGGATGCCCAGCGCACCTCCGCGCTGCATCTCGCCGGCCGCAGCGCGGAGAATGCGCTCACATGGGAGCACCCGCAGTCGGCGGAGTATCAGAACGGCCTGCTCGATTACGCCGGCGTGAACTTCCGCGGTGATCACGGCGCAGGCGGCTTCACGGGCCACACTTACATCGGCGGCGTGGCCACCGGGGCGTATGATTTGCGTGACGAGTCGAAGTTTTACATCCGTCCCGGCGGCGTCAGCGGCACGGTGCAGTCGGATCAAAACTTCAACCTGCTCATCTACGGCATGCAGATGAATCTCGAAGGCATGAAGCTGGCCTACTTGAGCAATGTAGTCACGGATTCTGTCATCAGCGGCGGGTTGAGCGTGGGGTTGCCAAACAGCGCCAGCCACGCCAGCGGCTTCTCGATCACCTTTGACGGCCTGCGGCTGTTTGCGGACGGTTCGCTCGACCGCGGTGTGCTGGCACCCAATCAGGGAGCGAAAACGCTGCGCTACTGGAAGGCGGACATCACGCCGATCAGCATGGAATTCCGCCAGCCGGACCCATGCGATGCCTCGGAGGGTTTTCTGGCTCTCGGTGTCGAGACGGTGCTGTCCGCGTTGAGTGGCAATCAGGTGCTGCGTGGTGTTTTGGGCTTCCGCGGCATTGATGGCTCGATCATCGCACGCGGAGATTTTGACAACGATTTCGCCATCACTGGCATCGACTCGCGTCTGGCGGTGCCGGGCAATGTGAAGGTGAGAGGAGCGGGCAGCTCCGAGTTCACGGTCACGCCGGTCACAGGTGCTTATTTGAGTGCGTGGACGGGTGCCGGGCCTGCCACGGGCTTCGCCAGCCTCGCGGGAGCGATGGATGTGCCGTTCTTTGAGAACCTGAACATCCACCTGCATGCCGATCCGGCTGCTCCAGGTGATCCCGAGCCGTCGGTGCATGTGATGACACCGACGGAGAGCCTCGGCCCCTTCACGCTGGCGGGTTTTGATCCGACGAACAGCGGCATGCCCTCGGGCTACACGGCGACGTTTTATCGCACGGACGCCCAGTACTTCGCCCACGCAAAGAAGAACTGGCTTGGGATGATCCCGTTCGATTACGCGGTGGAGTGGCAGAAGGACCTGCGGCAGTTCCGCTCGAAGTCGGATGTCACCACGGATGTGAAAGTGGCCAGCGTGCAGTCCCGCGTGCGCTCAATGACGCCGAACTCGGCCGATTTGAAGTTCAACGCGGTGCTCGGTGGCAATCCGCTCCCCGGCACCAGCGCCGCGGATCTCATCGGCGGGGCCTTGAACGGCATCGGAGCCAGCAAAGTGCTCGATGCGTTCGACGTGGCGGCACCGGACCTCAGGTCTGCGCTCACGAAAATCGCCAGCTTTGAGGAGGCCATCGCCGATACGCCGGACAAGCTCGTGCGTGAGCCGCTCACGCAGGCCATCGCGCATGTGCGCGGCCAGCTTTTGCCCACCACCAGCCAGCAGAACTTTCGCCTGGAGTTGAAGAACTACCTCGCCACGCAGTTCAGCGCCAATTCACCCACGGGAGAGATCCTCGTTCCCACGAGCTGGAAGCAGGCTGTCTTCAAAAAGCTCGACGAGGTGAATGACGCCGCCTCCGACATCCGCGATGTGATCGAAGACGTGAACACTGTGAAGGCGCTCGTCACTGCGCTGGCCTCCTCCTCCGAGCCGCCGGGACAAGGCGCGGGTAACGATCCGCCCCCGGACGACATCCAGCAGATGCTCGACAACGCCTATGGCCTGCTCACCTACGTCATCAATACCACCGCCACCATCAAGAGCGGCATCAACGCCATCGACCTCCAGCTCGATGCGAACACATGGGATGCCATCATTGATGCCGCGATGCCGCAGATCGCCACGCAGCCGCTCAGCATGACGGACGCGCAGCTCGCGGATGCCATTCTGCTCCAGTTCCTCGGCAGCACGCAGGCCGCGCTGCTCGGTGAAAACATGCGCACGCACCTCTCCGATGTGCGTGACCGCATGCGCACCGGGATCGATGAGGCCATCGGCGGCCTGAACGATATGACGCAGGGCAATGTGGGGCCGCTCAATCCGCTGCTGGACACGCCGGGCATGACGGATTTCCGCTTTGCGATGATCGACGGCTCCGCCCGCATCAATGGCGATTCACTCCACGAGCTGCGGCTGGATGCCGACATCGACATCAAGGCCACCGACTTCAAAATGCATGGCTATGTCTTGTATAAAGACATCACGAGCGACACCCCGCAGGGGGCGTGCCGCCAGAGCCAGGGCATCGCCGCGGAGCTCACGCTCGGTGCCAGCACCACGGTGCCCATCGGCCAGCCGGACCCGCTCGCGAGCGAGGTGGTGCCCTCGACCATCGAGGCGGAGGCCAAATTCGCTTTTGCGGCAAGCGGAGCTCTCGACGGCCTGTCCGGGCGCATCGGCCTCACGCATCCGGGATCGGGTGCGAACCTCGGCATCCTCAAGTTGAAGCAGGCGGAGCTTGGTTTCGGCTTTGGCGGAGGTGATGGCTACCTCTATGGCAAAGGCGCGGCCAAATCGAAAACCTTCGACATGGAGGCCGCGCTGTACTTTGGCAAGTCATGCGATCTGCCCGTGGTGCTGGCGCGAGTGGACCCGATGGCGGCGGAACTGCTCGGTGACTCGCGATTCAATGATGTGATGGGACGTCCCTCGATTCCGGATCCTTCGAACCTTCCCATCTACGGCTTCTACGGCTTCGGTTACGGAGCCATCAGCCTGAATGCGCTCATCGGCATCCCGCCATCGTGCATGCTGAACCTCAAAGCCGGCGCAGGCATGGGCATGTTTTACTTTTATCGCGAAACGGGAGCCACACCCGCCTACTACACGGCCCTGGGCCTCCGCCAGGACCTTGGCATCAGCGGTGAAATCCTCTGCGTGGCGGACATCAATGCCCGCATCAGCATGATCGGCGCGGTGCCGACCTCGACGAACGACTTGTTCGACATCTCCCAGCAGATCAAGAATGCCAACGGCATCATCGGCACTGGCAAAGCCTCGTTTGATGCCACCTTCGGCATCTCGCCGTTCGATTTCACGCTCTCCAAAACCCTCATAATGGATTTCAGCTACAAGCCGCTGGAGTTCGATGTCGATTTCTGATCCGCCATGCGCCTGCTGACTTCACTCACCCTTCTCATGCTGCATGCCGCCGCCTTTGGGCAGGGCATTGGCATCGGCTCGGCGGAAAAGCCGAATTTTGACGCGGCGGTGCTCACCACGGCCACGAGCGTCACCGGCACGGACGGGCAAAACTGGGCCTACGTCGTCTGGAACAGCCCCGGAGCTGCCACGCTGGCTGGAAAGGCCTTCAGCGTGAATCTGCAAAGCGCTCCTGCGGGGCCGTTCACTCGTCAGGCCATCGTCTCGCCGGTGATGGATGTTCCGGCTCTTGGTTTGCTCATTGATCGTGCCGCGAAACTCGGTGCCGACAACGTGGAGCTGGACATGGTGCTGCGGGATCTGCTGCGCAAAAAATCGTGGTCAGATTCGAGCAACTTCGACACGAAGCCGCTCGCGGAAAAACTCTCCGCCGTGATGGGCCGTGCCATGCAGAGCACGGCCGCGCTCGCGGCACTCCAGGCTGCCGCACCGGCGCATCCGGCGCTGCGCATGGCTCTCGGTCGTGCGTGGGCCGGGCCGCTGCCCGCCGGAGCGGGGCCGATGACCATCGAAATGCGTGAATTTGCCAATGGCAGTGATGGAAACGTGCTCGGCCGCGTGAGCGCCACACCGGGACAGGGGATCACGCTGCCTTCTCCGGGAAAAATCGTGCAACTGCCCGATCTGAAGCCCAGCGGTGATTTGACCATCAAACTGCGCTGGGCCGTGCCGGATGCGCTGCGCCGCCTCCAGCAGCATGTGCTCGGTTTTCGCGTGTATCGCATCTTTGCCGATGATGCGGCCGGTTTGACGCTCGAATCGACACCGCAGCAGATTCACGATTGGGCGCTGGCGCATCCGGTGGATGTGAAAGCCGTGAACGATGCCCCTGCGCCCATCGGAAAGCTCTTCACGGATGCAAATGTGGCCGACGTGAGCTTCGCGGGCGACTTGGAGACCTTTTTCATCGCCGATGACGGCAACCGCGGCCAGCCGATGAGCGAGGCGCCGAATGCCCTCACCTACCCAGGCCTGCGCAATGGGCTCCAGTGCCTCTATTTCGTCCGCGCCGTCGATCTGCTCGGTCGTGAAGGGCCGCCGTCGATCCTCGGTGAAGGCATTTCCCTGCGCACCATCCCGCCGGATGTGCCTTCAGGCCTTGAAGTGACCGAGCTACCCATCGCTCCCGATGGTTCCACGCGCTTTCGCGTGCGTTGGAAGGCGAACACGCCGCCTGCGACCGTCAGTGACCGCACCACCGAGCGCTATGCGATCTATCGCGGTGATGTTCCGGAATTTGGCCCGTCCACGCTCACGCAGATTGAATACCCCGGCAGCTTCCAGTTCGCCACGCCCATCGCCTTCGTGGACCACGCCAGCGTCGTGGATGGCTACCTCACCTATGTCGATGAAGGCGTGCAAAAAAACGCGACGAACACTGACCGCAGCATCTGGTATGCCGTCACCGCGCTGCACGACACGCCGCTGGACTCCCGCTTCGCCATGTATGGCTCGCTTTCTGTCCACAAGCTCGTTCAGAGCGCTCCCAGCGCCCCGGCCTTTGGGGTGTTTCGTGATCGTGCCGGGCCTGTGGCACCGACGGGCGGCGTCTATGTGAACTGCGGCAAGCTCATCACCCTCCCGCAGCCGCCCGTGACCACCGCGCCGCGTGACGCGGGCGGCATCAATGACCAGACGCACACGCATCTGCGCCTCGTTTGCAAACGGCAGAACCGCGCCGTCGTCTCCGCCCGCTTCACCATCGTCGATCAGGCGAATCCGCCTCCCGTCGGCCTCATCTGGGACACGCAATGGATTTTCTTCCCACCAGGCAAAGATGAGATCGTCTATGAAATCTCCCTCACGGATGTCCAATCCGACTCTCTCGCGGTGAACTGCATTACCACCACCGTCGATCAATGCGTCTCCACCATCGGCAGCATCGTCGAGGAGCGCCCCAGCCTCAGCGCCGGGCAGTGGAATGTATTCAGCTTCCTCAGCGGCCGCTTTGCCGCCACGGACTTCGCGAGTGACTCTACCTCACCGGTGGCGAATATGGCCACCGTGGTGCCTTTCGAGAGCACGGAGCTGCTCGCCCCCGGTGTGCGCAAAGGTGTCTTCGCAAGCGCGGAGAACCTCAACGGCCAGACCGTCGTGCTTCAGCACAAAGCCATCAATGCGCTCACTTGGAAGACCTTCGGCACCGCGCAGGTCGTGAACAATGAGATCGTGTTTAGCGACATCGAGTTCTTCGTTTTCCGTGCCGCAAAACTGCCCGAAGGCGGCGATTGCGTGTGCGCACATGACGCGCGGCCCGTGGGCGAGGAGGAAATCCAGCCTATCACCGTCTTCATGGATGTGCCGGAGACCACGCGGGAGTGGCGCATCTACCGCAGCGTGGATGCCGGGCCTCTCGCTCTCGTGAAAAGCGGCATCTCCGGCGGTCCGCTGGGCTCGCCCGATGCCGTTGTGAGTGATGTGATCATCCAGGACAAGGCCATGCCGCCGAATGGCGCACTCATGCGCTACTTCGGCCAATGCTTTGACCAGAACAACAATCCCAGCCCGCTCAAATTCCTCGCCGAGGTGCCGCTCGTGCCCGCTCCGGCCATGCCGATGCTGAATGCGCCGATCATGGAAGGCAGCGTGCCAGGCTCACCCATCGTGAGATTGAAATGGTTTTGCCCCACGCCCGGCGTGCAACGCTTCCGCATCACTCTCGTGCCCGTCGATGCGCCGCTGAATGTGAACGAAGGAGCGCCACAGACGCCCGGCGGCATCACACGTGTGCCGTATGCCCTTTTCGGTGGGAAGCCGTTGCAAAGCCTGCCCTACCATCTCGTCGGCGAGACGGAGACGAAATTCGCGCCGGTGAGCCATGCCTTCGATCTGCCACCCATCATCGGCGATGGCCCGCCACTGCATGAGGCCACCTTCCTCGTCGCCACGGACCAGCCCTACATCGCGTGGATCAGCGCCATCGGGCATGAAGACATGATCGTCACGGAAAGCCGGGCATACCCGTTTGAATGGAAAGCGCCGCCGCCGGACCCCGGAGTCGGCGTGGAGCCGCTCGTGCCCTGGCCGGCGCGTCCGCTGCCGCCCATCGTCGTGAATCCTCTCGGTGATCCCTTCTTAATGAGCGATGTCACGTTTCCGAATGGCGGCGGACCTCTCGCGGGCTTCATCCCGGCCCGCAGTTCCGTCTCAAACAGTGACGCCGCGAATCTGTATCCCGTGGGCATCCGCATCGGTGCGCTGCCCGCTGCGCCGGAGATACGCGAGTCCCTTTCGGATGTGTATGGCCTCACGCCGCCGGTTTACTTTGATGCCATCACCGGCCCGCTCGGCAATCCGCCCGCGAACGTGAATACCGATCCCACGAAGAATGTGCTGCCCGGCATGCTGCCAGGTGTGCTGTTTCGGCAGACGGTGCTCGATGGTGGTGCTGCCGGTGCCCTCGTGCAGGTCTCGCCACTGCGCGAGACCATCGCCTACCAGCGTGAGACCATCACGCACTCGGCCACAGGCACCTTGATCCACCGCTCCGCGTTGCGAGATCCCTTCATCAAATACCTCACCTACGATGTTAGCGGCACGCTCGTCACCTGGGTGAACCTCGTCGATACGCACAGCGTCGAGGCCGGAGCCACTTATCACTACTACCTCGTCAATTACGGCCCGAATGGCGAGATCAGCAAAGTCTGGGACTGCGGCCAGATCACCCTTCCGGAGGACTGAAGCATGAAACGACTCCTCATCCCCCTCCTCCTCACCTCCATGCTACCTGCGCAGCAGGTCCAGCACGGCTCACCGCCCGCACAAAGCACGTCACAGCGCATTTTCTTTGCCGCGGACATCAATGCTGACACGAAGACGGATGTCGTCGTCATCGAAAAAGGTCCCGGCACCTTCCTCAAAGGTCTCACGCAGCCCGATGGCACGCTGCAATGGTCCGCTGCCGAAAACACCGGCATCACCGCCATCGAGACTGCCGCCATGGCACGCTTCATCGGCGGCACGCAGCGTGACTTCGCCGTCACGCGGAAGGACTTCAACCGCCTGCAATTCGTCCCGCTCGATGGCAGCGATCTTTCCGCCTCTGTCGGCCTCGCCCTGCCGGAGCCGACCGCGCTCGCGGCGTATGGGCTCGACATCGTCGCGCCCGTGCCTGCCGCCACCACCTTCATCACCGGCTATGCTGGCAGCAGCGGCCTCTCCGCCACCGATGTCTCCCAGTTTCCGCCCGTGCGCTGGACCTCGACGCTGCGCGGGGCCAATCCGCGTCTCGCACGCTCGATTTACGGCTCCAACACGCCGCTCGCACCGATGATTGGCTTCATTGCCGATGCCTCCGGCGGTCCGCAGGGGCGCTTGCAGCTCCTTTTTGCCGATGACAGCGAAGAAGATCTCATCGGCGAAATCGTCAACATCCCGGCGGACTCGCGTTTCGCCGCCGGGTTTTTCTCGCACGACCTCTCGAAGCATGGCCTGGCCACCGGAGCTTACTCGACGACCCTTTTCACCTTTTCGGCCTCCTCAGGCCTCCTGCGCACCGCGAGGCTGACCAATCTCGACTGGGCCAATGGCGATGCCCTCATGCCTGGAGTGAGTTTTTTGCGGCTTGGCGATTACGATCTCGGCAGACCTGTTTTGGATGCCGTGGCCCTTTCCGAGTCTCCGCCGCGTCTTCTCGTGCTCTGGGCGGATGCCACCGGCGGTGCCAGCGTGTTTGATTGGGATGGCAACACGGCCCCCGTCCTCGCGGCCAGCATCCCGATGAACGGCATGACACCTGAAACAGCCCTCCCGCTCGCCGATGGCGACTTTTTGCTCATGGGTGCCCGCGGCGGCCAGCTCGATTACGACCGCATTCATCGTGACGGCTCCTCCTACTCCCGCACTGCCACGGGCACCGTGCCCGCCGCGCCGGTGAAGCCGCTCTACTCGAACATCATCACCTTCGGCAGCGAGCCCTTCGTCGATCCCGAAGCCTCTGAGCTCTCCCGCCGCCGCGTGCGTGATTTCACCGTTGGAGCTGTCCTCAGCGGTCAGACGGCCTCTGTCACCTCGCTCCTTGATAGCGGAGCATCGGCAGGGCTTGGAGGCCACTCTGTCAGCAACATCAATGTGCCTCAAGACACCACGCATACGCTTGTGAGCCAGCTCGATGCCGCCAGCTCCTTCATGCTGTTGAGCAATGCCACCACCGCCATCGCCTCCGGCCTCTCCCAGGTGCTCGTTTCACCACCGCCAGGCACCTACAGCGGCCCCACGCTCGATGTCACGCTTTCCTCCGGCGGTGCCTTCGAGGCCACCGTCGTCACCTACAGCATCGACGGCGGTTCCTGGCAGCAGGGGCAGATTTACAATCCTGTGCACCTCACGCTCAGCGCGAACTCCACCATCCGCGCCTACTTGAAACCGCCGGGCTTCTTCGGCGCAGGTCAAAGTCCCATCCAGACCTTCGTCTTCAACCTCAGCACCTTCCCCACGCCCACGGTCCAGCCCGTCACGGACACCAACAACAACGGCCTCTCAGACGCCTGGGAGAATCTGACCGGCATCACCAATCCCGGCGGCGATGCCGATGGCGACGGCTTCCTCAACCTCGCCGAGCACAATAGCGGCTACGACCCTCTTAGCGCCCTCAGCAAACCCGGTGCCGTCGCCGCCGCGCCGAACCTGAATCTCTTCAACAACCCCATCCCCGCCCCAAACACTCTCCGCTGGGACGCCAACGACCCCGCCGTCATCCTCGAAGGCAGTGACGACCTCCAAAACTGGACCGTCGTCACCCAAGGCATCACCCGCCAAGGCGGCGAGAACGTTTTCACCCTGCCCGTGAGCCTGGTGCCGAAGGCGTTTTATCGCCTGAGGCGCTGAATTGGCATCGGCGAGAGCGTATAAATTGTATGCCGCTCTCCCGCCGCTCCTTGATTCAATCTGTCCCTGCCGCCATCGCGGCGTCGTTTCATATTCATGCGCGTTCGCAGGAGGTGATGCAGCTTTGGCGCACGGGGAATCCGGGCATCGACAAGCCGCGGGAGATTGCGGTGAATCTGTTGAAGCCGACGCAGGCGCAGTTGGAGCATGCGTGGGAACTGCATTTTGGGTCGGTGGTGTTTGAGAGCTATGGATTTGCGCCGCGCTGTGCGGTCGATGCGGAGGCGATGAATGCGGCGATCAAGGCGGGAGCCTCGGCGGCGGAGATCAGCGATCTGCGGGAGTCGATGAGCATGAATCGCAACGCGACGAATGAGCGGGAGCGGAAGGAGTTTCTCGATGCGTTTCATGCGGCGGGTGTGACCTGCATCTTCCAAAACACTGGCGAGGAGGGCAGTGATCCGATGCGGCTCATCAAACGGCTCGCGCATTTCACGAAGGCCACGGATGGAATGAAGCCTGCGCTTTCGAAAGTGACCACGGCGGATGAGATCGAGGCCTTGAAGAAAGCGGGGCATGTGGGCCTGTGCTTCACCACGAACGGTGTGCCGCTGATGCAGGACTGGGAGAGCGTGCGGGATGAGCTGCGTTTCATCCGCATCTTCCACGAGCTGGGCACGAGGATGATGCACGTGACCTACAACCGTCGGAATCCTCTGGGCGATGGCGCGGGCGAGCCGCATGACGGTGGATTGAGTGACTTCGGCAAGGCGGCGATCGCCGAGATGAATCAGATCGGTGTGATCGCGGATGTGGCGCACAGCGGCTGGAAGACGGCCTTCGATGCCGCGAAGGCCTCATCGAAGCCGATGGTGGCC
>Ga0075163_10009148_pt1 | contig 13017 bp, 7 predicted proteins | sample JI1023141ADNA_FD_71478 | JGI IMG/M metagenome (GOLD analysis project Ga0075163, IMG submission 71478) | Wastewater effluent complex algal communities from Wisconsin, to seasonally profile nutrient transformation and Carbon sequestration -... | ecosystem: Engineered > WWTP > Effluent > Algae...
GGCAGGGCGATCCGCCACGCTCGACCGGTCGCCACCCTCAATGCGGGGTGGGGGGGCCTCGCCCCCCACGGCCAGCATGCGCGTGGCGTTGGCCATGCGGCGGATGTGCTCCGGGCCGGTGCCGCAGCAGCCACCGATGACCTTCACGCCCGCCTTGAGCAACCGTCGGGCAAAGACCCCAAAATACTCGGGATTTGCTACGTAGATTGCGCGACCATCCACCACCTGGGGGAAGCCCGCATTGGCCTGCGCCATCACTGGCTTGCCCAGGCCCACCATGGGCGTGGTGACCTGGTAGAGGAGGTCGGGCCCGCCCCCGCAGTTGGAGCCGATGACGTCGGCGCCCGCCGCGATCAGGCGCCGACCGATCTGCTCCGGGGTGTGCTTTTGGATGCTACGGCCATCGGGCTGGAAGGTGAACAGGGCAACCACCGGGAGCGCCGTGCGGGCGCGGGCCAGCTCGATGGCCTGCTCCAGCTCCTGGAGAACCGGGAAGGTCTCAAAAACCAGCGCATCCACCCCGGCGGCCAGCAGGGCGTCGATCTGCTCGGCCAGCGCGGCGAAGGCCTCACGACCGTCCATCCCGGCGATGTCCTGCAGGCGTGTGCCCGTGGGCCCGATGCTGCCGCACACGTAGGCGCGACCGCCGGCCGCTTCACGCGCAAGCCGGACGCCCGCCGCGTTGATCTCGGCCACCTTGCCGGCAAGCCCGTGGTGGGCGAGCTTGATCCGGTTGGCGCCAAACGTATTGGTGGTCAGCGCGCGCGCGCCCACCTGCAGGTACTCGTCGTGGATGCGCCGCACCAGCGCCGGCTGCTCCAGCGAGATGTTCTCAAAGCAGTGGTTGAGGAAGACACCACGCTCGTACAGCAGCGAGCCGATGGCACCGTCGAACAGCAATCCGCCCGCTTCCGCGGCTTCTAGAAAAGGTCTCACGGGGTCGGCAGCATACTGCAAGTGCCGATCGCGATCCCGTGGAATCTGCGCCGACCACCCGAAGGGGCCATGTTTGTCGAACAACCTGAAATCACTTGTATTTTTCGCTCCATGAGTGCAGTCGAGCCGCCGCATCGGCGCGGAGGTTCACGTAGAAGAGGTTGATGTCCTGGCTGTGGTAGTCGCCCTCGCTCACCCCGGGGAAGTCCTGGACCGAGATGCCCTCCACCTCGTGTGGCTCGATGCGGAGCAGGCCCTGGGTGTCGCAGGCAGCACCCACCAGGGCAGGGGAGAAGCCCGCGAAGCTGCCCCCGAGGTAGCCGTTTCCCGGTCCGGCACCCAGGTGGGCGGCCGCGGGTGCCGCCCCCCCGCCGCCCGTCAACGGGTTGAAGCACGCCACCGGGAGGCGGTGTGTGTTCGGCGGTCCCGCGCAGTCGGACAGATCGGCGCTGCCGCACGCCTGGCGCGGGCGGGTGCCGACCCCCACGGAGGCCCAGCTCGCAAAGCAGCCCGTTGCGTCGGGGGTGGTGCACGGGGGCAGCGCTGCGAAGGTGTCCGTGCCCACGAGCTCGCCCGCGAGGTAGGCCACCACCAGGCGGTGGGCCAGCGGCTGGCCGTCCAGGCGCGCCTTCATGAGGTGCACGAGCAAACCGGCGCCTTGGCCATGACCCAAGAGAAAAATCGGTGCGTCGCCGGTTTGGCGCACGAAGCAGTCAAAAGCCGCCTCCACGTCGGCCTGGGCCGCGGCCACGGCCTGGCCGTTGGATGCGCCGTCGGCGCGCTGGAGGGTGCCCAGGCTGACCTCGCGATAGCGGGGCGCCCAGATCGCCGCCACACCGTTGAGGACGCTGGCCTGCGACCGCAGCGCCGACTCCACCCGATCGCGGGCGTCGGGATCGTCGGCCGGTGCGCTGTGGATGTCGGGGCTCAAGTCGCTGGTGGGGTGCAGGTAGAAGGCCACGGCCCGCGCCTGGGCCTGGCGATCGCCCAGCAGGGCCTGGGTGCTCGCCGGCAGCGCGCCTCCGCTGGCCACCTCGTCGGCGGGATCCTGCATGGTGGGCAACGCCCACCAGCCCGCAGGTGTATCGCAAGCTGTGATGTGTGATGGTTTGTGTGTTGCAGTCGATGGATCGCAGCCGCCGCAGCCCGTGAGACACAGCACTACGAGTGCCGCGGCGCTCCTTGGTACAGCGAATCGGAAGTTCGATCCCACCCCTCGTCGCGAGGACGCCATCGCCGGAGCAGCTCGAGAGCGCTTCGCCTTCGGCGAGTCCCCACTGGGGACACGCGTGCTTCGCACCGCCTGGACTGACCGACCGAGCGATAGCAGCGCTATCGCGACCAAGGGAAGGAAGCCAGACCGTAGGTCGCGTCCCGCCGACCGAAGGTCGCGTGTCCCCAGTGGGGACCTCGCCGAAGGCGAGAGCAGAGGCGGGTTGCCCAAACAAAGGGCAAAGCCACCCGCGAGATGCCCGGTGAGGGCGTCCGCAGCAGAGTGGGTGGGATCGAACTTGCGAGGCGCTGTACCTAGTGACTCCATGGCCCCAGCGCCTGCTTGAAGTCTTCCACCATCGCCACCGGGTTGGGATCCACGCCGCCCAGCGCTGCGAGGGCGCAGGTGGCAAAGTCGAACAGATAGAGCGCCGAGAAGGCCTGCACCAGCGGGGCCTCGTGGGGGGGCAACGGCACCCGCACCACAGGCACGCCGTTGGTCTCCAGGGTCGCCACGGTGGTGTTCACCCGGTGCCGGTGGCGGTCGGCGGCACCGGGATCATCGAGCACAACTGCGGTGAACGGGCCGGTCACGCGGGTAAAGCCCACCATCTCGTTGTGGTTGAGTTCAGGTATACCGTAGAAAAACGCAGGCATCTTGGCGTTTTCATTGAACTTAATCTTGATGACCTGGGCCACGATGCCAAAGGGGTGGGTGGCGTAGAGGACGGGGATGCGCCCGTGGAGCGTGTGGGCGATGGCCTCAGCTCGAGCTTCGACCTGGGTGTGGGCCCGCAGGGCCGCGCCGGTGGCGGTCATGGCTGCGACGCCGCCGGGCAGCAGATCGGCGTTCTCCAACACGGCGGCCAGGGCGCCCAGAAAAAAACCGGTGGCGGCGCGCGGCTGAAACGTGGGCGTGGGGCGCTCGAGGCGGACGGCGGCCAGCCCATCACGGGCCGCGATCTCGGCGAGCTGACCGCCGGCGCTGATGACCATGACCTGAGCGCCGCGCTGGCGGGCGTCGGCCAGCGCGGCCAGCGTCTCCTCGGTATTGCCGCTGTAGCTCGCGGCGATCACCAGCGTGTCGGCCCCAAAGCGCTCGTGGATCTGGTAGTCGCGCGCCACGCGGAGGTCGAGGCCCAGCGGATCGGTGTGGATGCGCAGCAGCTCGCCGGGAAAGGCGCTGCCGCCCATGCCCGCAATGATCACGCGACGAACGCCGCGAAACTGGTGGCCCACCGGGGCCGCGAAGGCTGCGCCCTGGGCAAAGTGGTCGGGCAAACCCCGGACGGCCTCCAGCATCGTGCTCTCAGTCCAAGTTGACATAATACCTCTTGTGCGACAAACGGGAGAATGTGGCCGGGGTAGGGCGCAGGCCCCCCCTTCGGCTGGGCCGTACGCGCGCACCTCGCCGCCTGGACTGGAGCCGGGTTGCGTCACCTGGATGGTCGGGCGCGCACCCCGCGTTGTGGGTCAGGGCTGAGGCGCGGGTCGCGGTCGCACAGTGCAGGCTGGCACATGCACGGTGCAGGCTGGCACGTGTTCGGACCCGGGCGCTGCTTGGAGTCGAGTGCACCTTGAGGCTGCACTGCCGAGGCCGCTTTGGGGGCGACTCAGCGCGTGCCTGCACGGCGGCATCCACGGCAGGCTTAGCCGATGTCGATGAAGAGCTGGTTGATGATCTTCTGGAGGTCCTGCTGCTCTTCGCGCTCGAGCCACTCGCGGGCCGCGAACATTTCGAAGAACAGCAGCTCGTTGAGCGCCTGGGACAAGAAGCTGAGCCGGTTGTCCATCTGGGTGCGCCCGAGGTTACCCAGCAGCTTTTCCTTCTCAAGGCGGCCTTCAGTGAAGATAACCCCTTGAAAAAGCTCAACAAATCCGTAAAACTGCAAGAAGGTTTCCAGCCCCTTCTGCAGCGCCTGGTGCTGACCGTGGCGTGCGATCGCCAGGTAGATGCGCTCAAAGACCGTGTTGAACGTGTCCACCAACGCGGACGTTTCCGAGCCCACCCGGTCGTCTTCCAAGGACTCCGCGGGCTGCTCCACCTCGGCGGCGACCAGATCGATGTAGCCGGCCGACTTGAGGTGGAACAAGATCTTCATGGTCTCAAACTCGCCATATCGGCAGGCGCGCGCCACCTGATCCACCGTCCGCGGCTTTTGCAGGAGGCGCAGCACCAGGCGCTCCCGCGCACCGAGATCCGTGGCGTCGGTGTCCTCCACGCGAGCGGCCAGGCGTGCACCGTCGTCGGGGATGCGCTCGCGGAAGTACGCCATCTCGTCGATGCGACGCAGGCCCTCCATGAGCAGCGACTGCGCATTCAGCGACAACGGCCCGGTGACCCCCTCCTTGGGGCTCCGGGTAAAAAAGAAGTCACCTTCCTTGAAGAGCAGGATTGAGTAGAAGATTTCCTCAACCTGGCGCCGAACGTTCAGGTAGAGATCGGCTTGAGTGATGTAGCCGCGGTCCAACAAGTGGTTGCCCAGGGGGCGCCGGACTCGGCGACACTCCTCAGCAGCACGGTCGATCTGCTCACGCGACAACGCCCCGTACCGATAGAGGATTTCGCCGAGGCGGTCCTCAGGGCGGTTGGAGGCGGCATTGCGGATTTGCCCATCCTTGAAGGAGACATTCTTGCGAACATCCCCCTGGATGAAGATGAGGGTGCCGGACAGCTGGGCCGAATGTACGAAGCTGATGACATCCACCGTGGAGCCGAAGCCCGCGATGTCGCCTTGCAGGATGACCGGCTGGCGGAACTCCTCCAGCGGTGGCGTGGCGCCGATTCGCTGGAAGTGCAGCAAGGTGCTGTCCGAGGGCAGGTGGGTGTAGACCCCCGCCAGCGTGGCGAGCTCCGCGCGCAAGGCAGCGCCCACGGCGATCATGCGCCCCGTGGCATCCACCTGGACATAGCCTTTGACGTCGTCTCGGCGGCTCATCCCTTCTTCCGGAGGCCGAAGAGGCCCCCTTTCTTTTCTTCGTGTTGCTTGCGCTGCATGTTCCTTAGCTCGCTTGCAGCCTCGGTGCAATGCGGGTTGATCTTCAAAGCGCGAAAGAAGGCGGCACTGGCCCGCTCAGGCTGGTCCAGCATGCGCAAAACGCGGCCGAGGTAAAGAAAAGGCTCTTCGCGCCCCCCCTCACTGCCCATGCCCTCGGTGACATCGGTCAGGACTTCGGCGGCCCGGGCCATCGCCGTCCGGGAGGCGCCGCCGACCAGCGCGACCATCAAACCCGCGTAGGTCGCGCCGGCGCGGGCCAGGGGGTCGTCGGGCACGGCGCTGAGCGCTTCGTCAAACCGTTCCTTCGCCACTTCGTTGCTGCCGTTGCGCACCAGGTTGAGGCCTTCCTTGATCAGCTTCTCTGCCCGGAAGACCCGGCTTACATCGGCTCCGGCACCGTCGCTGCTTACATGTTGGCCGGTGGCGCGCAGCGCAATCTCGGCGTCGTGCTCCTGCCGAGCGGCGGGATCGGCGAGCGTTTCCTGGGCGCGGTTGATGGCCATGAAGACGCGCTGGACAGCCGCCGCGTCGGCGGGTTCGAGGGCGAAGCGGACGAACTGATCAGGGTGGAAGTCGCGTGCAAGTGCTCGAAATGCATTGCGAATTCCATCTGGGCTGGCCGAGCTGGTGACGCCCAGTACCTCGTAATGCGACTGCCCATCCAGGCGCGCCAGGCGTTCGCGCGCGGTCCGGATGCGGCTCATCGTCCGCTCGTCGGGCGGGGGCTTGGCGGCACTTTTGTCCATGCCGGAGGCCGGGGTACCAGGCCCGGGTGCGCGCCGAGGTGGCGGGGGCGGGCCCCCAGCCGCCGGGGTCAGAGGCACGGCCACCGGGGGTGGCGCCACATCGGCCGTTCGGCGTGGCGGCGTGACTTCAGGCCCACGCCGGAGGGGCGGCGGCGGACCAGCCGACTCGGGCGGCGCCGAAGGCTTGCTGCGCATGATGGTCACGGCAGGTCGACCCTCGGCGCTCGGGGCGGCGTCTCGCCCGGCAAGGTTGGCCGGCGCCGTGGCGCGCCGAATCCCCCCACTGGTGGCGGGTGCCTGGGCCGCGGCGGCGATGGCCGGGTTCTCGGCCTGGTAGCGCGCCATGCCAGCGAGCACCATGACCGCCACCTCACGGGCGGCCTGGAGGCGATCACCGCGCACCCGCGCGATCAGCTCAAAGGGCGTCGCGGCCTCCAGCATCGAGCGCGTGTTGGGGGCCGGAAAAAACGTGTCAAATCGCAGGGCATGGTGGGCCGCGAGCTCGGTGGGCCAGAGCGTCTGGTGGGCGTAGCGTGCGACGAACTGCAGCGCCGCGTCCGCCGTCAGGGTGCGGGCGGCGGCTTCCACCAGCACATCCACCAGATCGATGCCCTGAGCGCCCGGGTTGGGCCGCACGACCCCCTCTTCGAACTGGTAGAGACCATCCGTCCAGCTGAAGGGCTCTAGCAGAATCTGGCGCGCGACACGCTCTTGCAGGCTGGTGAGGCGCCGAGGCGCCACCAGGCCCATCTGCAGCACCATCACGTCGATGGGGGTCTGCGTCTCGGTGGCCCGGTTGCGGAGATCGACTTCCTCGGTGGAGGAAATCAGCCCTTCGTCCACCAGGGCGTGCACCAGGCCGTCACGTCGTTGGTTGGAGGCGGTGCGCACCGGATAGCCATGGGCGATCTCGGCTCGCTTGATGATGGGGGTCGCATCCGCAGCCGCTACGGACTGCAGGGTGAGCACGCCGCTCATCCGCCGCTCGATGATGCTTCGGAACACCATGAAAAGCTTCAGGTGCTCCAAACGGCCTCGGATCGCCATCCACGCCTCGGTCGTTCTTGAGGGAGGGCAGCATACCGTGAAGGGCGGCCGCTGGCGAGATCTACCGGGCGCCGATTGCGCCCGTCAGCAATCTGGCGGGATTACTCGTCGCGCATGGCCTTGAGGTGCCAGGCAGCAGCCTTGTGGAGGGCCTTGACCTCACCCTTGAGCACGCGCAGCCACAGCCGCTCGGCCTTGACGCTCTCGCCCTCGATCTCGGCGATGAGGGCGTCGCGCTGCCAGAACCACTCGGGCTGGAAGAAGTGCATGTTGAGGCGGGTCATGCGGTTGCTGTCGCGCTCCCAGCCGTCGATCATGGCGTCCACGGCCTGGTCGTAGCGGCCGGTCACGTCAAACAGCGCAGCGAGGCCCATGTAGCCCCAGGCACCCTCGGGCTGGGCCTCGATGGCCTGCCGGTAGAGATCCTCGGCGCCCTTGAAGCCGCCCTGGAGCTGATGGAGCTCCGCGAGGTTGGAGAGCGCGAGGCTCTCGGCGTACGGGGCGGCGTTCGGGCTGTTGAGAATGGCCTCGAAGCGCGCGGCTGCGGCGTCCAGATCACGCCGCAAGTACTCGATATTGCCCAGGTTATTGAGTGCAGTCGTGTTGCCGGGCTCCAAGGCCAGGACCTCGCGGTACACCGACTCTGCGTCGTCGATTTCCTGGGCCTGCAGGTGCATGTAGCCCAGGGCCAGCCGGCCATCGATGGCGTCCGGCGCCCACTTGATCAGGCGCCGCGCGGCCTCTTCGGCGGTGGTGAAGTCGCCAGCGAGGGTGGAGAACTCCGACTGCAAGCTGAGGTTGCGGCGGATTTGTTGGTCAATGTGCTCGCCGCCGTTGGCGCCAATCTTGAGGAGGACGTCGGCCAGCCGGCCAGCGGCCAGCGAGGCGCGGGCGTAGTCACCCACCTCGGCGGCGCCCCGCATGAGGCGATTGAGCAGCAGCTGATCGTCGCCCGCGGCCTCCACGCCCGCTTCCCAGGTGCGGACGGCGCCCTCGGGGTTGTCGCTGGCGAACTGGAGGTCACCGGCCAGCTGCCACACCAACGGATCGCTGGGCTGCTGCTGGGTGGCTTCGAGGAAGGCGGCCAACGCGCCCACGCGATCCTGCTGGCGCAGGAGGGCGAAGCCGCGATCGCGGGCGCTGATACGCTCCGGCGCGACCTCGGCGCCCATGCGGGCGGCGAGACGGCTGATGGTCCCTCGAGAGACTTTTTCGGTGGTGCCCTTCAGAGCGGGCGGGGCGGCCTGGGCGGCGGTGCCCAGCAGAGCGGTGGCGGCGACAGCGCCGAGCAGGCGATTCCTGAGAGCCATTTGACCTCCTCTTCAGTGCGCGGGGACCAGCCCCCTGCGCGACCCCAGGCACCCCATCTGGTGGCAGTGCGTGGTCCAGTTGTGTACCCAGGCGGCCAGCGGCGAAGCGGCTGGCGCGCGGTGCACCGAGGTCAGACGAACAGCGCGGGCGAAGGTTCCTATTTCTTTGAATATTTTTGCCCGCGCCTGGGGCCCTCTCCTCAGACCACCGCCTGAGGTGAGGTTCCCCTACCCGCCCTGTGCGCGTCAACCCGAGGTGGCCGGGCCGCGACCCAGGCCACCGAAGAGCGCCAGGAGCACGTGGTTGGCCAGCGCGCGCAAGCCCGCGCCGGGCCGGGCGGGGGTCGCCTCGTCGGGCGGCCCCAGCTCGTGGTGCGTCACCGCGCCGCGCTCGGTGCTGGTGATCAGGTGGGTGCCATCGAGGCGGACCCAGGCGACTCGGCGGGCGATGCGCCCGGGGGCGGCGCGGTGGCTGAGGACAACCAGGGGCGGGGCCGGCCAGCGGTCTTCGGGCTCGAGTACCGAGAAGGTCACGCGGCCGTGCTTCAGCGCGGCGGCGAGGCTGAGCTGAAGCAGCTGGCGCTCTTGCTCAAGGACACCGCGATCTTCTGGGGTGCGCACCCGCCAAACCAGGGCGCTGGAGGTGGCGGTGGCGCCAAAGACGCGCACGAGGTCGTCATGCAGCGCGAGGTAGAGGGCCTCGGCCAGCACGAGGGTCTGCACGGGCAACCCCGGATGCTTCTCGCGCAGGGTGGCGGGGGCGTCGATGACCACGGTGATCCGGCGGTGGGCGTCCAGGAGCGGGCTCTCGTCGCGCGTGTAGTAGAGCAGCTCGTTGAGGACGAAGCGCACATCGAAGGCGTCCACCCCGCCAGCCAACACGGCCTCGCCGACGTAGGCCACTTCAGAGCGCACCAGGTTCTCGAAGCGACCCGACTGGCTGATGGCGTCGAAGCCACCAGCAGGAAACTGGGCGGCGTCGTCGGCCTCCACCGCCACCTCGGGCGTGGCGCGCTGCATGCGGCCGGCGAGGCCCGCGGGCACGGGGCCGATCTGGGCGACCTGGGCGTGGATCTGGCGGAGTGCGAGGCGCTGGGACTCACTCTGCAATTCGCGGAAGTGCTCGATTTCCCACAGGTCTTCGGGCTGGAAGAGCGGGCCCGTGGGCAGTGTGGCCCGGGCTGCCTGGTGCTGGGCCGAGGCAAAGGCGAGCCACTCGCTCCAGGTGGCGTCGGTGCTGGCATCCGTCCAGCCGCTGAAGGTGCTGGGGAGGCCTTCCCGGGCCTGGGGCCCCAGGGCCCGCAGGTGGGCGGCGTTGCCCACCACCCGGATCCGCGCATTCAAGAGAGGTCGGGCGAGCGCGAGCCGAATGGCGTGGGCGCAGGCGGCTTCCCGGATGTCGCCCGGGAGGCCCGCGAGGGCCACATGGATGGCCTCCACCACCGGATCGAGCAGCCACCGCGCCAGGGTGCGCTCTTCGTAGATCAGCCGCTCGGGCTGCTCCTCAACAGGCCAGGCGGCGAGGTCGCGCCCAGAGGCGAGGCGCACGGCAGGCCCGTCGAGCAGGAGGTGGCCAAGGTCGTGCACCAGCGTGATGGGCAGGTGCTCATCCCCTGCCCCCCAGCCCACTGCCAGCCACACCAGCGCCTCGGGACCGGTCGTGGACCAATCGGCCGCAATCCCCGACCAGTACAGGCCCGCGCGCAACGCCTGGGTGACAGCCTCCCGCGGCAGGTGGATCTCGTCACCCTCCTCGGGCAGCTCAGTCATCCAAGCTCAGGAGATGGTTGACCTTTTCCTCAACCACCGCCATCTCCGACCGCCGATTGCCCACATAGCGCAGCACCCGCAGATCGCCGGCTTGCACGGCGCCGCCGTGGTGCAGGAAAGCGCGGGCGCGGATCAGCTTGTAGATTTTCACGACTTTGCGATCGCTCACATAAATCTGATCTTCCGCCTCCAGGACCCGGATGATGCGGCGCAGCTCGGCGAACACCCCGGGCGGAAACCAGCGCGCAGAATCGCCCGTCCGACCGGACTCGGCAAAGAGCAGGTCGAGGTAGCGCTTGAGCTTCAAGAAGTCCGTGAAGGTTGCGGGGCCATCCGCCCACGGCCGCAGAGAAAGTGCCTTGCAGCTGTCGCTGCGCATCCCGGCTTCGATGAGGGCCTCAAAGTGGCGCTCTTTGACGGGGCGAGTCTCGACTTTCAGGACGAAGCGGTCGGAGAGAGCCAGCAGCTCGCCCTGCTCGGGGATGTCATTGGTGGCGGCAAACAAGAGACGCAGCTTCACCGCCTCGGGCGCTCCGTCCTGATAGAACTTCCGCTCATTGACGATGGTGAGGAGCGTGTTGAGGATGGCGCTGTTGCTCTTGAAGATCTCGTCGAGAAAGACCACCGAGGCCTCGGGCAACATGCCACGCGTCCGCCGCCGAAAGCGACCTTCCTTGAGCAGCCCGATGTCGATGGGGCCAAGGATTTCGCTGGGTTCGGTGAACTTGGTCAGCATGTACTCGAAGTAGGCGTCGGCATCGAGGCCGATGCTCTCCACGAACTTGACCACCAGGTCGCTCTTGGCGGTGCCCGGTGGGCCCACAAAGAGCAGCGGCTCCTGGGTCACCGCCGCCAGCAGCATCAGGTCGGCCTCGGCCTGCCGCCCCACGAAGAAGCTGGCCAGAAAGCGGCCGTGTTGGAGGATGCGCTGGCGCACCTCGTCGATCTCGGCATCGAGGGTCTCGAAGTCCCAGTCGGTCGTCACGCCAGACGCCTCCAATCCGCGACGATGCGCCGCCGCACCGCCTGCTCTTCGCCTTCCATCCACACCTTCAAGCGGCCGCTGCTGAAGCTGCGCGTGTCGCTGAGGGTGTCCACCACCCGCTCGACCACCAGCAGCTTATGGAGCTCGAAGTAGCGGCGGGTGGTAAAGCGATCTTGAAAGATGTTCAAGCATTCCATGGCCTTACGGCCAGCAAGCTCGCGTGCGGTCGCAGGCCAGGCCCGCAAGGTGTCCAGCATCACCGAGGCGGCCTCGAAGCGAGCGATGGGGTCGAGGCTGGCCTCGTAGATGAGGCTGTCGGTGAGGCCGAGCGTCTGCTCGGCCGGGAGGGCCTCACCGAGCAGCCGGTAGCCGTCGGCCGCAAAAGCCGCCACCTTGGCGCTCTCGCGGTGGCCCCGGCGGGCGACCTGCACCAGGGCTTCGAGGAAGCGATCAGCCTCAGCGCCAAAGCCCACCCGACGCACGGCCGCCATGGCTGGGCCGACGGCATGCAGCATCTCGCCCACCGAATCCATGTCATTGATCTGCAAGACGATTTGGCCCAGCAGCGTGTGGACACGATCCTCGTCGCCCGCCAGCGCTGCGGCGCCGATGGTGGCACCCAGCGCGCGGGCCCGCTGAGCAGGGATGGCCAGCCGATCGATGAGACCGTCCGCTTCGGCGAGCACCGCGTCGATGACTGCTTCGCGGCCTGTGCTCAGCGCGTGGTGGAGCGTAACCTCCAGCAAGCCGGCCACTTGGTGGTCGAATTTGAGCATGGGCACCCCGGCACGCAGGACCTCGGCGGCCAGCTCGGGGGTGGTGGCCAGGGGAGCGGCCAGGTGGCTGACGCGCTCCTCCGTCGCCTCCTCCACAGTGAGGCCCTCGCCCAGCCACGCCGAGCGACGACGGGAGAACGTGAGGGCCTGGCGCTCGGTGCTGTTGAGATCCTGTTGCGCCGCGCTCACGGCTCGCTGCCAAAGGGCCTCGGGCTGGTCGCTGCCGAGACCCTCCAGGCGGCCCAGATAGAGCCGCAACAGGCCGCGCACCGGGCCATCGAAGAGCGGCAGGAGCTCTTCGACATCATGGGCGAGGGCCCGCGCCCGGCCGAGGTCGCCCGCCCGGCCAAAGCCCACCGCAAACTGGGCGCGGTAGATCAGGGACTGCCCGTCCAGCTCTTCGAGGCTGCCTTCCAGCGCATCCCAGACTGCAGCCAGCGCGCCGCGCTGCAGCTCCCCGCCGGCGGTCATGGTGGTCTCTTCGCCGCCGCCGAGGGCCAGCTCCAGGCGCACAAAGCGGGGGGTGTCGTAGGCCTCCCGCAAGCCGTCCACATTGAGCATGCCCAGCAGCGCCTCTTTGGCGCGGGTCACGCCGAGCAGGTCATCGCCGTGCACGCTGGCGAGCACGTTCCAGGCGAGGCGGCGCGAGGCGGGGGCGTGCGGTGACGTGAAGCGCGCCACCAGGAGCGGCGCCAGGCCGTCGAGCAGCTGGCCCTGTTGGGCATCGCGGGCGGCCACGCCCCCCAAGACCTGGGTCGGCGCCGGACCAGCGCGGCTGTCGGTGGCGATGGCGAGCAGCAACTCAGGCACTCGCTCGGGTGAAACCGATTGATCTGCAAGGCGAATTCGGGCGAGGTGGTCGAAACAGCTGCGGCGGTCGGCCAGGCTCTGGGTGTAGAAGGCGGCGGCCTCCCAGCAATACGCGGCGTCGTCGGGCTCGGCCAGGATCTCCATCAGCTCTGCCAGCCGCGCCCAGGTGACGGGCTGCGTCAGGCCGCCCGCGATGACCTGAGCCTGCAGCGGCTCGGCCTCGGCCCGGGCTGCGCGTAAGACCTCGGCCTCGGTGCGCGGGGTGGCGTCGGCCGCGACGGGGGCTGCCACGATGGGCCGCGGGCGCTTCTCCCTTTTTACCACCGGCGCGCGCGGCCGCAGGGTGCGCTCGATGGGCACCAACGGGCGGTCGAGGACGAGGGCGGGCACGGCAAACACGGCCTCCTCGAGCAGGACATCCAGCGT
>Ga0075163_10009150_pt1 | contig 13016 bp, 14 predicted proteins | sample JI1023141ADNA_FD_71478 | JGI IMG/M metagenome (GOLD analysis project Ga0075163, IMG submission 71478) | Wastewater effluent complex algal communities from Wisconsin, to seasonally profile nutrient transformation and Carbon sequestration -... | ecosystem: Engineered > WWTP > Effluent > Algae...
TGGCGTTGGTACTCACGAAAGGAAGCATGCAGCCAACCATGTCCCTGCTCGACAATGGAAATCAGATGGAGACCCGCTATGCTAAGTTTTATAAGAACGCCATCCAGCAAAAAACGCAAGATGATTATTCGTATCCGCAATACTGGGAACGCATTGAACCGCTGCTGGTGGGAAAGAAGACAATTTACCTTTCGCCCGATGGAGTGTACAATCAGATCAACATCAACACCCTGAAGAAAACCGATGGCGATTATATTCTCAACCGATATGATGTGGTGGTTATTGGTAACTCCAAAGACCTAATAGCAATTAAAACAAAGAAACCGGTGCTTATTGCAAAGGACGCTTTCGTGCTGGGCTTCCCCGATTATGGTGGCAATGCAGTAGCCTTACCGGGAACCAAAGTGGAAATTGACGGTATCAATAAAATTCTGACTGGTTCGGGTTATAAAGTTTCCAAACGTGAACAGAAGGAAGCCAGCGAGGGCTCATTGAAATCAGTTAAAGGTCCTTCGCTAATGCACATTGCCACGCATGGTTATTTTCTGGCCGATGCTGATCTGAAAGGGGATGCTATGGGGGTGAATGCAGAGAATGCAAAGAACAATCCGTTGCTGCGCTCGGGATTGATTTTATCCGGGGTACCCGCACCCGGCCAGGACAAAACTTCTGCTGACTTGCAGAGTAATGATAACGGGGTGCTTACCGCCTATGAAGCCATGAACCTTTCGCTGGAAGGGACGGACCTGATTGTGCTGAGTGCCTGCGAAACCGGTTTGGGCGATGTGCGTGCAGGCGAAGGCGTGTATGGATTGCAGCGCGCTTTTTTGGTAGCGGGTGCCAATGCGTTAATTATGAGTTTATGGAAAGTGGACGATGCGGCTACGCAACAACTGATGACCAACTTCTACACCCACTGGACGAAGAGTGGCAACAAACAAAAAGCCTTTAAGCAAGCCCAACTGCAACTGATGTCCAAATACAATGAGCCTTATTACTGGGGTGCTTTTGTGATGATGGGGATGTGAGTGATAATTCAAAATCATTTCTAAGGGAAGTCTTAGCGATCCGATTGGAGATTGAAAAATGCTAAAACATTCTTGTTTGAAAGAATCTTCAATCTTGGAGTCCGTAGCGAGAATCCGCGAGGAATAAGAATAAAATTTAGCCCGTTGATAAAGTTATCCTCGGAGTAATTCACAAAATGAAATGCGAGTCGAAAATTTATTGTGCAACAGCTACTTGTGTTGGCGGCTATTGGCTTCTCAGGATTTGTCCCTCATCACTATTTTGTCATTAGCATAAAAGTCAAAGTCAAAATAGTGTCGTCTATTGTTTGCCCAGACTTCACCAATTTCTCCTTTTTCACATTTGTCAACAGGTATCGCTCTTTTCCCGTTAAGTTCATCCAACGCCCCAAAATAAATTGAGTAGGTCTTCTTGTCAAACTGAATAGCCATCCAATGTGCTATTGCTTTAAATTTTTTCTCGGAAACCTCAGCTTTTCTGTAGGCATTTGTCCCTAGATTGTATCTTGAGTTTATTTTGCCGTTTCGTTGAAATTTATTCCTAGCCTTAACACTAATAATATATCTCGTTCCGTCCTTCTCGCATTCGATGTCAGCAAACGGCTCGTTTAATTGTCTGTCATTTAAATTTCTTATTCTGTCAAATTCATTATCAACAAGAGCTTTAATTGCAAACAACTCACCTAGTTCTCCAAGTGATTTTTTCCTTGCCGCCTCCTTTTTGTTTTCCATTGTATCATTGATTCAATTGTCCACGTAGTCCGCCCAATTGCCGCCAACGTTTGTGTTTGCGATGTGGCCGGCTTTCGAAGCCGCGTGTTGTCCCACGCAACCAAACGTTGGTTTTATAAAAATACTAAAATTTAACTGGTCGCCCGGCGATAGCGCAAACATGCTGTTGTGCACAGTTTTTCTTACTCGTCACTTATAACAACCGAATTACTAGCTATGTCGTGAATTGCTCTACGCTGTCTATTAAAATGGATTGTAACGAAAGAAATCCATCCTAAAAGTCCCTTTGTAAACCATCTAATGTATGCGTTCAACAGGTTGATTCTTTGTGATGGATTTTCACGTTTACCCACTCGAATTTTCATTAATCTCTGTCCAACTGTTTTTGAAAAAGAGGTTAAGAGTGGTTCATAAGTCAAAAGTATGATTGAAGCGGCAGAGACCATTACAGTAGTCCTAAAGTCGCTGTCTTGTACCAAAACCATGATGGTAATTAGCGTTGTTAGAATTAACATCGAGTCGATGAATAGCGCCTTATACCTCCTAACAAGGCTAGGGTAAAGGTTTTCGTCTTCGTCTGCGAAATTGTCCTTGTCAGGAGATACATTGGTCTCAATGGTCTGAGAGTTAACAATGTCATTGCGAAATGCTCCGAGTGTTTTTGACTTGTGGATGTAAAAACCAAAAAAGATGTCATACAGTCCAATGGCATAAAAAATAGCTGCTAGCTCAAAACCAACCAGTAAGCAAAGCAACCCGTAAAGAATTAGAGAAATTGATAGAATCCATTTTGCCCAGTTCAATTTTTTAGAAAAGAGCAAAATAAAAATAAGGAAAATAAACGTCTTGATACTCGCTCCAAATAAGTCACCGTCTCCGTTTGTAAGCACGATGTAATTAAAGATGATTTCTGTCAGGAGAAAGATTACGGTAAGTAGCAATAAAATTGTTCGCCCTTGTCTCATTCGTTAGTTGTTCTTATTGTCCTTGAAAAATTGTGCACAACATCCGAATATATGCAATTGTTGATATTTCTCATATCTGAAAATCCAAATGCAAGACTTTTAGCTTTTTAGTCTTATGCTTAAACAGTATCTTTAGACCATGAAAAGAAATCTCTTTCTGACTTTCGCAGTCGTTGCTTTGCTGGGTGCATGTACGCCCACCGAAACCAAACAAGATCAAAAAGTGCTGCGTCATGTAGTGCTCTTTAAATTCACGGATGTATCAACCCCCGAGGATATTAAGAAGGTGGAGGATGCCTTTGCGGTATTACCGGGAAAGATCAATCTGATAAAGGACTATGAATGGGGTACTAACTCCAGTCCTGAGAATCTCAACCAGGGACTCACGCATTGTTTCTTCGTAACATTTGCCAGCGATAAAGACCGCGATGACTACCTCGTGCATCCCGCGCATCAGGCGTTTGTGGAGGTTTTAAAACCGCACCTGGATAAAGTTACCGTAGTTGATTACTGGGCTTCGAAATAATCAGTTTCGTCAGGCCTTGTGTTGATGACCTTGCCTGAAAATCTTTTTATGAAGATGGGCTGAGGGAACGTAAGTTATCTCAACCACCATCGCATTAATCGTAGTGCTTCCTGGATTTGCAAATTGATAACCTGCGGATAATGCCCAGTGTGGAAGTACGTAACAGGCAGCACCCATGGTAGTTTCACCCAGATTATGTTTACCGGTGATGTTTTCGGCAATGAGGGTAAGCCAGTCTTCAATAATCTCTTGCTCCAGACCTACTTGTAATCCCAATTCACCATTTGGAAATAAGTTAGTTCGGGCACCCGCACCTAAAAAGTTATTGGAACTTTGATAAACTCCGGTAACGATTTTCGAGTGGGTGACACGAAGTACAGTTACCAGGTTGCCATAATTGTACATACCAAAATGAAAGTCATTGGAAAAGCCAGTTTGCGTACCCACCGAGACTTTGAACACTGGGCTTAGGGTAAATGCTTTTTGAAAATTGACCGTGAAAAAAGGATAAACTGGTGGGTTCGCGGTGTCGCCATTGGTTTCGAGTGATATAGGTCCATTCGTAGTAAGATTTAACCCTAATACATTTACCCCCACTTCAGCCTCATGCCCCAAACCCCAGCAAAAAGTTGAGTTTAGTTGGACCAACCCTTTGCTTATGTTGAATTGCTGTTGAAAGAAGGGCTTTGCTTTTAATGTAATGTCGGACGAAGGAACATTAAAAAAATTCTGCTGACCCATGACCATGCTTCCGGCCAGGCAAAATAGAACACTTATGCTTAGCCTTGAACCCTTCATTGAGGCCGCCATTTACTGAGCTCAAAGGTAAGCAATGGCTTACATTTTTTAACTCATCATGAAAAGACCCTGAGTGAAGATCCGGCTAGTTCAGTATTGTATCTTCTTAAAGAGGTTTTGGCCGGACCTTGTAAAACTGCGCCAGTAGTTGAAAACCTGGCACCGTGGTTAGAGCAATAAAAATCTTTTTGGTTTGAACGATAGGTTACACCGGTACCTTCATGTGTGCAAGAGCGACTCAATGCGACAAATTCGGTTGTACTCAATCTGGCCACGATAACCCCATTGGCTGATACCGATCCACCCACCGTATTCAGTGCAGAGTTCTGGCCAGTGGTCAGGTCTAAAGTAAAATCGACATTGGATGGTGCCGGGTCGTTCTGGCTGCAGCTAAATAGTGCACCACCCGTGCAGGTTAATAGTGCTGCTACACCTAGTTGTTTCAAAAATTCTTCACGATTCATAACATTTACTTTTTGCCAATGATAACGGATTGAAATCTCGTTCCTTATTATCAAGGCGATGATTAAGTTGAGAAATATTTTTTTGAATTCAGGATAAATTCAGAATGATAAGACTTACAGACATTTATTTCCTGGAGGAAACTTTAGCCATAAGCAGGCTTTGTAGTTTTATACCCAGTAATACAGAGACCCAGGCAAGCAGCACAACAAATTCAGAATACGAGCCGCCCACATTCGTCAACGTACCGCGCACGCGGGGCAGGTAGCTCATAAAGAAGATAAACCAAACGTAGTATAGATAGATAAGTGTGAGCGATGAAAACGCTTTGAGTGAAAGTTTATTTCTTTCAAACATACTCTGTGCGTATGGCATCATAAAAATCAACACATAGGCCAGAAAGCCACCAGCCAGCCGGATGGGTATCAGGGGGTTTCCTGACAAGTAAACAAAAGACAACAGCTCTACCAGGTGAATGCCATGGGCAATGGCGAAGATCAAAAAATACTTTTCTGATAAAATGCTTTTAACTTTCAGGTGCTTGTGGTTTTGAAATAAAAAGATAAGGCTGAAGATTAGTAAGGATGCTCTGCCAGAAAACCGCGTAACGGCTTGCAAGGATTCAAGGGTTGCCCCATAATTTATTACAGCGAGCAAGGCAATGCCTACTTCGATAATTAATGTACTCAGCAGTGCATCCTTAAATTTCATGAGGTTATTTTTTTCACCACGTCAATCAGTCTATCTACTTCTTCCTGAGTATTATAATAGTGGGGAGAAATACGCAACACCCAATCAACATGCTTGGCCTCAAAATCAATTAATGCAAAATTGCGATGGCCAACAGAGGTATTGATATTTTCTTTGCGCAAAGCACTGAGCACATCAGACGCTTTTCGGTTCGGGATTTCAACCGTAATAATACTGCTCTGCTTTGCCCCGATGTCCAACAGGCGCAGACCCAGACCTTTCAATCCTTGTCGCAGCAGGTAACATAAAAACTTATTGCGTTCAGTGATCTCATCAAGGCCAATGGCTAATGCATAATCGATGGCAGCTTTACTTCCAAGCACGAGGGCATAAGGCAACTCCCAATCTTCAAACCTGCGCGCATCCATGCGTGGAGTGTATTCATCGGCAGTGATCCAATCGGCTCCGCGCATGTCAATAAACAAGGGCTCCAGTTTTTGATTGATAATTTTGTCAGACACATATAAAAATCCTGCGCCCCGCGGTCCGCGTAAAAATTTGCGCATGGTGGCACTCAGAAAATCGCACTTTATTTTCTTCACATCTACCGGAATCTGACCTACGGATTGACAACCATCAACGAGGTAATAAATATCACGTTCGGCACAGAGTTTACCAACTTCTTCCACCGGTTGAATCAATCCGGTGTTGCTTGGTACGTGCGTTAGCGAAACTAGTTTTGGATGATGAGCATCCATCAAGTGTTTCATGTCATCTACATCCACTCCGCCAGAGGCGAGACTAGCAGCCCGCAGAATTTTTATTTTAAACCTTTTTTGAAGCGAGAGAAAAGCAATCTGGTTCGATATGTAGTCTTCATTAGCTAACAGAATGGAATCTCCTTCCTGGAATGGAATGCATGATAACGCACGGCTGAAGGAATTGGTAGCGCTTGAGGTAAAAGCGATGTTAGTGGCTTTGCAATTGATCAGTTGAGCGGCCGAATCATAGAATCCAGTTATTTCTTTTGCTTTGAGATCAGCTGCTTCATAGCCACCGCTTGTTGCTTCGAGGTTAATGTGGTCAACCATCGCATCAATTACTGACTGCGGCATCAGCGATGCGCCTGCATTGTTGAAGTGTATTTTTTCTGCACACCCCGGTGTTTGTTGTCGAAGTAGTTCGATGTCCATCAATCTGCTAATTAACTTGTGGTTTTAATAGAAGTGTTTTCGATTTTAATTCAATTTCTTTCCGGTTCATTAACATTTTCCTGAATTTACCGGTAGCAAACATTTCTGCCTGGTCGCTATAATGCGCGCTCATCACATTACCCGATTGGCCTGTAGGCGACACCGTTTCTCCATTTTCGATATTACTGAAGTCGGTGATCTTGCGCAACGCTGGGCCACCATCCACATTAAAGTAGCCGGTAGAGTCAAGACTGAAAAACAGGTTGTTGATTACCTCGCTGCCACCCGGAACTTCAAAGGGGCCTACATTAAAAAATGATCGCAAGGGCTTTACGGCATCGAAGGCATGCTTGTGGGTAAGGGTATGAATTTTCCCCCACTTCCAATCCTCTGGATTTTTTCCGTAAATGGAAGTAAGTAATTCAATAGTCCTGGCTGCTGCACTTTCTACAATGACCGCACGCGTTTCTTTTGGCTCCGTGTTTTTATTATCCCACCACGGTGAGTTTTCATTACCGATAAATTGCTCGTAACTATTCTTTAACAAGGAAGTTGCGGCTATCGATTCAAAGGCTTTGTGTGAAATTTCATCGGCCATTGCCTGTCGCATAATCTGCGAAAGCATGTTATAGTAAATGGTGGGTTCAGTCTGCTCTTTACCATGATCACCCCTCCAGGATTCAAGTTGTGTGGCGATTAATCCATACTCAGGTTTGTTGATACTCTTGAGAATAGCTGCGATCTGATGCGCGATGTCTGCATGCATGGGCGAGGTTACATCCAGGTTTACATTCTTCATATCATCCAGCGTCCATTTCTTATCTTCTTTAATCAACTCTTCAACCCGGCCGGCCCGGCTACGTGGATAGTAATAGCCTGGATACAGTATACCATCCACCGTATCAGGTTGGTTGTTGGCTGAGTAGACATAACCCCAGGGGGGATTCACTGCGTGAGGATTTTTTGAAAAGTCATAATACCCCAGGTAGTCGTCTTTGCCACTGCCGCCATCCAGAAAGAATTTGGATGCTACATGCGTTGGACGAATAGGGAGTTTTGCAACGGCCCACCATGCAATATTTCCTTTCACATCGCCATACATAATATTCAGGCCGGGTGAAGTGAATAATGAAGAAGCATGCTCAAATTCGGTAAGACTTTTAGCGTGGTTCCACTCATAAGCTGCCTGCAATGCCTGGTTGGGAATTTGATTAAGTAGCCATGAAAGGGCAACTGGTTTTTCCTTATCCGTAAACTCAATCACATCATTAATTATATTTCCGTGGGGAGTTACTGGGATTGTTAATTCAACATCCGTGCTTCCCTTCACTTTAATAAGCTCTTTGCGCCACTGCACATCTACCCATTCGCCTTTATACTTTACTCTTCCATTTTCATCAAACTCCTCATAAAAAAAATCGATATCATCATTTTCAAACATAGTTACTCCCCAGCCGCTAAAATCATTCTGACCTAATATTCCAAAAGGCAAACCAGCCAAGTGGTGACCATAAAACCGAAAGCCAGGATATTCGATTTGTGCTTCATACCATACAGCAGGCTGTGAGAAACCCATGTGTGTATCATTCGCTAAAATTGGAAATCCAGAGGCTGTTCTTTCACCAGCAATTACCCAACCGTTGCTGCCTTGCCAGAGGGGTACTGGAATTTTTTCAAGCGCATCGCTGATAAAAGCAATCATTGAATCGGTGGCGTTGTTTTTTACATGTCCACTAAAATTCCTAATCTTCACCGCATTTGGTGGTGTTTGTACTGCGATATCTTTCAAATATTCTTCACCCAACTCATTTCGAATTTTTTCAAGAACAGGATCAACCCACAAACCTTCCGCCAAGCCAAAGGCGATAAAGCCAGCAGCCAGGTAAATGTCTTCCGGCTTAAATTCTTCTTTGGGTATTCCGATGATGGTAAACTCGAGTGGAGTTTTTCCTGTTTTAATAAATTGATTTATTCCTTTCTGATAGGCGAGTGCTGCACGTTGGAAGGCGGCAGTGTCGGTGCTTAAATATTTTTCAGCATGCTCATGCGCAAATTTGTTGAGGCCTAGTGTTCTGAAGAGTTTGTCGGTCTTCAATAAATCAGGTCCTAATATTTCGGATAACCTTCCACCGGCTGCCCTGCGAATCATTTCCATTTGAAAAAGCCGGTCCTGTGCATGTACAAAACCAAGCGCATAGTAAGCATCTTCTTCATTCTGGGCATATATGTGCGGCACACCGTATTCGTCATACAGAACTTCTACGGGTTCTTTTAGTCCTGCCAGCGTAAGTTCACCTGAATAGGTAGGTTTTGTAGAGTTCAGATAGAAATAGAGGGCAAGAGCTGCAATAAAAATCAAACCGAGCAGGCCAATTAAAATTCGTTTTATGATTTTCATAGGTAGTAGAGAATATCGAAAGTTAACTAATTAACTTTAGGGGAATCAACAGATCAATTATGAAATACTGGATAATTTTCTTGCTCGTGCCTGTCTGGACAAATGCGCAGAATAAGTATGGATTAAACGCCATGAAACTGGAAGACTATAAGATGAGCGTGAAAACAAATCCGGAAAACGAGTTGGTCAACCTCGCGGAGTTTATCCCAGGCATTGTGTTGGAAATCGGTTATGCGACCACCAAAAATTTTACGGGTAAGAAAATCTATACGATGGCCCGGGCTTATGCCCGCAGGCCGGTAGCCGAGGCGTTGAAAAAGATTCAGGCAGATTTAAAGAAGCAAGGGCTGGAGTTGGAAATCTTTGATGGGTATCGGCCTTATTCGGCAACCGTCATGTTTTATGAAACCTATCACGACACTACGTATGTGGCATCGCCCTACAAGGGTTCGCGGCATAACCGTGGGTGTGCTCTTGATCTTACACTTATTGATTCAAAGACCGGAAAGGAATTGCAAATGCCTACGGAGTGGGATTCATTTAAGAAAGAGGCCTGGCCAACAACACCGGTGGCAGATCCGGTAATTCGAAAGAACCGCAAGATGTTAATTGATGTGATGGAAAAACATGGCTTTAAGGTAAATGCGTCTGAATGGTGGCATTTTGATTTTGTGGGCTGGCAGAAATATGCGGTGATGGATATTGATTTTGAAGAGTTGGAAAATCATTAACTTTGACTATGGACTACAGAAATTATATTGAAATTGATCCTCAAGTGAGATTTGGAAAGCCTTGCATCAAAGGGACCAGGATTACAGTGTATGATGTATTAAGTTGGCTTTCTTCGGGAATGTCAGTTGACGAAATATTGTCAGATTTTCCCCAGCTTACAAAAGACCAGATTTTGGCTTGCCTTGGCTATTCTGCAGATAAGGAGAGGAAGGCGACAGTGGTTGTATGAAGTTGCTTCTAGACGAAAATATTTCATTCCGTGTTTTGAAATCAATCATTTCAGTTTTTTCTCAAAGTATTCATGTAACCAATGATTCAGCACGCTTAAAGCGGGACTTTGAAATATTTGAATATGCAAGGGAAAACAACTATACCATTCTCACATACGATGAGGATTTCTATGACCTTCAACTTTTAAAAGGCTATCCACCAAAAATTATTTGGCTTCGTTTTGGTAACTCAAGTAACCTGAAGGTGGTAAGTAAATTGGTTGAGCATCAAAGTGCTATTGTTTCATTTATTGCAAATTCCGAAGTCGGAATTTTGGAAATATATTAAAAAAGAGATGTTGAATATTAATTAACTGTTATGGACAAAAAAAGTAAAAAATTCCTGTTTGATTATTTGAACAATGCTTCGCCCACCGGCTTTGAGCAAAGTGGCCAGCAGATTTGGTTAGATTATCTCAAGCCTTACATCAGCGACTATATGGTGGATGTGTATGGTACCGCAGTAGGTATCATTAATCCCAAAGGTGCTTACAAAGTAGTGATCGAAGCGCATGCCGATGAGATCTCGTGGTTTGTGAATTATATTACTGAAGAAGGTTATATCTATGTGCGCAGAAATGGGGGGTCTGATCATCAGATAGCTCCATCCATGCGTGTGAACATTCATACCGACAAAGGAATTGTGAAGGGTGTATTTGGCTGGCCGGCCATTCACGTACGTGATGCTGCGAAAGAAGAGACACCAACTTTGAAAAATATTTTCATTGATATCGGTGCCGAGTCCAAAAAAGAAGTGGAAGCGATGGGCGTGCATGTGGGCTCAGTAATCACGTTCGAAGATGAATTGATTGAGCTGAACAAAAACTACCTTACTGGTCGTGCATTAGACAACCGCATGGGCGGCTACATGATTGCCGAAGTGGCACGCAGACTGCATGAGAATAAGAAGAAATTACCTTTCTGTTTGTATGTGGTGAATGCCGTGCAAGAAGAAATTGGATTACGTGGGGCGGAGATGATTTCGCGCAGACTTAAACCCGATCTCGCCATCTGTACGGATGTGACACACGACACCCAGTCCCCGATGTATAATAAAAAGGAGAGTGGCAACCTGAAGTGTGGTTCAGGGCCAGTGGTGTGTTATGGACCTGCTGTGCAGAACAATGTGTTGAAAATGATCATCGATGTTGCCAATAAAAAGAAAATTCCGTTTCAGCGCCAGGCCGTGTCGCGCTCAACAGGAACGGATACTGATTCATTCGCTTACTCTGCAGAAGGTGTTGCTTCTGCATTAATATCTCTTCCATTAAAGTATATGCACACTACCGTGGAAACGGTGCATAAGGAAGATGTAGAAAATGTGATCAACCTGATTTATGAAGTGTTGTTACAGGTGAAGCCGGGACACGATTTCAGGTATATTAAGTAATCCGCTGTCAAATCCATGGTCTGTGTCTTCACAGACCATTTTTTATTTCCCCTAGTGGGGCCATGGGCCGAGACTTAGTATATCCATGATATATTTAGGCGTCTGACCGCTTGTTTTACCTCGGTATTCAGCGGTCTGACGCCTGGTTAAATCTGAGAATCTGTGGCTTAATTTTTTATCTGATCTCAAAACCCACGGTCTTCATGTCTTCCCAAAAACCGGGATAGGATTTATTAATTACTGATGGGTCTTCAATCGTGAGATCAGTTTGAGTGGCCCACGGGGCAAAGCCCATAGCCATGCGATGATCGTGGTAGGTTTCTATAGTAATAGGATGGCCGGTAATTTTTCCGGGCGTCAAAATCCAATTTCCGGTTTGAGGTTCGGTAAGCGTTGCACCTATTTTAGCCAACTCATTTTGCAAAGCGACAATTCGGTCAGTTTCCTTAATGCGTAAGCTTTCGAGTCCGGTAAATTCACCACTAATTCCTTTTGCTGCGCAGGTGGGCAAAACAGTCTGGGCTAGATCGGGACAATCTTTAAAATCCCAGATAATTTTATCAAAGTGATTTTTCTTTGCAAGCACTAATGTGTTATTAACAAAGGTTGATTGTACACCCACCCATTCCATGATATCGGCAATTACCCGATCGCCTTGAAGTGATTTTTCAGAAACATTTGGCAAAGTGATTTCTGCTTCTTCAGCTAAAGCAGTAAATCCATACCAATAGCTGATGGCCGACCAATCGGCTTCAACAACAACCTGCGTTGATTGATACTTTGCTTGATCAATCCTGATTGTCTGAGCCTGGAAATCGATCTGGCTTGTCACACCAAATTGTTCTATTAAGGCTGCTGTCATTTGTATATAGGGTACGCTCCCCATTTTTCCCATAAGGTGAAGAGTGAGTCCTTTTGGAAGAGTAGGGGCCACCATCATTAATGCAGAGATATACTGACTACTCACGTTGCCGGGGATGGTTAGTGAGTTTGTCTTTTGATTAACAAATCCTTTGGTTTCGATTGGTGGAAACCCTTCTTTCTCAAGATATTCGACAGTGGCTCCCAGGGTTCTTAAGGCATCGACCAGAATTCCGATGGGGCGCTCTTTCATGCGTGCTGTGCCGGTCAGGATTTTGTTTTTCCCCGTGAGTGCAAAGTAAGCCGTGAGAAATCGCATCGTTGTGCCGGCATCCATCACGTCAATTATTTTGTCAGGGCTGTTGACCAGCCGACTCATTAACTGAGTATCGCGGGCATCGGATAAATTGCTAACAACTGATTGGTTTCCACTCAGTGCCTTCAGCACCAAGGCACGGTTACTTATACTCTTTGAGGAGGATAATTTATGAATGGTGCCCGAGAGCCTAGAGGTTTTTGAGATGGAGAGATACGATGCCAAAAGATTAAGCGTTAACTGAATGTTAAAAGTAATTTTTATCAGAGATTTTTTCTGTTCGTTGAAACATTTTAATTTGGAATTCAGTTGAAGAACATATGACAACAACAAAAAAAGTAATGATTGGTTTGGGCGTAGCGGGCGGTGCCTTGCTGGCTGCCTGGTTGCTAACGGGTGATCGTGGAAAGAAAACCAAAGAGTTTGTTTCCAAAAAAACAGATGATCTCAAGCAAGCCATAAGTAAGAAAGAGAAGCGTGAATTTGATGATTCAGACGTACACTATGTGTAACTCGACTGATAATAATCAAGCGAAGCAACTATTTCATCAAAGCTGACCTCCACATCCCATTTGGCCCGACCAATTCCTTCGGTCAGCGCCATTAGAATTCTATTTCCTCTGTTTTTCTTATCCTGGCTCATAAGCTCCAGAATC
>Ga0075163_10009151_pt1 | contig 13016 bp, 5 predicted proteins | sample JI1023141ADNA_FD_71478 | JGI IMG/M metagenome (GOLD analysis project Ga0075163, IMG submission 71478) | Wastewater effluent complex algal communities from Wisconsin, to seasonally profile nutrient transformation and Carbon sequestration -... | ecosystem: Engineered > WWTP > Effluent > Algae...
GCACGACCGGAAACTCTCCCGCTTGTAGCGGCCAGCTGGCCGACCGCCGCTTGGGGGTCGCCGCTTTCTCTCGTGTATTAGACCGCCCCACCTGGCAGCGTGTGAGTTTGCCACCACACCTTAGCCTGCGAGTCGTCCCAGGTGCCATAGCATGCGGTCGTACGCAGGGCCGCGGCCAGTTCATCAACACTCTGGTAGCGGGCTTCCGGCGCCTTGGCCAAGCAGCGCATAATCACGGACTCCAGATCTTCGGGGATGTCGAGAACCGGCGTCCGCAGGCGCGGCACGGGAGCCGAGACGTGAGCGGCGTAGAGCTCTTCCAGGTTCTCGCGCTCGAACGGCGGTCGGCCGGTGAGCAGGAAGCAGGCCACTCCGCCCAGGCTGTAGATATCGCTGCGGGCGTCCGGCTGCGTGCCTTCGATCTGCTCAGGCGCCATGTAGGCTGGCGTTCCCAGAATCTGGCCGGCATGGGTGAGGTTGCGAGCCGGGTCCGCTGCCGTCGAGGATAATTTTCTTTCCTCCGCTGCGGTGCGTGGCGACGGCTCATCACCAGGCAGCAGCGGCGTAGAACCCTGAGGCTGCACATGCACCAGACCGAAGTCGAGGAGCTTTATGACATCGCGCAGCCCGCCGCGTTCACAGATGAAGATGTTGCCGGGCTTGATGTCGCGGTGCACCAAGCCCTTGTTATGCGCTTCCGCCAGCGCGCTACACATCTGACCAAGCAGATAGACAACCCGGCCGGCGCACTGCGAGCCATGAATGCAAACCAGCGCGTCCAGGTTGATGCCCGGCAGGTACTCCATGGCGTAGAAAAACGAGTCGTCATCAGTGCGGCCGAAGTCGTAGATCTCGACCGTGTTGGGGTGGGTCAGCTGAGCCATCGCCTGCACCTCGCGCTCGAATCGCAAAAGCACTTCTTTGCTGCCCGCTTGCGCGGGATGGATCAGCTTCACCGCGCAAGGCCGTCGCAGGAGCCGGTGCTGCGCCAGAAAGACTTCGCCCATGCCGCCCTGGCCGAGAAGCCGCGTCAGCTGATACTGACCCACCTGTTTGGCATCGAACACCGCCCGGCGCAGCGCTTGAAACTCGCGGCCAACGAAGGAGCAAATGCCGGCGCTCGCACAAATCGTCACGGAGCAGGAGATTAAGTTAGTCATCACATAGGGACGCAAGTCCGGGTTGGTCTGGGCCGCTACCAGTATGGTCGTTCCGGCAGCGAGTACGAACAGTGCAGAGACGATGCAGTTCCGCCGCAAGGTGTTGGGAATGATGAAGCCATAGAAGCCGCCCAGCAGGCTCCAGTGGTTGGTGACCGGAAAGCTGAGCAGGGCCGTGCCGAGCTGGAAGTGGGAGGTACGGAGCGGCGAGACGACCCAGTGTACATGTTGCAAGAGTGTTTGGAGATGAGCGTCTGGCGGCTCGCTCAGGGAGACTCCCCTGCTTAGCCAGCCATAGCTAAAGCTCCACAGCATCGTCATGGCCGTTCCCGTCAGCGCTGCTTCCATCCGCCGCAGCCACGCGTAGGTTGGGGACTTTACGGCGAGTGCCCCGATGCTGAGGCAAGACACACCCAGGCAGGCGCCGATGATTCCTACCTTTGATCCGACCGGGAGCTTGGGCCAGCTGCCAAATACACCCAGGGCGCGGAACAGGACCAGCGCAATGGCCAGATGGAGAACCAGAGCCCAGGTGCGGACGCGCTGGTGCAAGAACCAGCGCTGCTCTTCACGCCACTTTGCGCTGACTCCGTGACCAAACGTGACCTGAGCGATGCGGCGTTCGTACTCTTGGGCAGTCGGTTCGGCCAGGATCGACTCGTCTTTATGGTGCGCAAGTAGGGACGCTACCTCTTTGCGCAGGACGTCGTCTCCGGCGCACTCCTTTTCGAGCGCGGCCGATTGTTCTGTGGGCGGCAGCGCGTGAACCGCGAGGAAGATCTCTTTTACGCGACGGTAGCGGGACGCAACCATCGTTTCAGTCCGCAGCCAGCTTCTGTCGCAGCCAGGCTCTGATGAGGGTCCACTCGGCTTCGACCGTACGCTTGGGCAGGTGCAGAGCTGCCGCAACCTCCTCGACCGTCAGTCCGCCAAAGAAGCGCATGGAGACAATCTCAGCCTGCCGCGCATCGATCGCCGCAAGCTCGGTCAGCGCTTCATCAATCGCCAGCACGTCCGCATCCTGCTTCACCGATAGACCGAGACCCTCGCTAAGGCTGATGCGGCTTGCTTTACCGCCGCGCTTGTCCCGGTGGTGAGTGCGTGCATGGTCGACCAAGATGCGGCGCATCGCCTGCGAAGCTACGGCGAAGAAGTGCGCCCGGCACTTCCAGTCGACGCGCTCGGTCTTTACGAGCCGCAGGAAGACCTCGTGCACCAGCGCGGTCGGCTGAAGGGTATGTCCGGGGCGCTCGCGCTTCATCAGCTGTCCGGCGTGGCGGCGTAGCTCCTTGTAGACAAGCGGTAGCAGTGACGCGAGTGCCTTCTGATCCCCTGCACTTACTGCGTAGAGGAGCAGCGTGACATCCGAAGGACTCATCGTTACCCCATTTTAGCTTAACCGCGTTACGGCAGACCAACAATAGCCGGGCCCGCGTCGGCCTCTGGTGGGTTTGGCGGGCCCCGCGCACCTGAGTTCACATTGGCATCCCATGTAGGGCGGGCCCCCGCGAAGCTGGCAGCAAAATTTTCTCACGATTTCGCTGCGGACTCTTTCGCGGTTTGTCGCAAGAGGGGACACAGCGGGCGGACTCGAGGTACTGGGGAAATGGCGGACGGACGGACTCTTCAGAACTTGCGGCGGCGGGCCGCGGGCCTGCCCTTACCCTCAAATCAGCGCGCGGCAGCTTCCCGGCCCGATGTGAGAATCTTAGCAAGAGATCCAAGCAGTAAAGATCTTTATGCGCTCGCTCAGTGCTTCTGCGCGATCTATGGCTCGTCTGAACCTGCGCTCGATGGTGAGTCCATCTGGGGCGAGGGCTGGCGCTGTGGCTGGTGCGCTGCCGAACGCCCCATGGACAAAAGCGGGCCTTGTGCGTCGTGCGGCGCGAAAGAGCGGACGGCGGTAAACGATCTAGCAGCAACCCGCAGCGCGCTTGCCCAGGCGCTAAAGCCGCGCCCCGACTGGCAGTCGGTCGCTTGCGTACTTACGCGCGGCGAACAACTTACCGGCTTCGCCTTCGGCGCGGTTACTACGAAAGCGCGCGCGGTGGCGCATCTTGGCAAAAAGCTCCGCGAGTACTCCACCGAGCTGGCAAGCTGCGGCGTCGATTTAGCTCACCTCGACTTACGAGCTACCCTCCCGGCGCACAGCCCGGTGTTTTACATGGACGAGCTGTGCGTGGAGCGCGACGCGCGTAGCGGAATAGAGTCCTTGCAGGGACTCGCTGCGGTGCTCTTTGCGGGGGCGGCAGAGCTCGGGGCGCGAGGGCTCGTTGGCTTCACCAGCCGGCGCGCCGCGCCGCTTCAGTTGATTACTCCGGGCGGCGGTGAGCTCGCGCTCGACCTGGGAGAGCTGGTGGTATTCCGCATGGAAGATTTCCTGCCGCTGGCAACGCTACTTCATCACCTGAGTTCCGACGAGCTAATCAGTCTGCTGGCGCAGGCTCCTATGTAGCGGATTTTTTTATACCGATGTCACGGAGACAAATATGTTGAAGCCCCCGGTCCGCAGCCAAGAGGCGATCGCTATCGTTGGCATCGGATGTCGCTTGCCTGGAGATATCTCGACCCCCGAATCGTTCTGGCAGGCACTGGTCGAAGAGCTGGACGTGGTTGGTGAAGTCTTGACCGACAGGTGGAATATCGACGGCTATTACCACCCTGATCGCAATCGCCCGGGGACCACGTATACCCGCGCGGCAGCGATGCTGCCGGACCTGCAACAGTTTGACGCCGCTTTTTTTGGTATAGCGCCCCAAGAGGCTTCCCGGATTGATCCGCAGCACCGATTGCTCTTGGAGGTGGCGTGGGAAGCGCTGGAGGATGCGGGCCTTCCTACCGCCGCTTTGGTCGGCCAGAATGTCGGCGTCTTTATTGGCCAGTCCTTTCAGGATTACCTGGCGCTGCAGCTGCGCGATCCAGGCTCTGAGAACGCCTATACCATGATGGGCGGCGCGTCGTGTATGGCGGCGAACCGGCTCTCGTATTTTCTCGATCTGCGGGGCCCAAGCGTCACCATCGATACGGCCTGTGCCTCTGGGCTGACTTCTGTACACGCGGCCTGCCAGAGCATCGCTAGCGGAGAAAGCTCGATGGCCCTGTGCGGCGCAACCAATGTGTCGCTCGTGCCTGGGGGCTTTGTCGGCTTTAGCCGCGCGCAGATGCTCTCGCCAAGTGGCCGCTGCCAGGCCTTCGCCGCCGCCGCCGATGGTTATGTGCGCGGCGAAGGCTGCGGAGTCATTGTTCTGAAGCCGCTGGCAGCGGCTCTGGCGGCCGGAGATCGCATCTATGCGGTCATTCGCGCCACCGGAATCAACCATCACGGACACTCCCAGGGCATCACGTTCCCGGGTGTTGACGCGCAAGAAGAACTCCTACGCACCGTGGTTCAGCGGGCCGGTGTAAGCGCGCAAGAGATTCAGTACGTCGAGGCTCACGGAACGGGCACCCAAGCCGGAGATCCCGTCGAAGCGACCGCCATCGGCCGTGCGCTCGGACAGGGTCGCTCGCCCGCGGCGCCGCTGCGCATTGGCTCCGCCAAGACCAACTTCGGGCATGCGGAGGCAGCGGCTGGCATCGTCGGGCTTATCAAGCTCGCGCTCAGCCTGCAGCATCAGCTCATTCCGCGCAGTCTGCATGCGGACACGACCAACCCGAAGATTCCTTTTGCCGCGCTGGGCCTCAAGGTGGCAAATCAGGCCGAGCCCTGGCCGGCGTCTGAGGGTCCAGCGCGCGGTCTGGTGAGCGCTTTCGGCTTCGGTGGCGCCAATGCTTGCGCGCTGCTCGAAGTGGCGCCGCGGGCGCCAAAAGGTTCCGAACCTGGAGCAGCAGGGCCGTCTTCCCAAGGTCCGTTCCTCCTCCCTTTATCGGCACGTAGTGAAGAGGGGCTGCGCGCGCTAGCACTAAGCTGGGTCGGCCGACTGCGGGAGTCTGCAGTCGCGCCGCTCGACTTGTGTTACACTGCGGCCCTGCGGCGCGACCGCCACGAGCATAGGTTGGCACTGGCGTTTCGCGACACCGCGGATCTGGCGACGCTCCTTGGCACCTATCTGCGCGTCGAGGAATCGGCGCGCGTGCTTACCGGGCGGACACGCGGGCGCGGCAGCCCACATAAGGTCGCCTTCGCGTTCTGTGGCAACGGCCCGCAGTGGTGGGCGATGGGACGACAGCTCCTGGCGCAGGAGCCGGTATTTCGGAAAGTGGTGGAGCGCTGCGCGAAAGCATTTTCCGCGATCTCGGACTATGACTTGTTCGCCGAGCTCGGCGCCTCCGAAGCGATGTCACGGATGTCACGTACCGATGTGGCGCAGCCAGCGATCTACGCGCTGCAGATTGGTCTTTGCGAGCTGCTTGCCAGCTGGGGAATCCGCCCGGATGGCGTCCTGGGACACAGCGCTGGCGAAGGCGCGTCCGCCTACATTGCCGGGGCGCTCGACTTTGACGATGCCATCCAGGTCATCTACCACCGCTGCCGCACGCAGCAGCTCACCGAGGGAAGCGGGCGACTCGCGGCGGCGGGCCTGTCCTTTTCCGAAGCCGAGCAGTACGTGGCTCCTTTCGTCGGCCGGGTCTGCATCTCGGCGCATAACAGCCCCCGCCAGGTGACTTTTTCCGGGGAACTCTCAGCGCTACGCGAGCTTGGTCAGCGCGTGCAGGCCAGCGGCGCATTCTGGCGCGAGATCCCGATGAATTATGCTTTCCATAGTCAGGCGATGGACGTCGTGCGCGATGACCTTTTACGATCTTTAAGTAGCGTAAAACCCATCCGCCCCAGAATTCCGTTTTACTCTTCGGTGTCTGGTCGCTATGAGCCGGAAGCCTGCCTTGATGTCGACTACTGGTGGCAGAATCTGCGCCAGCCGGTGCTGTTCGCGCCGGCTATCGAGGAACTGATTCGCGATGGCTATGACACCGTAATCGAGATCGGTCCGCACCCAGCGCTGCGCGCCTACTTTACCGAGACTGCAAGCCTACTTGGGGCAAGCCTTACGGTGCTGCCCGCCCTACGGCGAAAAGAGGACGAGCCGGAGCGAATCTTGAGTACGGTCGGCGCGCTCTATGCAATCGGTTATCCTGTAGATTTTTCTAGCCGCTATGCGAGCGGCTGCATGATCTCGCTGCCGACGCATCCATTTTTGCGGGAGCGGCACTGGAACGAACCTGCCGAAGCAGCGCAGTCCAATCATGGACGTATCATCCACCCCCTGCTTGGGCGCCGCGTAGAGTCCCAGCGGCCCGAGTGGCGAGTCGAGCTGGACGTCGAGTTGCACACCTGGGTTCGCGATCATGTCGTAGGCGGGTCGGTGGTTTTTCCGGGCGCTGGTTATCTTGAACAGGGCCTCGCTGCGGCGCGCGAAGTTCTCGGTGAAGGAGTCGTTTCGCTAGAGTACGTAGAGATTGAAAAAGCCCTGGTGTTGGAGCCCGGTGCAAAGACCCTGGCGGTGGTCACCTTTGATCCCGAAGTTCACAGTTTCACGGTGCGCAGTGGTCCCGATGGGCGTACTCTGCACGCCAAGGGAGAGCTATTCCTAGCCCAGGAGTCTCCGCCCAATTTCCTTCCGGTAGCCGAGCTTCGTGCGCGCTGCAGCGAGTGCTGGGACCAGGCGGAGCTCTATCAGCGCTTAGCGCAGCGCGGTCTCGCCTTGGGTCCGGCTTTCCAGGGAATTGCGCAAGTGTGGCGGACGGACGGCGAGGCGCTGGCGCTCATCACGCTGCCGACTCCCCTTACCGCGGATGGCGAGGCGGGTCGTCACTACCGCTTCCATCCCGCGCTGCTCGACGCCTGTCTGCAGACGATCTTTGCCGTCGGTCTGCCGGGTACCTTGTGCTACCTGCCGATCGCGCTGCGTCAGTTCGTGGTCTACGACCGCATCCCCATCCAGCTGCTTAGTCATGTGCGCTTGCACAGGAGCGGCAACGGCAGCCTGAGCGCCGACGTAACGATCGCCAGCGTTGAGGGACACATAGTCGCCGAGCTCAAACAGATCATCCTCCGTTCCGTCGATCTCGGTGCGCAGCACAGCGAGGAACTGGTGCACTCGCTCGTGTGGGAGCCCCGCAGTCGCACCATCAAGAGCGCGGTGACCAGGGAGTCTGCCGACACTCTGGCGTTGGCCGCAACCAACCGCTCCGGGTATGCCCGCGAGCAGCTCGTCCTGTACCATGAGCGGACCCTCCCGGCGGAGAACGCCTTATGTGCCCAGTACGTAGCAGCAGCGCTCATCCAGCTTGGCTTTTGTCCGCAGGTTGCGGAACAGTTTACGACCGCAGAGCTGGTAGAGCGCTTGGGAGTCTCTCCGCGCTACCTGCGCCAGCTCGACAGGATGCTTGGATTCCTGGGCGAAGACGGTTTCCTGGGGAAGGGCTCTGGGTGGTCGGTATTGCGTCCTTTGCCCGCCGAAGATCTCACCGCGCACTTTCAGGAGCTGTGGTCAGCCTTCCCGGCGTCTCACGCGCATCTTGAGCTGACCCATCGCGTGGGACTGCGGCTGGCCGCGATCCTGGGCGGTAAGCTCGACCCCCTGGCCGAGATCTTTTCCGAGACCTCTTCGGCAACCATGGAGGAGATCTATGACTCCTCTCCCGTGCAGTGGTATGGCAATGCCACCACGCGGGCAGTGCTTACACGGCTGGTCGATGGGCTGCCACCGGGACGGCGGGCCGACGTCCTGGAAATTGGCGCGGGTACCGGGGGACTATCGGCCTGGCTATTGCCGCTGCTCGCACCAGATAAAGGCCGCTATCGGTTCACCGATATCTCCGACGCATTTTTGCCGGCGGCGCGCGCCCGCTTTGGCGAGTTTTCCTTTGTTGACTATGACACGCTGAATGTGGAAACGCCGGAGGAGCGGCACTTGACTGCGCCCGCCGATCTGGTCGTGGCTTCCAACGTCCTTCACGCGACGCGCGACGTGCGGGAGACCCTCACCAACATCCGCCGCCTGGTCCGCCCCGGCGGTTGCGCGGTATTCGTCGAGCTGTCACCCGGCGTCCGTGTGGTCGAGCTGGTCTACGGTCTTCTGCCCGGCTGGTGGCGCATCCAGGATGAGGTCCAGCGGCCTTACGGGCCACTCCTTTCGCCCGCGGCATGGCAGGCGCTCGCCAAGGAGTGCGGCTTTGACGAGGTGGCTCTGGCCATGGAGTCGGAGTTCGGCAAGGTGATGTCCGTAGTGGTCGCTCGCGTGGCCGCGCAAGCGCCGCAAATGGAGCTCCCAGCCGCAGAGCAGCGTGGTACCTGGCTTCTCGTTCCCGCCCGCAATGGACTTGGGGAGAGAGTAGCCGCGGCACTAGATCGAGCCGGGGCGCGCGTGATCTATGATATCGCCGCGGCAAACGGCGAGCTCGCCGGGATCGTGAATCTCTCGGGAATCGATGCGGGCGACGACCAAGCTCCGGCGGCGGGCCTGGCTACCGTAGAGCAGTGCTGCCTGCTTATCGCCGACCTCCTACGGACGGTCACAGAGCGGTCTTGGAAAGAATCGCCGCGCCTGTTTCTGGTGACCCGGGGTGCCCGCGCCGTGTCGCCAGGGGAGTGTCCTTCCTTTGCGCAGGCTGCCCTGTGGGGCCTTGGTCGCAGCGTCATGATCGAACATCCTGCGCTGCGCTGCACCCTCATCGATCTCGACCCTGCTGGTGGCGATGATGCCGAAGCACAGCGAATCGCGACCGAGCTCCTATCTTCACCAGAGGTACCTCTGGAACAGGCCATCGCCCTCCGCGCCGAGGAGCGCTTGGTCGAACGGCTCATGCAGCCCAGTCCTTATGAAGTAGCGCGCGACTCCCATCCTGATACGCCTGGCCGGTCCGTTCGGCTCGAAGTGATGCGGCCGGGCTCTCTGTCCGGGTTAGCGCTCGTCGAGGTATCACGCCCGGCGCCGTCGCACGGAGAGGTCGAACTCGAAGTTCACGCCGCGGCGCTCAACTTCCGCGACGTGATGCTGGCGCTGGATATCCTACCTTCCCGCGAGTCGCCACCGCAGCTCGGGCTCGAGTGCTCGGGACGAATCACTTCTGTTGGTGCCGGTGTCGTCGACTTCCGCGCGGGCGAAGAAGTCATGGCAATTACCAGCGGGACCTTCGGTCGCTACGCGATCGCGAAAGCGGGAGCGCTGCTGCGCAAGCCCCCAGCAATGAGCCACACCGAAGCGACCACCATTCCGTCCGCTTTCGCCACCGCCGTGTATGCCCTGCACCACCTTGGACGGATGCGCGCCGGCGAGCGCCTTCTGGTACATGGTGCTGCGGGGGCACTCGGGCTAGCCGCCGTCCAGCTGGCGCTGCAGGCCGGGGTTTTAGTGTACGCCACCGCGGGGACCAAAGAGAAGCGTGAGCTCTTGCGCGAGCTCGGTGCGACTTTAGTGATGGACTCGCGCGCGCTCGACTTCGGGGAAGAGATCCTGCGGGCCACAGCGGGTGAAGGAGTCGACCTGGTACTCAACTCTCTATCGGGAGAGGCGCTGGTGAAAAGTCTTGCCGTACTAAAGCCGCTCGGCCGGTTCCTGGAGGTCGGCAAGCGCGACTTCTTCGAGAACAGCCGCTTCGGCTGGCGACTGCTTCAGCAGCGCTCCTATCACGGTATCGATCTCGATAAAGTGGTCGCGGCGGGCCCGCAGGTCCTCAAAGAAATCATCGATGACGTGCAGCGGCGTATCGATGCCGGCGCGCTCCGTCCGCTGCCGCACCGCGTCTTCCCGCTCGCCCGCGCCGCCGAAGCCTTTCGCACCATGCAGCGCTCACGCCACGTGGGCAAGCTCGTAATCGAGACCCGCGAGCCGGTCCTGCGCGTGCACCAAGCAGCGGCGCCGAGTCCGATCCGCCGTGATGGCACCTACCTCATCACCGGGGGCCTTGGCGGGCTTGGGCTGGCGCTTGCCGACTGGCTGGGGCGCGAGGGTGCCGGGCGGCTCGTCCTCATCGGCCGCAGTGAGCCGACCCCCGACGCGCGCCGCGCCATCCAGGAAGTCGAGCGTACGGGCGCGCAGGTGGTCGTTATGCGCGCCGATGTCGCTTCTGAGACTGAGCTGGCGCGTGTCCTAAGCGACATCCGCGGGCACGGGCCGCCCTTGCGCGGCGTCTTTCATGCGGCGATGGTGCTCGACGACGCCATCCTCTTGAACCTGACGCCCGAGCGCATAGAGAAAGTGATGGGACCCAAGGCCCGCGGAGCTCTATTTTTGCACGAGCAGACAAAGGTCGATCCGCTGGAGCTCTTCGTATGTTGTTCCTCTCTGGCGGGAATCCTCGGCAACGCCGGCCAGGCCATTTATGGCGCTGCGAACACCTACCTCGATGCTCTGTGTCAGCACCGACGCGCCTGTGGGCTGCCGGCGCTCGCGGTAAGCTTTGGCGCCATCGCCGACGTGGGCTTCGTCGCGCGAACTGCGGGACTCACCGCGGCGCTGGCCGCTCGCGGGATGCGGTCTTTTCCGGTGCGCGAGGCAATGCTCTTGCTCGGGCGGTTCTTGCGGACCAAACAGGCGCACGTGGGACTGTTCCGCTACGACTGGTCCCGGTATCCGTCGACCGCCTCTGCCTTGGTAATCAACTTGGTCGCGCCCAAGGAGGATGAAACTCCAGTCGAGACCAAAGACAACCTGCGCGAGCGTCTGCGCGTAGCGGATAAAGCGGAGCGGCGCGCTCTGCTCCATGAACGGCTCAACTGGCACATCAGTCGCATTCTCGGCATCAATGGCAAGCGTCTGGATCCCGATACCTCGCTGGCAGCCATGGGCATGGACTCTTTGATGGCCGTCGATCTGCATCGCTTCATCGAGACCAGTGTGGGCGCCGAGGTTCCGGTGATGTCGATCCTGCAGGGGCTATCGATCGCGGAGCTAGCTAAAGAAATCGATCGGAAGCTCGACCCGCGCCCATGACGCTCATGTCGACCGAGCATCCCGATAGCTACTACGTCCGCGCCCTTGCACCCGAGAGTGCGCGACCGGCGCTGCACGGCTCCGTAGAGACCGAGGTTGCGATCATCGGCGGCGGCCTGGCCGGGCTGTCTGCAGCAGTGAGCCTGATCGAAAAAGGGCAACGTGACGTGGTCGTTTTGGAGGCTCGCCGCGTAGGCTGGGGCGCTTCGGGTCGCAATGCCGGTCAGGTCTCGGTCGGCTTTTCTTTAGATCCGTGGTGCATCGAAGAGCAAGTCGGGCGCGCGTCGGGACAAGCGCTGTTTGCCCTGACCTGCGAGGCGGTGCGGCTCATCCGCGCACGCATTGAGCGCTATCAGATTCGCTGCGCCGGGGTGGAGACCGGAGGCCTCAAGGCGTGGTGGACCCCAGATTCCGACGATGCCAAGCGCCAGCTCGAGTTTCTCAACGAAGTGCTGGGGATGCGCTGCGAGCTGTGGCCGACCGAGCAGCTCCGCGCGGCGCTGCGCACCAAACGTTACTATCACGCACTGTATAGTCGCGAGGTTTTTCAGCTGCAGCCGCTCAGCTATGTACGCGGGTTGGCGCAGGTGATCGAGCGCGAGCAAGGGCGCATCTATGAAGAGACTGCGGTCCGCGCAATCGACAACCAGAACGGATGCTGGGTCATCCGTACGACCCGCGGTGAATTACGAGCGCGCTACGTCCTGTGTGCCTGCGGCGGCTACCTCGCGGAGCTCGTGCCCGAGGTGGCAAGAGCGCTAGTTGGGCTGGAGACCCAAGTGATGGTCACGGCGCCGCTGGGCGCGCGACTCAAGGATGCGATTACGGTGCCGCATGGGGTCTTCGACTCGCGGCTCGATCATGACTACTATTCCACGCTAGACGGCAGCCGGCTCCTGTTCGGAGGCGGCGTTTCGTTAGGTCCCCAGCATCCGCGGCGGGTGGCGCGGCGACTCCGGCGGCGGCTCCTGGCGGTCTATCCGCAGCTCGAAGGTGCGTTGCGAATCGAAAACGTGTGGAGCGGGCGCATGGACTATTCACGCCACCAGATGCCGCTGCTCGGCCAGACCAGAGCCGGCATCTGGTACTCCGCGGGACATGGGGGACACGGCCTTGGTACCACGGCACTTCTTGGCGAGCTATTCGCCCGCGCCGTGGTCGAAAAAGATGACAGCTACCGGCTGCTGGCTCCCTGGGGCCTGCAGTGGACGGGCGGACTTGCCGGCCTCGCCGTCGCGCAGCTCACGTACTGGTACTATAAAGGAGTGGATGTCTATAAGGAGTGGTCCGCGCCCAGGAAAGCGCGCGCCTTACTCCGCGGTTCGCGTGCGCAGCATCCATAGGACAAGGAGGGTCACCATGTCGCGGATTCCTCCAGGGTCTCGGCGAGGTGGATCCCGCGTCGGGCGGACTCGGCCGAGATCGGACCTAGCGCCTCCTCCGCATAGGGTCGGCACGCCGGCAGGACATCGCCGTCCACGCGGTATTCTTGCGCGCGTCGCAACACTCCCCAGGCGCGCTCGGTCAGGCCAAGCCCGAGGCCAAAGTTGCGCTCGCAGAGTGCGCCAACGCGCGCCTTGCCGGCCAGCGCCGAGATACCGAGCACCGCCCAGCGCGCCCCTTCAGCTTGCGCGCGGGCGAGCGTCTCGGCGTGAAGGACCTGAAAGATCGCCGCCGCCAACCCGGTCTCACCCGTGGCGACCAGACGCTCGTAGTCGAGGCCGACCGCCAGGCTGACAAAAGTATCGCCGGACTGCATTCCCAGCAGGTATCCGAAGAGCTCTCCGTCCGGCCGCACACAAGTGATCAGGCGGAAGGCGGGGTGCGCGCTGACCCGCTCAAAAAAGCGCCGGGAGAATCGAGACTCGACAATCTCCCACCGCTCCTCTTCCTTGCGCGCGGCCACTTTTTGATAAAGCAAATCAAGCGTTGCGGGCTCGGGTCGCGCCGCTGGGGAGCCGAGCGTGAGACCGAGCTTTGT
>Ga0075163_10009153_pt1 | contig 13015 bp, 8 predicted proteins | sample JI1023141ADNA_FD_71478 | JGI IMG/M metagenome (GOLD analysis project Ga0075163, IMG submission 71478) | Wastewater effluent complex algal communities from Wisconsin, to seasonally profile nutrient transformation and Carbon sequestration -... | ecosystem: Engineered > WWTP > Effluent > Algae...
GCCACTTGTCGGTGTCATTGTGTGTTTATCGTTCAAATATCGAACGTAATAGATCATGTACGTTCCAAATGGCGTACCACTCGGTGCCTCAAAGGGATTCAGTCGATAGGCGCCTTGCGCAGGATATCTCGTGGGTTTGCCGTCGCGGTTATCTAGCTCAACGTAATAGCCGCCTGCCTGTCCCGGAGCGTTTTCCCGTACGCTTTCTTCAATCGTGCTTGCCATCTTTCCATATTGGCTCCGCGCTAATTTCGTGCAACTCGAAATTGAATGTCATAGCGATTTTCGGGGAAAATGAAGTAGAAGATTATGTTGAATTGAAAAGCAAATTCAAAATGGGGAACATGCAGGGAAGCTAGAGGAGCAGTCATAAGGGCTTTTGCAGGGGATATACGACGGGATACCAGACGGGTAATGTTCGGGGGTACCTGCGGGGAAGCATTCGGGGGTACCATCGGGGAAGCGCTCGGGGATACCATCGGGGATACCATCGGGGAACATGCAGGAGTTTCCAGCTGAGAAGTTTTGCAAAACTCCGTCGGAATGAACATTGAGCGATAGCGAATTCCCGTCATGTTCCCCGCGCCACTTCCCCGATGCTTTCCCGTCGTATTACCCGTCGTTCATCCCCGACGCTTACCCAGCAGATTTCCCGTCGCGTACCCCCGAGCTCACCCCCGCACGGTTCCCGTTATCCTGCCCGGCCTCCCAGCGCAGGCCGCACCTTGGCACTTGCGGGTGAGCGGCCTGCGCCGAACTCCACGACGGCACCCACTCTGCCGTCGCTGGTCTCGCGAACTTTGTGCGTGCCGGGCCAGCTCATGCGCGACGCCTCGACCACGGCGATGCCGTTCCGAAATACTTCGGGCGTTGGCAGAATCTCGCCTTGCGTGCCGACGAAATGAACGACGTAGGTCGTCGCTTTGGGAACGCGCGGCGGCTCGAAGTCCTTATCGGTGAGGACGAAGTAGGGACGGGTGGAAAAGGAGCCGTCCCAGCGGCGACTTCGGCGTGCCTGGGCCGGGAACCAGTGCGTGACCCTGGTGGTCTTGAGCCCAAGCCTGTAGCCGGCCGCTCCTGCGGGCGCGGCACTCTTGAGCGCAAGGCCGAGCGAGAGCATCGCTTCGGAGGGCATGGGCGGCACCTTCGGCCGCTCCTTGCTGTTCGCCCAACGACAAGACGACTGACAGAAGCGCCTGTCCCTCCGATCACAGACAAAGGAGCGCTGACAATGCTGACAAGTGTTCACGGCCATAGATGAGGTCCTCCTGATCGCAGTGATGTGTGTGCTCAGAATTCTGAGCAGCAGGATCAGGGGCAAGGACAATGCCAAGCAGGCAGCATCCGCCGTCAGGAGCGCGTGCCCATAACATGCTCGTCGCTGGGAGCATTGCTGCGCCTAGCGAAGCGTCGCGCGCAGTTCGGCGATCGCCGGACTGTGAGTCCGAAAAATAGGACTGGAGTCCGAAATTTCGGACTGGCGCGGCTGGGATGCTAGGTAGGTGGAAGATAGCGATCGAGGTCGGACGGTACCTTGTCGGTCGTGATGCCATCGGCGCCGCTACAGCGCGGATCTTTGTGAGCGTTCGGGGAGCCCGTGGCGATATACACGCGCGCGATCCCTCGCTCCTTGAGGTGGCCGACCGTCTTATCGGCCGGCCAGGACGTGCCCTTTATGTGCAGATCTACGAAGGCGATCGCAAACGTTGGGTAGTCGATGCCCGCCGATTCGCAGGCTTCCATGGATGGGAAGATGCAGACCTGAGCAAGGCCCAGGTGCTTTTGCTGCTTCCGCCATGCCCAGCCAACCGTTGGTTCATCGTCAATGACCAGCACGTTCGGTGCAGGTCGGACGGACGAGGACGGCGATGCAGGCAGCCGGATCTCGACGGTAGTGCCGGTGCCCGGGATAGAGCGGATGGTGAGCGTTCCTCCATCGCTCTCGATCGCGGACCTCGCATGATGGAGTCCGAGCCCGCTACCACCAGGCTTGCCATGCGTGAAGCCACGTTCACCAAGACGCGATAGCACCTCGGCCGAGATGCCTCGGCCGGTGTCGACGATCGTGATGAGGCCCCACGGCCCTTCAGCGCTTAGACGAACGGTGATAACGCCGGAACCATCCAGGGCTTCAGCTGCGTTGTCGATGAGGTTCGACAGTGCCCGCTTGAGCTCGCGGCTCCGCGCGATTACCGTGAGGCCGGCATGGTCGGGAAGCGACTGCGACGCGATGTCTAGCGCTTTGGTCGCAGGCAACTGAGGACGCTTTTCATCAACAACCTCTTCCACAAGGCTCAAGATGAGGAGCTGGGCCGGCAGCGATGTAGTCTCGGGAAGTGATTCATCCTGCGCCTGGCGATGATCCTGGAGCAGATCATTGGCGATGTCGCCGATGCGACTGGCGGCGCTGCGCAGCAGGCGCTGGTTCTCTTCAGACATGCTCTTGGGCAGTGCGCTGACTGCGATATTGAGCGCAGAAAGCGGGGAGCGGATGTCGTGCGCGACCTGGGTCTGGAGTTGGCGGCGCTGCTCTAGCGAGCGCTGTTCTTCGCGTAGTTTCTGCTCGCGCAGCGTGTTCGAGAAAGCGCGGTCGTAGATCTCGCGCAGCTCGATGGGCAGTTCAACGTTGGGCGAAGAGACATGGCCAGCGCTCTGCTCGATCTCTGACCTGAGGACGCGACCGAGCTGGGCCGAGAACCACTGCACTCGCTCGACCATCATCTGGCTGAGAAATACGGCGACGAAGGCGACGCCCCCACTGCCAAGACACAGGATTCGCAGACTGCGAATTCCATCGCTCTGATAGAGCGCAAATACCAGCACCAGTGACAGCGCCACGACCAGCAGCCCGAGTCGGTAGCCGTTGAGGATGCTGCTCGAATCGAACCGCTGGATGCGACCGATGCGCCCTTTGCGCAGGAACGGCAGCGCTGCTGCATAAAGCCCGAACAAGATGAAGAATGATCCGAGGTTGAACTCGGCCGCCTGGCCGATGAGCTTGTCGACGCGGATCGACCAGTCGCCGAAGACCAGACACATGATCCCAGCGGCAAATACTGACCAGTCGAGCGAGCGGCTGGACAGGAGCGCGAGCAGTGCGAGGTTCAGCGCAAGATACGAGATGCTGATCGCGGCAATCTCGCCCAGGTTGAACGCGGTGAGTCCGCTGTCGCGATGCGACAGAAACGGGGCCAGGATGAGCCTGAAGGCGATCGGGCTCGTCAACAGAAGCGGGATGAGCACGACCCAGCGCTTGAAGAACGCACTGAGCCGATCTTCTATCGCACTCAGCATGGCAATCAAGCTGAGCGCGAAAGCCAAGATGAACGCGGACTCGGTGGTCAGCACGACCAGTGGAGAGCGGTTGCTCTCGTTATGGACAAAGTACCTGACTGCCCAGCCGAAGTCTCCGAGGCCCCAAGCAACGAAGATTAGCGCAACGGTGAGGATCAGGCGCCGGCCCAGTTCATCGCGCCAGCGCAGGATGCCGATTGTGATGCCAACGGCTGTCGCGGCAAGACCGTGGGCCATGAGTAGCCCGCCCTGCCAGCCGCGCGATAGGCTCAGCATGAGCAACCAATAAATCAGCAGTCCGCCGCCAAGCAGCGCAAGCCTGCGCAGGTAGCTCGCCGAGTCCTTCATGCACCCAGTGCGTCGCCGTCTTCGGGCAGCGCGAGCACGGCGCTTCGCACGTCTTTTAGCCCTTTGAACTCAGCGGTGTGGAAGGTTCCGATTTGCTGATAGCCGAGCTTTTTGAAGAAGAGCGTGGAGCGCGTGTTTTGAATCGGCTCCTGCACGATGGCCGCCAGGATAGGCTTGCCGACGAGGTTTAAGAAGCGCTCGTGGAGTCCTCGCGCAACGCCGCTGCCCTGGAGGGAGGACTGGACGCCAATCTGATCGAGATAGGTGAAGCGGCCTGCTGAGTAGAAGGCGCCATACTGAGCTTGCGCTGCTGTGTCGTCCCAGTGGAGCGTTGTCGTCGGATGGTTCGCGTGAAAGGTCGCGCCAGAGTTTCCGAGCAGATAGCCGAGCGGCTCGCCCGTTGAAGCGGAGCGGGCGCAGAGCAGGATCCCGTCGCGTCGGATGAAATCCACGAACTGTTCGGGCTTGTATGCTGAGATGAGAAAGCCGGTGCTGGATGTGCGAGCGCCCGCTTCAATCTGCCGAAAGACCGTCGCCAGCCCGGCCTGAATCGCGGCGAGCGCCTCGAAGTCTTTCATCGCTGAATCGATGCTCAGGCGCTCGATGTTCAAGGCTGAAGGCTTCATGGCGGCGTGCATATCAGGATCTGTCTTCGTCATCGCTGCCGGACTTTAATCTGAAAAATGACGAACGCACTACATTCAAGATTCGGCAGATGTCCTCGACGGAAACTCCCTCTGCTTCGAGTAGCCGTATCTGTGTCTGGACAAGCCGCTGGGTGTTCTGCCGCTTGGTGGCGTAGAGCGAGAGACCGCTGGCGAGGGCAGCACTGCGGGCCTGGCTACTTGCATAGGCGCCCGCATCCTGGCTGGTCGCTGCCTGGTGCTCGCGTACATCGTCCGCCTGGATCGTATCCCCTTCGACGAACGCCGTCAGGCGATGCATGAGGTTTCGCAGTTGCCGCACATTGCCGGGCCAGTTCAGCTGCATGAGGGCCTCTTTGGCTTCCTCAGATATGGTCACCGGCCGCTCTGCCTCGCGCACGAACCGCTCGGCAAGCGCTGGAATGTCTTCTTTTCGCTCATCGAGAGACGGCACCCGCACCGTCAGCACTTCGAGGCGGTAAAAGAGGTCTTCGCGGAAGCGGCCCTGCCTGCGCTGCGCTTCAAAATCGACGTGCGTAGCAGCAATTACACGCCCGTTAAAGCGCGTGTCTGTGGGCGCACCGAGCGCGCGGAAAGTGCGATTCTCCAGCACGCGCAGGAGCTTGGCCTGAAGAGGCAGCGGCAGCTCGGCAATCTCATCCAAGAAAAGAGTTCCGGCCCCAGTCTCGACGAGAAATCCTGGTCGCGCGCGGTCGGCGCCAGTGAAGAAGCCCTTTTCGTGGCCGAACAGCTGCGCTTCGGCAAGCGACTCGGTAAGCGCGCCGCAGTTGACCGTCACCAGCGGCTGCGGTCTGCGCGCACTCAACGTGTGGATGGCGTGCGCGACCAGCTCCTTGCCGCTGCCAGTGGGCCCCAGAATAAGCGCCGGCCCGTCTGCGTGCGCGACTCGCCGAATCGTCCGGCGCAGTCGTCCCATTGCAGTTGATGTGCCGATGAGTCCCTCAAGCTCCAGGACGCCCTGCTCCAGCGAGCGCCGCGCGCGCAGCTCTTCGAGCACGGGCACCACCAGCTCGTCGCACAGCTCGTCTTTGAGAATGAAGGAATGCGCGCCCAGCCGAATCGCATCGCGGATCTCGCGCATCTCGGCCGCTACTGTCACCACGATGGGCACTGCGGTCGACTGCTCGCGCACCTCGCGAACGAGAACGAGTCCATCGCGGTTGCGGCTCACGTGCTGATCCAGACACAGATCGATGAGCGCCACGTCGAACGGCTGACTACTCAGCGCCTGCCGCGCAGTGGCCAGGCTGCTCGCTTCGTGAATATCGAGGGCCTGCACTCCGCGCATGCAGTGGCGCAAGAATCGGCGCGCAGAGTAATCGTCGTCGACGATAAGCACCCGCATCAAGCAGGCCCTGAATGAAATGCGGAGCCGGGAATGCTCAGGTGCAACCCCGCGCCTGCGCCGGATAGGGAAAGAGTCCAGCCCCAGGTGCGTGCGATGCGATACGCCACCCCAAGTCCAAGCAGAGTGCTGCTATCAGCGTGGGCGTTCCACAGATCAAAAGGATCGCCAAGCGGGGCTGCTGCATCCTGGGCGCTGCTGGAGATCTCCAACGCGCCCGGTGCTGCGCCTTGTGGTAGCGTCAAGTAGACGGTGACGGAGCTGTCCAATGCAGCGCGAGCGATAACCATAGCGAGCATGTCGCGAACAGCGATGTAAAGCAGTCCGCAGTTCGCGCGGAGCGTGGCGCTCGGCACATTGAGCACAACGGCGATGCGCTTGGCGGTGGAGGCAGCCGCCAGCGCGACTTGGGCCTTTCGTAGCAGGTCCAGGACTTCGACGGACTCGCCGTCGGGCGCAGCCAAGTTCAGCCTGAGCAGCTGGCGCATGAGCCGCTGAATTCGCTCGGCCTCCACGTTCGCAAGCTCGCGGTCCTCGGCCGATAGCTCCGCACTGCCCGGTATCAGCAAGCAGCGCAGGAAGCCCAGCGTATGCGCAAGCTCATGGCTGACATCCGCCGCGACCGCGTCCAGCGCAGCTCGCCCTTCAAGCTCCGCTGCCGCCAACAAAAAGCCATCGCCCTCGCCGCGCGCTTCGTCCGCTGTAGCCATAGCCGTACCTGTAGCCAAGAAAGCCTCTGGCCCCAGAGTACCCCACAATTCGACCAAGACGCTAGAACATCTCACACAGTGAGCCCCTCGGCGACCGAGACTGCCTTGACCGGAGAGGGACATTCATCGTATGCAGGATGTCAAGTTTAGAAAAACCATCCCTAATATGCAGACTGGCAGCCGGTCAATATCAAGGACGACTGTAGAGCGTCGTGACAAGGTCGCATTTGATGTAGCGCCAGTTCCTGCCTTCCGCTTGATACAGTGTTGATTATTGTTGGGCACTAAGCACACTTAACATCTAGCGCCAATAGAAAGAGAGCTAACCCCATGGGAAAAGCAAACAATCCTACCGCTGGTTTACATGATCCCTATTGGTACGAATCTTCCGTCGGGCTAGTATACATTATCGAAATGCTAAACTCGGACAGCGGTATTGAGTCCGTAACTCTACAAGCAGAGGGATTGAAAGGCCTCGATGATATTGTCGTAAATTATAAAAATGGCAGTCAGAAGTTGGTGCAAGTAAAGCACACACGAGCTGATGATTCTATAACCTTTGGAGATCTATTGTCGATCGATGAAGATGCGAAAGCCCGGGACGATGACAAGATCAAGAAAATGTCTTTGATTACCCAGCTAGCTAATGCTTGGAAAGAAGCTAGTCAGCACTCTTCGGAGTGTACTGCGCTATTATTCACAAATCGAGCAGCGGGCCAGCGTCGCTATAATAAGCGTCCGCCATTGGTCACATTCTGGCCCGATTTAAAATCAAAACTTCAAAAATCTACTAAATTAGAAGAGATAAGTTTTGATGCTGAGTATGAGGCAGCATGGACGGAGTTGCTTAGTCATCTAGATATTCTTGAGGATGGGGATAAGAAGTTTCAATTTTTGTCACGGCTTGACATCGATTATAATCAACCCACACTCGAAGAGCTAGAGCAGAACCTGCTAAAGAAGTTATCTGATGCTTTCGGAATTGATCCGAATCAGGCCCGGACTGTTCTGGCTGATCTTGATTCCAGCCTTCGAAGGTGGGCCACAACATCGCGAGGCAAAAAACAGACTGTTACCCTTGAGGATGTTTATGATGCGCTAAGTCTCTCGCGTAACGAATCGGTAGGAGATCACTATCTAGCTCCTCCAGAGCCATTCTTTCCAAGCCGAACACAATTAGTAACCGAACTTGAAGATGTTCTCAAAAAGCGTACGCATCGGATTGTTTTCCTCTCGGGTAAACCAGGCTATGGAAAAACCAGCATCATAAGTGCTCTTACCAACCGACATGATCCAGTGATTGATTTAAGGTTTCATGCATATAGGCCCATAACTCCAAACTCTCCTATTTTGCCATCAGATGCTGGCCGAACAACAAAGCCTGAAGCACTCTGGGGTGACCTCCTCATACAACTGCGAAGCTTGTTGAAGGGCCGCTTGGCAAAATATCGAATTCCTGTGCGAAATGATTTTCTATCAGCAGATGAGCTGCGAAATCATGTTTTGCGAATTGCGAGCCAACTTGCTACTGACCAAGGGCGTACAGTTGTAATTGCCATTGATGGAATTGACCATGCAGCTCGGGCCAGCCTGAAGCAAAACTTAACATTTTTGGCAAGTTTGGTAACTCCCGAACATGTGCCAGACGGTGTCTGCTTTCTCATTGCTGGGCAGCCAGCCTACGAGGCATATCCGAGCTGGCTCAAGCAAGGACATGCCGATGTGCGTACGTTTGAAGTTCCCCCCACTGAGCAGATTGATATTGCTCCTTTAGTCGCTGTGCATGGCAAGTCGCTACCGAGCGAGCAACACGCAGCCGCAGAGCGAATCATCTGCGGCATTGCAGGCGGAAGCACGCTTGCTGCTGTTTTTGCCGCTTATGAACTAGAGACTTGCGCAGATATTGCTGAGCTGCAACAAAGACTTGAAAAACGAAATCTCAAAGATGGAGTTTCCTCGTACTACGAAAGCATTTGGTCTTCGGCGATTGATGAAATAGAGAAGAAGGTGCCATTTGTTGGTTATGGTGTGGCTGGTTGTATTTCGCTGACCAGTGAGCGTCTTACGGGAGAAATGCTAAATGGCATATTTAAGGATCTGCATTTAGCCTCTCCAATCTGGAATGAGGTCTTGAGAAAACTGCGCCCGCTTTTGATAGAAGAAGCTGGCGGTTTTCGTATCATGCACAACGACATTCGAGTTTTTTTGCAGAAGAAGATGCAAGTCGAACCAGAACGCTTATCCGGCGTTGCCAGTCAGATGGCTGACTATTATCTAAATAATCCAGCGGCTCTCACGCATCGCCATTACGGCCTATTTGGCTTACTTGATCTCTCTAATCGCCAGCAGGATAAGGCCAAAATTTTCGACGCAGGTTTTGTACTAGAAGCTCATCTTTCAGGCCAGACGATGGGCGAATTGGCAGAGCAAGCAAGAGAGGCTTTGGGCGCTGCCATTGGAATGCGCAGTTGGGAATGCCTGCACCGGGTACAGTGCGCGCTCGCGACCCTCCGGCAGCTAGATCATTCAGTATCATGGATAGGTAGGCCAGGCAGTACCTCGGTCAAGCGCATCGAGCAACTCCCGCCCGTCTTGATAGCAGAAGGACGAGGCCCGCTGCGCGAGGCATGGGACGTAGCAACTTTGCAGGCAGCCTTGGATGATGCCTTGCGCTTGCTGGCGGCTGGCGAGTCGGATAGGGCTCGTGGGCTCCTCAAACGCTGGTTCGGAGCGCTCACGCCTCACGACGTTGCTGCTCTGCTCAAGGAGGATGAGGTCTTTATACCCAGAGGCCCAGAGGCCGGTTTAGGTAGGATTCTCACCGAGTCATTCCAAAGTTTGCTCGGAACATGGGGAGTCGCCTGCCAGCAAACCGGCCTTCTGCGAGGCATGGCACTCGGTAAGGGCAGCTCACCGCGAGAGCGATCCCTCAATGCCGCCTTCTTTGGAGGCACGATGGAGTCTGCCGCACAGAGCCCTGACCAGATGCCATGGCTGAGGGTTCATCGCCGGTCGCTGAGTACCGACACCTATGCAAGACAGGTCGAGAGTCTTCTTACGGAACTCGCCGAGCAGCATCGGTGGAAAGAGGTCGCCTATTCGCTTCGTCGATGTCGCAGCCATCCGGAAAAATTCTCGCCTACTTTCCGAGTACGCGCCGGCGCTTGGGCAATACTATTAGATTTGCCGGACCTCCACACAGCATGGGTAGCCCCTCTCCTTAAGGATGGATTTCAGCTATTGCACGACTGTCGTGGCGAGGCACAGTATCTGCTATCTACGGCCATGTATCTCTGCTTTGTCCTGGGTGCATCCATCCCTGCCAGGACACCGAGTGGCATTCGAGAAGACGCTGTTAATGAATATTATAGTATTATGCAAGGCGAAAGAGACAGGCCATATTGTGCGGTATTATGCTATTCATCGGCACTTGCTGGAAAATGGTTTAAGGCTTGCCTTGATAAGTCGTTACCTCGTGCTCAAAGCATAGCAACATTGGATGAAATCAGAAAAGTATTTCAAGCATTGTTAGAGCCGGACCCAGAACAAATACGGATGCTTTCCCAGTCTATTGATAAAGTTACAACTGATCTTTTGGAAATACTTCTTTACTGTATCGAATATACAGGCGATGCGCCAAGAGACGAAGCTAGGGAAATAATCAAGGCATCTGCCAGAAAGCACGCAATTCGTTCAGAAGCACCTGTAGTATGGAGTTATCTCGCTGGCTGTGGTTACTCCGAACTACTCAACAAGTGGCTTGATGCCTGGATAAGTAAAGACACTGGTAAAATTTGGCATGAAGACATTGCAGGCCGATTTGCGGCCATAGAATCTCTCAGCCCATTAGCAGAGCTATGTAATCGTAGCGAAGATTTGGCAGCTACCCACCAGCAATTACTGTGGGGAGCAGTTGGCTACACCGGTCATAAAGAGTACTCCCTTTCCACTCCCCTACACTGGTTCCAGGCCCTCGCTGCAATGGCACCTTCCTGCTGGCGGGAAGAAGGTCTGAGGCTATTAGCCCTCTCAGCCGAAGCCTCACGCGCCCGCGATAATCGACTTGCTGACAGTATTGAAGCTGCTGTTGTTACAGCCGCGTGCCGATGTTCAGTGTCAGATCTATGGCTCCTGTTCCACGCTCGGGATGGTCATGGTAAACGAATATGGTTCACCCCAGGCTATAGATCTCTGTTGGACGGGATCGCCGATTTCGTTACTTCAGCTCACTCTTCAGAGGAAGAGCTGCTAGTGTTGTGGTCCTTAGCTATTGGATGTTTGTGGTGGCCAGAGCACTATGACCGAGAACACATCGTTGAGTTCCGCAAAGCGATACTCGACTGTGCGGCTCAAGAGGGTCATGCAAAGATATTGGAGAAAATGACAAACAAGAGTCCTCTTGAGACTTCTTTAACTTCTGATGAAAGAACCCCTACAGAACCGACTGCTAAGTCTCCAGCCTTCACTTACAACATCGAGCTACCGATCGAAGAGACCATTCGAGCTATGCGCACTTGGATAGAAAATCATCCGGGTGAGGTATATGGCAGTATTTGGGAAACTGTGGGTGATGTTGCTAGGCGGCTTGGACGTGAGCAGCCGAACAATTTTGATGAGCACCTGAAGGCATTGATCGCATTGTTGGCTTTGCGGGAAATGTCTTACCGGAGCTACCACTGGAATTATGATGGAATTGTAGTTGCGTATGAAGCGATCATTCCTCTGCTTAGTGAACCCGCCCGCTGGAAACTGGCTGAGGAGATACTACAAAATGGAGATCATAATAAGGTGGGTATATGGCTAGAATATATGGAAGACAGCTTGGATACGCTATGCCTCTGCCGAGCCAGAGCGGAAGGAGAGCACGCGTTACGAGCAGGATTGCAACAGACCCTCCTTACTCACAAAACTTGGGTCACCGGCAATGGCAAACTGCCAGCCATCAAGGACGTGGTGCTTGCTGAGCCAGCAGGGCAACTCGACCCGCCAGCGTGGAGCACGCTGGTTTTCAAGGTGCTTTCCCCGTTATTAGATTCTGACAGCGCCCACGGCATTGAAGCAGCACTGCGAGGTCTGTGGGTTTTACTTGAGACGGATAACTCGGCTATTAATCTGCTAGCCAGCCATCTGCCTGGAGCAGGCCACCGGGCAACGATTTATTTACTATTATTGGTTGAGAGACTAATTGTTACTAACTACAACACATTCATCGTGTTTGAGTCAGCGGTAAAACAGTGCCTTAACATGAAGGATATTCAAATTTCTCTGCAATGCTGGATCATTTTAGATGCGTACCACCGTCAAAGTGGACAGAAAGTTCCAGACGTGCTGCGTGGCAGCGGCACAGGTTGTAGTGAGCCTGAGAGTCAAGTCCTTATTGTTAATAACCCTAAGATTCCCGAGATTCCATCAGAGAATCTGGGATCTTTGCATCTCAATAGCGGTGTTTCTGGTTGCTTAGAAAGACTCAGAATGATCGTCAATGAAGATTTGAACGATATAGAATCAAAAATATCAGAGCGCATGTCGGAGTATGAAGGCATTTCGTCCAAATCGGATAATACACCCCGGGAACGACGGTCGGGTATGAAGATTTCTCGGCGCAAGGATCTTAAACTATTGAGTGAAATAATCTGGGAAGAGATTTCTGCTGGTCGTTGGCCAGATATTCCATTAGCACAGTTTACTCAGGTGCTACTTTCGAATGAAGATCCATTTATTGCATTACGATCCCCGACTCCTTCTCAGGAACCGTCCCTCTGGCTTTTAGATCGCAACGTCCAGGCGAAAGAGGAATTCTTAGTTTTCTTTAATAAATTGGTTACCAGCGAGCTGGTGGGGGACAGCGTAGTTATTGGCGCGTTGATAATGGCTTACACTGACAAGCTAGACATTCAATACTCTTACATGCATATTGCTAGCCAGCAACGGACGCTGAAGGAGCGCTTGGGCGGAACCACAACTCCTAGCGGAAGATCATTTGGTTTTTACCATAACGACATCTACGCGCCCGCTCAACCATTTGGAAGGTGGTTGACGTGGATCGCTGGTGGAATAGCCACATTAATCGCCCAAGATTTTGGTATCGTGCCCTCAATAATCTGGCGAACTCTTTTCGGCTGGAACCCCAGTCCAAACGATCCAACCGTCTGGCTGAAGGACGGCGAGAAGGTGGCCTGGTATGAGCGTATTGCAGGACCTCTGCGAAGTGGGGTGGGAGAACTCTATTTCCGTCAGCCAGTCATGCGTCGTTGGGTCTGCACCAAGGATGCTTGGCAACAGATCAAAGATGTATTGGCTGACTCTCCGCCCCAGGCGCGAGCGAGCCTAGACGCCTTCGCGTTTTCGTCGTCCTGATTAGGCTGACGCACGCTCTATAAGTCGTTGCTTGGTTTTCCACCAAAAGCTACCAACATTTTCACTACATTCGCTAGTAAGGATGCTGCTATCGTCAAATGTCCCATCGCACCATGCAGCGGCCTGCCAAATACCTCTATGGACTCCTGCTACCACCGATGTCCGATTACGCATTACTGAACATTGACCAGATGGCGTATCGAAGCGAAGGGTACGGCGACAGAACGAACAAGGAGGTAAGCCGCGTGATGGGGCCAGGGCCTCAGCGATGTCGGCGCGTTGCTTGGAGATGGAAC
>Ga0075163_10009154_pt1 | contig 13014 bp, 7 predicted proteins | sample JI1023141ADNA_FD_71478 | JGI IMG/M metagenome (GOLD analysis project Ga0075163, IMG submission 71478) | Wastewater effluent complex algal communities from Wisconsin, to seasonally profile nutrient transformation and Carbon sequestration -... | ecosystem: Engineered > WWTP > Effluent > Algae...
GGGAGCGAACGGGGCACCGAGCGTGAACCGGTTGGCCGCGGTGGCGTCGAACACGTGCAACAACGCAACCCTGCCACTGAGGCCGACGAACCGGGCGGAGACCGCCGCGGCGGGAGCGAACCGGGTGCACACCGGCGAGCCGGTGAAGGGCGTGCGGCCGACGGCATCGGCGTCGGTGAGGTAGCGGGCGCGCATCATGATGTCGATCGCGTCGAGGGCTCGTTGGCCCAGGGTGTCGCTGTACACGGCCAGCCAGCGGGCGTCGGTGTACGTGCCGCGCAGCGCGCAGACCCTGGCCGAACCGGACGGGGTCTGATCGAAGACCGGTGCCATGTCGAGATCGGTGAAGAACGGCGCCGCCGCTTCGGTGGGTGGTACCGGACCCAACTGGCCGCTGCCGCCGCCCACGATGAGCGAGGCCGCGGCAACCAGCGCGGGCGCCAGGGCGGCATCGCCACCGAAGCCGATGGCGAAACCCGGCCACGAGCACGCCGCTTGCGCGAGGCTGCTGTTGCACCACTGGCCGGTGGAAGGGAACGCCCCGGTGAGCAGCGTGGCCACAGACGACGGCAGCGACCGGCTGCCGGTGGGTACCAGCAGGATGGGCACCGCGTCGTGCGCCGGTTGCCGCGACACCGCTGCGCTGGCGGTGGGCGAGGCCCCGCTGGGCGCGGGCAAAGCCCTGGCGGGCACTCCCGGGTTGGAGGCGGCGCCACTGATGGCACCGCAGAACGGGCCGGCGCCGAGTGCATCGGGCCAGCCGGTGGCCGCAACGCCGTTGCCGCCCGACGCGGCCAGGCACACCATGCTGCTGTCGAAGTCGGCCGCGTTGCCGGTGGGCCACCAGCCGCCCAGCCGTTGTGCCATCTGCACGCTGGTGTCGTAGCGGTCGCTGCCGGCGAGGCGCACCAGTTCGGTGGCGCCCGCCAGGTTCTTGGCCTCGGTGGCCACCTCCGCGCTGATGCGGGCTGTGCCGCCGAGCACGATGATGTTGCTGACCGCCATCGTGAGCAACGCGTCGACCGTGGCCTGCGGCAACGAGTCGTCGCCGTCGTGCAGCAGCACGGGCACCTGCCAGAAGCTGGTCCACCACCCGGCGGCCAGTGCGTCGGCGCCGGTGACGCCATCGGCCAGCACCACGGTGCGGCTGAGCAAGCGGCAGCTGGTGGCGGATTCGCGCAGCTCGACGACGGCGTTGGCGTAGAACGGTTGGCGAGTCGACCCGTCGGTGGTGTCGGGGTCGGCGCAGGTGAGGTCGCCGTTGGGCGCCGGTGCCGTGCCGAGGCTCTGGGCGATGCGCGCGGCCGTGTCGTAGCGGTCGACGCCGGCCACCCGGAACACTTCGCGATAGCCCAGCGACAGCAGCTCGGCATCGACACCTGCAGGCACGGCGGAGGTGCCGCCCACCACGATTGCCTGGCGGGCCAGCGTGCAGCCGCCGCGACGCAGGTCGTTGGCGGCGATGCGGGTGGCCGGGCTGAGGCTCACCGCTCCGCTGCGGGCGGAGGCCGTGATGAGGATGGGCGCGCTGTCGGTATCGACGCGGGCGACGCCGCCGATCGGGTCGAACAACGGGTCGGCGGCCGCCGTGCGCTGCAGCAACGGCTCGAGCGATTGGTGAGTGGGGTCGCTGAGCGCCGACGCACCCAACGAGTCGGCGGGGTTGTCGCCGGTGACCACGATGACCGCTCGCGGGCAGGTGCCCGCGCCCCACCAGTCGTTGGCTGTGGAGAGTGCCACCGCGCCACCCGACGAGCGATCAGGCGTGTCGAACGGGAAGTCGCCACGGCCGCGTAGGCCCAACGTGACCGCCAGGTTGGTCTGGAACCGGTCGTTGCCCGAGTAGCGAACCGCGTTCGGCCAACCTTCCAGACGGGCCGAGAGCGTGCTGGTGGCCGGCCATTGCGAGGGGGGCACGGCGTCGTCGGCACCGGCCCCCGCCGACGGCCCGGCGACCAGGCCGAGCGCGAGGGCTGCCGCAATGACGCGCGGAGCTCGACGACGGGCCAACGGGGTGGCTCAGGGGGCGAGGGTGAGTGCGAGGAAGACCGACTCGAACGAGCCGGAGAAGGTGCCGGAGATGGCCAACCCGGTAGAGCTGGGTGACGACCGGAACGCGCCGGAGATGACGTAGCCCAATGGGTCGGCAGCGCCTTCTGCGTAGCCCGAGAGGCGCAGCTCGATGACCTCGCCGGCGGCAGTGGTGAAGGTGAGGTCGCCGCTGAGCTGGCTCTGCGTTTCGCCCTCGAGCGACTCGTCGATGCCGATGCGCCCGCCGATGGTGCCGCTGACCACCGTGTCGCCGAGCGTGAGCGTGACCGGCCCACTGATGTCGTAGCGCGGACCGCTGGCCACGACGCTGATGCCGCTGGCCGACAGCGAGCCACCCAGCACCGCGGGCGGCGGTGGCATGGTGGTGGCGACAGGCACGGTGGTGGGCGCGGTGTACGGAGTGAGATCGAGGGTGGTGGCGGTGACCACGGGGATGGCCACGGTGTCGGCCACCACCGACGGGGGAACGGTGACCTCGGCAACAGTGACCACGGGCGCCGGCTCGAAGGTGGTCTGCACGATGACCACTGGCGCTGCGGTGGCGACCGGCGCGGCAACGACCACGGCCGATGTCTCGGGCACGACGATGGGCGCTGCGACCTGATCGGTGTTCTGCGAGCTGGCGATGCCCAGCGTTGCAGCCACCACCAGCGTGGCCCCGGCGGCGACGCGCCCGACGATGGGTGCCGCCATCGGCGTGGCCGACACCATGTTGCTGGCCGACTCGACCACCGGCGACACGAAGGTGGCGAAGCGGTTGGCGTTGGCGGCGCCGGTGGAGGCCGCCTGCGACGCAACCGAGTTGCTCGTCTGGCTGCGCACGCGGCCGATGGCATGGGCCGTGCGGTCGCTGCGGCGGAACAGCACGTAGAGGAACATCGGCACCGCGGCGGCGCCGTGCAGTGCCATCCGCATCGCGTTGCGGGCCCGGCTCACCCTGGCGCGAGCGTTGTCTTCGGTGAGGCCCGAGACCTGGGCCACCTCGCCGTAGCTGAGCTCGTCGACGAAGCGCAGCGTGAGCGCTTCGCGGTAGCCGTCGGGCAATGCGGCCAGCGCCTGCTGCAGGTCGGTGGTGTCGTGATCGAGACCCAACTGGTGCTCGATGCTGGGCGCGCCATGGGTGAGCACCGGATCGTTGAAGACCCTCGCGGCTTTGGCGGTGTCGCGCGTGCGGCGGTTGGCATCGTCGATGCAGACGTTGGCCAGGATGCGGTAGAGCCATGGGCCCAACCGGCTGTCGTCGGCCAACCGGCCGAGATTGCGGTATGCACGCAGGAACGTCTCCTGCACGGCATCTTCGGCAGCGGTTTCGTTGATGGTGCTGCGGCGAGCGGAGGCCAGCAAACCGGGCCGGTACTGGCGAACGAGCTCTTCGAACGACTCGCGATCGCCGGCCTGCAGCGAGCGGATCACACTGAGTTCATCGATTGATGTAGCCACGTGTCCTCCGATCGCGTCTCCAGCCAGTACGAGCACTCAAAGGTTATCACGATGGGTCCGGCGAGTGCCCGCGGGGTTGCTTTCGGCCCACCCGGTTGCGGCGGGTCCGGGCGAGCAGCAGCAGCCGTCGCGGCCTGGCAACCATGCGCGCCGCCATGCGCGCGGTGGTGCCGACTTGAGCGGCTGCGAGCCGGAGCCGCGACACCGCTTCCGGAGCGGCGGCGATGGTGAAGCGCTGGGTCAGTGCCGCCGGCGCCATTCGGATGCCGTTGGTGCGGTTCTCCAGGTTGCTGTCGTGCACCACCTGCAGCCACATCGGCCCGTCACCGAACTGCCGGATCGGCCCCAGCGCGGCCAGCTTGTTGTGGTCCGCCGCGAACACGGTGGCGACGAGCGACCCTCTCTCCACTCGTGAGATGAACGGGTTGCTGGGGTCGAGCCGGCGGTACAGCCTGCCCTGCGTCCACTGCGCCCCGCTGGTGAAGTTGACGAACCCTTCCTCTGTTGCGGCCGCCTGCACGCGGGCGATGTAGGTGCGCGCGATCGCGTCGTCGTTGTCGATGCGGCTGGTGACCACCAACCCGTCAGCGCCGGCGCGCAACTCTTGCACCACCTCGGCGGGCACCCCCGGTGACCAAGCGTCGTGCACCCACACCGGCTCCAGCAGTGCCACCTGCGCCAGTTCCTCGCGCAGCCAGGCGGGGGAGGCCTCGTCGCACAGCGCCAGCCACCTGAACTCGGTGCAGGTCTGCGACTGCACCGAGGGCACGGTGAAGGTGGTGAACAGCCGCAACCGATCGCGCAACCACTGGTCGCTCGCGGGCGGGCGATCGGCGAGGCGAACGTTGAACCTGGTCAGCAGGAAGTGCTCCATGGCGGGCGGGCTCACGCGCTCGGCCCGGTGGCGTTGTTGTCGTCGTCGGCGGCGTTGGCGTGGCGGGCGATCACCGCGCGGTACATCTCGCCCAGCTGTGCCGACTGTGCCGCGAGGTCGAAGCGACGGTGCGCTTCCTCGCGGCCAGCGGCGCCCATCGCTGCGCGTCGAGTCGGGTGGGTGAGCAGCTCGGTGAGCGCGGTCGCGAGAGCGACCACATCGCCTTCCGGCACCAACAACCCACCCACTTCATGAGTGAGCGCCTCGCCGGTGCCGCCCGACCGGTAGGCCACCACCGGCAGGCCCGATGCCTGCGCCTCGGCCAGCACCAGCCCGAACGCCTCCCGCTGCCCGCTGGCGGTTGCCTTGCTGGGTGCGCACAGCAGCGTGGCGCTCGCCATCAGCGCCGCCACCTCCAGCTGGGTTGCCGAGTCGATGAACTGCACCGGCAGTTCCAGTTGCGTGGCGCGTGCGTGCAGCTGGTCGCGCAACGGCCCGTCGCCCACCACGGTGAGCGTGAGCGACGGTGTGGTCGAGCGTGCGCTGGCGGCCGCCTCCAGCAGATCACCCACGCCTTTCACCTCTGCCAGCCTGCCGACGAACAGCACGTGCGCCGGGTCGCGCTCGTCGGCGGGCTCAGTGTCGAGCCCGCCGCCGAACACGCTCGTGTCGACGCCGATGTGGTGGCACACCACCTTCTCCGGCGGCGCGCCCAGCTCGATCAGTCTCGCCCGCACCGCCTCCGACACCGCGATCAGTAGCTCGGCCTGGGCAAAAACTGCAGCGCGGCGGCGCAGCCACAACCTCCCGGCCGGCGAGCGATGGAACCCGTCGGGCAGCATCACGTCGTAGCCGTGGAAGCTGACCACCAGCGGTACTCGCGCCCGGCGCGCGGTGGGCAGCAGCATCGCGGCATCGGGCCCGAAGTGTGCGTGCAGCAGCGCCGGTTGCTGGCGGCGCAGCAGCGCGTTGAACGCCGGGTCGCGGCCGAAGGCGAACGCCAGTTTTCGCAGCGGCGTGGGGCGCCAACGGGTGACCAGCACTCGATCGGCAGGCAGCGGTGCCCCGGCCAGCCGGGTGAGGCCGAGGTAGTAGGGCACCACGCCGGGCACGGCTTCCGCCTGCCGGCTGATGAACCCTTCCGTGCTCGACAGCAGCGTGGATCGAAAGATGCCGATCACCGGTGGTGGGGCGTTGCCGTTGCCGTTGCCGTCGCCGTGGTCGTTGCCGTTCATGCCGGCACCGCGCTCGGACGTCGTGCTTCGACCGACAGCAGCCAGCGGGTGGCGATCCAGAGCACGATCACGTACCAGGTCTCACCGACGAAGGTGGCCGCCAGCGCGCCGCGCCACGAGTGGTCGGGGATCCACGCCAGGCACAGGGCCAGGTTGATCAGCAACGTGCTGATCAACAGCCACAGCCGCACTCGCTGATAGCCGGCCCCGGTGAGCGCGTTGGCGGGGAAGTACTGCAGCACGCGCAGCAACGGCAGCAGGCCCAGCCAGCGCACGATGGGCACCGCATCCTCGAACTCACTGCCCAGGATGGGCACCGCCAGCGGTGCGGCCAGCACCATCAACACGCCGACCACCACGGCGTAGACCAGGCTGGGTGCCAGCAGGCGGCGGGCGAAGGCCATCGTGGCCGCCAACCCGCGCTTGCCCTCGCTGAACGTGCGGTTGTAGCTGGCCACCAGCAGTGCCTGGATGGGCAGCATGGCGATGGTGGGCACGCGGTATGCGGCGCCGTAGAGCCCGGCGTCGTCGATCCAGCCGGCAGATCGCAGGATCGGCTTGTCGATGCCGTCCTGTGCGCTGAACGCAGCCACCGAGGCGGAGTAGGGGATGCCCTCCGCCAGGTCCTGGCGGCGCACGCGACCCCAGAAGCGCTGCAGGCGGAACAGGTGGCGGGTGCGCAGCAGCACCACCGCGCCCGTCGCCGACACGGCGACGGCCTGCAGCAGCGCCCACACCACCACGCTCTCCGAGCCGGTGGCCAGCAGCGTCATGGCCGCAGCCAGGCGCATGATGGTGAGCACGGTGATCACCTGCGCGTACTCGCGCAGCTTGGCGTGGGCGATGGCCATGTACGCGCACAGCGACGTCACGGCGCCGCCCAGCAGTTCGCCGGCGCACAACCAGGCGGTGGCCGTGACCGAGAGCCCCGGCACCAGCGCCACCCCCGCGACGGTGAGCACCGATGCCACCACGCCGCCGCCCACCACCATCGTGAACGCGGTGGCGAACGCGTCGCCGGCGGCGTAGTCGTCGCGGCGGATGCGCTGCACCAACAGCAGTGATGCGCCTACCTGAGCCAGTGGCACCACGAACGACACCACGGCGGCGATGGCGGTGAACTCGCCGAACCCGTCGGTACCCAACGCGCGGGCGATCACGAAGAAGACGAAGAGCCCGCCCACCATGCGGACCACCTCGGCCGCCAGCGACCACACCGTGTCGCCCGCCAGGCTGGTGCGCAGCATTCGTGAGAGCCGGCCGACGCGAGTGCTGCCGTCCGCTGGCTCGATCATCGCCGCGAGTCTAATGGGTCTGGATCATCGGGCTCGCGGTGACGCCGCCCCGCGCCGCGGCGGGTTCGAGGGGGAGGCGAAGCCCCCCACCCGTGGCGCGTGATCATCGGCTCGTACCACACATATACTTTCGTGTATGACGGTTGTTGCCCTCGACCAGCTCGTTCGGCAGCTCCGCGAGCGCGCAGGCCTCACCCAGGCCCAGCTTGCTAAGCGAGCCGGCATCTCTCAGCCGGCGATCTCCGATTACGAACATGGCCGCAAACGGCCCACATTGTCGACGCTGCAACGTCTTGCCGCAGCGGTCGATCTCGAAGTCGACCTGCGCTGTGTCCCAGCTTCGTCCGCCCCAACGCTCGCCTCACTTCGACGCGACCGTCGGGCGATCGTGGAGATCTGCCGTCGCCACGGTGCATCGAACCCTCGAGTCTTCGGTTCGGTCCTCACCGGGTTGGCCGACGACGACTCCGACATCGATCTTCTCGTCGACCTTGAGGCAGGGCGCACGTTGTTCGACGTCGCGGCCCTTCACGATGATCTGGTCGAACTGCTCCACCGCGAGGTTGACGTCGTCACCGCCGGAGCTGTGCGTGGGCGACTGGCCCACCTCGCATTCGACGCCCAGCCGCTGTGAGGAACCCCGCGGAGCGACTGAACGACATCGTTGTGGCCGTTACCGACGCAGCGGCATTGGTAGCCCGCGGTCACAGCGAGTTCATCGCCGACCCGTTGTTGATTCGCGCAGCCAAGAACATCCTCGCCGAGATTGGAGAAGCCGCCAAAGGCATCAACGACGACACCCTTTCGACGATGCCGGGAGTGCCGTGGAAGAACGTGAAGGGCATGCGCGACAAAGTGGTTCACGACTACCCCGACATCGACCTCGACCTCATGTGGGAGACCCTTGTGCATGAGCTGCCGAGAGTCGGTGAGGCGATCGCCGGCAGAACTCGACGTCGCGACGAGTAGCCGTTCGAAACGTCCAGCCGAGGTCGAACTCGCGCTCTCGGGGAGTTCTCTCGCGTACTGCAGCCCGGTGCGCTCCTCGTCGGCAGCACTCCGATCGACCACCCGACCGGGTGTACCACTTCCGCCCGTCCTTGACCGGCGAGGCGCGCGACACCTTCGGGAGCGATCCGAGGCTGCTGGTTCGTGGGCGGTACCTCCAATCCAGGTCGCTGATCACCAAGTGCGACAACGCGACGCTGAAGGCCTGGCCCGGGGGAACCCTTGTGGCGCACCTTCAGCGTGTGTCGGCGAGGCTGGCGACGGGTTCGTCTGCTAGCCCGACACATCACAATCTTAGAAGCTGGCAGTTTCCAATCTTTACCCCTGACAATTCGCAGACTCAGGGGTACGCTTTGGCGATGAGTGAACTGATCGGCCGTCGCGCGGAGAGCCTCATTGCAGAGGCGCTCACCGGCTTTCGAGTGGTGATCGTCAATGGCCCTCGCCAAACAGGCAAGTCCACGCTGCTCGAACTGTCTGCACGGAACGCGGGCAGCCTGGTCACGCTCGACGACCGCGATGTGTTGCGTGTTGCTCGCACCGATCCGCGTGGCCTTGTCGAGGGGTACGCGCGGCCGCTGCTGATCGATGAGGTACAACGCGGTGGCGAGCCGCTGGTGCTGGCTATCAAGGCAGCGGTCGATCGTGCCCCACGGGAGATGGGGGCGTTCGTTCTCGCCGGGTCTTCACGGTTCCTCACGGTTCCTGGGCTCACCGAGTCGCTCGCCGGGAGGGCTCGAATCATCGATCTGTGGCCGTTGACCCAGGGGGAGATCTCTGCCGGTGCCGACAACTTCATCGATCTCGCCTTCGGCCCGACGAACGACCTTCGCCTCACGTCTCCGGTCTTTCTCACGCGGCCGGAGGTGATGAGCCGCATCACGATGGGCGGCTTTCCGGCGGTTCAGTCATTGCCGACGCGGCGGTTGCGGTCGGCGTGGTTCGAGGACTACCTGCGAACGCTTGTCACACGCGACCTCACGTTGTTGAGTGCGATCCGCAAGCTCGACGACCTACCTCGCCTGGTGCAGTTGCTGGCCGCTCGCACCGCTCAAGAGCTGAACGTTGCTTCGCTCGCGCGCGATGCCGGGATCAACGGCGAGACACTTCGTTCGTACCTTGCGCTGCTCGAAACCATCTACCTCCACCTTCGGTTGCCGGCGTGGTCGACGAACTTCACGTCGCGTGCGAAGCACCATCCGAAGGTGCACATGGTCGACACCGGGCTTGCCGCCAACGTGCTCGGCCTCACCGCCGAGCGACTGTCCACACCGACAACTCAGATGGCGGGCCCGTTGTTCGAGACCTTCGTGGTCAATGAACTCGTTCGACAGCAGGCATGGTCCGACGAGCGCGTGCGGCTCGGCCACTTCCGAGATCGCGAGCAACGCGAGGTGGACCTCATCATGGAGGCAGGTGATGGACGGGTGGTCGCCGTGGAGATGAAGGCTGCCCGCGACGTCGACGAGACCGACTTCAGGTGGCTTGCCTACTTGCGCGATCGCCTCGGCGACCGGTTCGTCAACGGCATCGTGATTCACCTCGGTGAGCGCCCGTTGCCCTTCGGCGATCGGCTCACCGCGCTCCCCGTCTCGGCAGTCTGGTCGTAGCCGCCCGTCGCGAGCTGGCGCTGTCGCGACGGGAAGTGGACCTTGGAATCTTGGTAGAATTTCTGTATGCCGCGTTCGCCTTCCCAGGGTTTGCGGCTGGCACTCGATCTCACCGAGCTCGGGGCACGTCTTCGGGAACAACGTTTCCGTCGCGAGCACTCAGACTGCGGGGAGGCGTCGGTGCGAGAGTTCATGGCCGGCTGGTGGCTCGACCGGCCTGGTGCTCCCGACGGCGACGCTGTCGGACGGCCAGTCGCGCTGTCCAGGTTCCGTGACTGACCTCGAACGTTCGCTGCGACATGTCGTCGACGCGTTGCAGCGTCGGCATGTCAGATTTGCGGTGGTCGGTGGATTGGCCGTGGCGGTGCGCGCGGAGCCTCGGCTCACGCGCGACGCCGATCTCGCGATCGTCGTCGGCTCCGACGACGAGGCAGAAGCATTGATCTCGAGCTTGCGTCTCGACGGGTACGAGGCGTTCGCCGCCGTGGAGCACGAGGTGATGGCGAGGCTGGCGACGGTTCGCCTCACGCGAGGTGGCGACGAGTTCGGCACGATCACCGACTTGCTCTTCGCGTCGTGCGGCATCGAGGCAGAAGTCGTCGATGCCGCTGAATCGATCGAGGTGCTGCCAGGGCTGACGGTGCCAGTGGCCACCGTTGCTCACCTGATCGTGATGAAGACGCTGGCGCGCGACGACCGGCGCCGCCCCGCCGACGCCGACGACCTGGTCGGGCTCGCAGCAGTGGCAGACGATGCCGATTGGGCTGCCGCACTGGTGGCCGCGCGCCTGGTAGTGAGCCGTGGGTACGGGCGGCAACGGGACCTGGTCGCCGCCATCGAGCAGCTGCGCAACGACCCGACCTGGTAGACGGCGCCGCCCAGCAACTCGCACGGGAGCGGTCGTGCGACGCGAAACCTCGCTGTCAGCTTCGGGTACGTCACTGTCTGCGGCGGGCCGGACGGGTGCGGGGCAGGCGGCGAGCGGGCTGCAAAGCCTTGACATGCACCGGCGGATGCGCTTACCGTTCCCCCCAACGGATTCGCCGCCGGGCTTCTGCCTGTGCCGGTTGACGACCGCGTGCCCCGCGGATAGGATCGACTGTTGCCGTGCGTTCTGTGTCCCGCTACTCGTTTGTGTCGTTGACCCTGCGCGCCCCCCTGCTGATTGAGATTGAGGAGTAGCACGTGGCCTCTCGTTCCGTGTCCCGCGAGCGTTATTCGTTCGCCAACCTTTCCGAGCCCCTGGAGCTCCCCGATCTCATTGCGGTGCAGCGCGAGAGCTTCGAGTGGTTCCTCAACGAAGGCCTCGCCGAGACCTTCCGCGACATCTCGCCGATCAAGGACTTCAGCGAGGCGCTGCAGCTCGAGCTCGAGTTCGACCCCGACGACGAAGACCTGCGCCCGCCGCCGAAGTTCACGGTGGACGAGTGCAAAGAGAAGGACATGACCTACAGCGCGCCCATCTTCGTGCGCGCCCGGTTCATGAACCGCAACACCGGTGAGATCAAGGAGCAGACGGTGTTCATGGGCGACTTCCCCATGATGACCGAGAAGGGCACCTTCATCATCAACGGCACCGAGCGCGTCGTCGTGTCGCAGCTCGTGCGTAGCCCCGGTGTCATCTTCGAGCCGGGCGAGCGCTTCCGCCTGCGCAACCTCAGCAAGCACCAGCTGGTGAAGGGCACCATCCACCCCTACCGTGGCGAGTGGCTCGAGTTCGACGTCGAGCAGAAGCCCGGCAAGGACGTCACCGCCGGTACCCGTGTGGCCCGCAAGCGCCGCATGGGCGTGTTCACCCTGCTGCGTGCCCTCGGCTACGACGAAGAGCACGCCCCCGGCTTCATCGAGCGCTTCGTCGGCCACTTCGACTTCCTCGAGGGCCAGTGGGAGAAGGAGCGTCACATCGCTCCTACTCAGAACGAAGCACTGGTCGAGATCTACAAGCGTGCCCGCCCCGGCGAGCCGCCCACCGTGGAATCCGCCAAGGCCTACTTCCGCAACGCGTTCTTCGAGAACCGTCGCTACGACCTCTCCCGCGTCGGCCGCTACAAGCTCGACCGCAAGCTGGGCAGCGAAGTCGCCAAGCTCGACGAGCTGTTCGGCAGGGGCACCATCGAGCTCGGTTCCTTCTTCAGCACCGACCAGGACGACCCCAACCGTCGCGGCATCTTCAGCGACCCCGACGACGACCACGTGTTGCGCCCCAACGAGGTGCTGGCCGTCATCAGCTACATGCTGCACCTGGTGAAGCAAGAGCCCGGTTACCGCCTCGACGACCAGGACCACTTCGCCAACCGCCGCATCCGCAGCGTGGGCGAGCTCATCCAGAACCAGGTGCGCATCGGCCTCAGCCGCATGGAGCGCGTGGTGCGCGAGCGCATGACCACCCAGGACGTGGAGGCCATCACGCCCACCACGCTGGTCAACATCCGCCCGGTGGTCGCGGCCATCAAGGAGTTCTTCGGCACTTCCCAGCTGTCGCAGTTCATGGACCAGGTGAACCCGCTGTCGGGGCTCACCCACCGTCGCCGCCTGTCGGCCCTCGGGCCCGGCGGCCTCAGCCGCGAGCGTGCCGGCTTCGAAGTGCGCGACGTGCACTTCAGCCACTACGGCCGCATGTGCCCCATCGAAACCCCTGAGGGCCCCAACATCGGCCTCATCGGTGCGCTCAGCACGTTCGCCCGGGTCAACCCCTACGGCTTCATCGAGACCCCGTACCGCGTGGTCACCAACGGCAAGGTCAGCGGCGAGATCCGCTACATGGCTGCCGACGAGGAAGAGAACTACGTCGTCGCCCAGGCCAACACCCCCATCAACGCCGACGGCTCGCTGAAGGGCGACCGCGTGCTGGTGCGCCGCAGCCCGCAGGCCGCCAGCTTGGAAGACCTGCGCAAGATGCTGGAAGCGGAGAGCTTCTTCGGCGCCACCACCGACATCGCGTCGGTGCCGCCCAGCGAAGTGCAGCTGATGGACGTGAGCCCGAAGCAGATCGTGTCGGTCGCCACCGCGCTCATCCCGTTCCTCGAGCACGACGACGCCAACCGCGCCCTGATGGGCGCCAACATGCAGCGCCAGGCAGTACCGCTGGTGCGCGCCGAGGCCCCCTACATCGGTACCGGCATCGAAGACCGCGCCGCTCGCGACGCAGCCGACCTCATCCAGGCAACGGGCGAGGGCGAGGTGCTCGAGGTCAGCGGCGCCAGCATCACCGTCAACTACAAGGACGGCGGCAAGCGGGTGTACCCGCTCAGCAAGTTCCGCCGCAGCAACCAGGACACGTGCATCAACCACCGGGTGCGCGTGAAGGAAGGCGAGAAGGTCGTCAAGGGCACCATCCTCGCCGACGGCCCCAGCACCGATCACGGCGAGCTGGCCCTGGGCAAGAACCTGCTCGTGGCACTGATGCCGTGGGAGGGCTACAACTTCGAAGACGCCATCATCCTCAGCGAGCGCCTGGTGAAGGACGACGTGCTCACGTCGATCCACATCCACGAGCACGA
>Ga0075163_10009155_pt1 | contig 13014 bp, 8 predicted proteins | sample JI1023141ADNA_FD_71478 | JGI IMG/M metagenome (GOLD analysis project Ga0075163, IMG submission 71478) | Wastewater effluent complex algal communities from Wisconsin, to seasonally profile nutrient transformation and Carbon sequestration -... | ecosystem: Engineered > WWTP > Effluent > Algae...
TGAGAGAATAGTAGTAGGTAATCGGAGGGAGAAACTATGATAGGTCTGTCTACGGTGGGGAACTATACACGCTACTTAATATCCAACTGGATAATCGTCACGGTGGGGTTTGTCCTGCTCTTGATGACTGTACTGGTGGTAGGCTCATTCGTACGGATCAATAATGACTCCGACGCTCAGGGGTACGCGTACGGTAACGGCTACGGCAACAACAATAGCTCAAGCTATGGAGCATATCCTTTGTCCTGCAAACCCGGGATGTACTACAACACAACGTCGCGTAGTTGTGTGACAGTTCCATCAAATCCAACAGCCTGTCGAGCAGGAATGTACTTTAACACTACTTCGCGTAGTTGTGTGACATATCCGCAGGCGGCATATACTAACTACTATCAGAACGGTGCGTACAATACTGGATACCGCGCGCAACCTGTCTACAATCAACAGCAGGTATATCCAACATATAGAGCAAGTGGATATCCAAGTGGATGCAGTAGTGGCTGTAGTCAAGCAGCTCGTCCAACGTATCCAACTTGCCAGGCGAACTGCGGTAACTACCCTGGATATAACTACAGCAACAACGGCTACGCGCAGAACCGACCATGTACGTCTGGCTGTGCTGCTGCCAATCATGGCAACTACTACAACACCGGTTACGTAAACAAGAACCAAGGCTGCCAGAACAAATGTGGCAACTATAATGGCTATTACAAGAAGGACACTAACTACGACAAGTGTTCAAGTAGGTGTGGTGACTATCATAAAGACAAGGATGATTATTACGACAAAGGTCACACACACAAAGACAATAAGTACGACAAAGATGACGATGACGAGACGGTCAAAGTAGAGAACGGAAACACTATCGATAATAGTTCATCTGCAACAGCGACTGCCAACGTTGTCATCAATCAAGCTGCTACACCTCAGCCAATCGCGACAACGGTCGGCTACACACAGGCCGCTCCTGTCGAGAATGGTAAAGGTGGCCCTGTAGAGCTACCAAAGACAGGTGTTGAAGATCCAATTGTGAGCCTCGCAGGACTTGGTGGACTTGTCGCGGCGGGTACGGCATATGCCTCATCACGACGCGAACTTACCTCAAGTATCTTCAAGCGCAATTAGTCCATCTGGACACATGGGAGCAATAAAAGCACAAACTCTTGTGCTTTTATTGCTATAATAGCGGATAGATGAGTACACTTTCACCGCTTGGTTACAAAGGCACCCGCGACTACTATCCTGAAGACAAACGTGTTCAGAATTATATCTTTTCTGTGTGGCGGAAGGTGGTGCAGCGACACGGCTACCAGGAATACGGCGCGCCGCTTATTGAACCGCTCGAAGTCTATACTGCCAAATCAGGCCAGGAGCTCGCCAACGAGCAGACCTATAGCTTCACCGATCGTGGCGACAGGGTCGTTGCTATACGTCCCGAAATGACGCCAAGCATTAGCCGCATGGTGGCCGCGAGACGCCAGGAGCTGGGATATCCGGCTCGCCTGTATAGTATTGCCAACTTCATGCGCTACGAGCGCCCTCAGCGTGGACGCGAGCGTGAGTTCTGGCAGCTGAATGCTGACTTGTTCGGCGCTGACGGAGTTTATGCCGATGCTGAAATCATTGGGCTTGCCTATGAAATCATGACGGCGTTTGGCGCGAAGTCAGACATGTACATTATCCGTATTAACAATCGTGACCTTATTAACCACATGATGAACGGCTTTTTGGGCCTCGATGGTGTCGGTGCCCAAATGATGATCAAACTCTTTGATCGAAAAGAGAAAATTCCAGAAGAAGAATTTATACGACAGGCGGTTGAAATTTTTGGTCAGGAAAACGCAGAGAACGGGCTACGCAAAATCGGTCAGCTACTTGATGCCAAAAGCGTGACAGATCTGCCTGCCGAACTGCACGAGGAAGAGTCCGTCAAAGCGCTTCAGGAGCTGTTTGAGCAGCTCGACGAAGCGGGAGTAGAGAATGTACGTTTCGATGTGACGTTGATGCGCGGACTGGATTACTACACCGGAATGGTGTTTGAAGTATTTGACCTACACCCGGACAACAACCGCTCTATGTTTGGTGGCGGTCGTTACGATGGCTTAGTCGGACTATTCGGTGCTGACCCAATCCCTACGGTTGGTTTTGCTCCTGGATTCACCACGACTGAACTATTTCTGCGAACTCACAATTTGCTGCCCGAGCTTCATTCGACGACCGAGATTGCAGTCGTCGTGGTTGACGATAATCTGCCTGCTGCACTCGATATTGCACGTAAACTTCGTGCCGAAGACGTCAACGTAGAAGTTGATATCAGTGGCCGCAAACTTGATAAACAAATTAAAGCAGCCGTTAAAAAAGATGTGCCATACATGGTATTTGTCGGTGCTGATGAAGTAAAAGAACAGCTCTTTACGCTGAAAGAAATAGCGACTGCTCGCGAAGAAAAATTGAGCCTAGAACGGATAGTGAGCAAGGTGAAAGACCAGCGTCGAAAGTCAAATGACGACGACGATCTTTTAGCTTAAACTAGCAGCCCGTTATCCAACTTGCTTAAGTCGGAGTGCTGCACTCAATCTAAAATCTCACAGCTTATATAGTGAATAGTTCTTACTATAGTAAGTACCCAAACAGGCTCCGTCGCTAAGGAGGTGATGAGATGTTCGGAGGGTTGACAGCAAAGGCTGTCCTCGTGGGTTCGCTTGGTTTATCAGCACTGGGAATTGGATCGGCAATGGCGAGTACGCCAGAAGCCCAGGCTATGCCCACAGTCACCATCAAGGAATGTGGTGGAGGCTTTGGCTATGGCTATGGGTATGGCGGGTGCGCCCCGCCCCCTCCTCCCTGCCCGCCCATGTATGGTGGTGGCGGATACGGATACGGCGGTGGCTTCGGCTACGGCGGTTTCCCGATGGGTGGCCCTGGTATCGGTTTCAATCTCAACGGAGGTTACAACCGTATCGGCCCCTGGTGACAACCAAGTGATCCCCAATTCCCCGTGTCCAGTCATTACACATGGCTGGACACGGGGATCTCAATGGGAAGGTGAAAAGGAGGTCGTCAAGCGACCTCTTATCTGTTATAATTAGTCAAAGTATGAAGACTTCTATTAAATATGTATCCGACACGAAAGTTGCTGTCACTATTTCCGTCACTAAAGAAGAGCTGGAGAGTGCCGAGCAAGTAGCATTAACTAAACTAGCAAAAAACGTTAAAGCACCAGGCTTCCGATCAGGTAAGGTGCCTATCAGCGTTGCCGCAAAACATGTCAATCCTAGCGCTCTTGCTGAGCAGACTCTTGACGATGCGTTGAGCAAAGCCGTCTCACAGGCATTTGTCGACGAAAAGATCTCGGCACTTGATCGTCCTGAAGTTGATATCAAGAAATATGTCCCGGGCCAGGAACTAGAATTTGTTGCAGAAGCAGAAATCCTACCTGCGATTACTCTTGGTAAATACAAGAGCATGGGCGTCAAAAAGACAGTTGCCAAGGTAACTGCTGCTGATGTCGATGATGTTATAGAACGTATGCGAAAGGGTCTTGCCGAGCGCAAGGAAGTTGAACGCGCTGCCAAAGACGGCGACGAAACAGTTATCGATTTCGTTGGCAAAAGGGACGATGTGCCTTTTGACGGCGGAAGTGCTCAGGACTACACGCTAGCTCTTGGCTCAAGCCAGTTCATCCCAGGTTTCGAAGAAGGTATCGTTGGCCACAAGGCTGGTGAAGAGTTCGACGTTGCACTGAAATTCCCTGATGATTACCATGCCAAGGTCCTTGCCGGTGCGCCAGTAGTCTTCACTGTCACCCTCAAGACCGTCAAAGAAATCGTTCTACCAAAGGTTGACGAAGAGTTTGCCAAAAAAGCTGGTCCGTTCAAGACAGTTGATGAACTGAAAGCTGATATCAAGCGAGAACTCGCGACATCTCACGAGCGCGAAGCTGAAGATAAATTCAAAGATGCGTTGATCGCCAAGCTGATCGAAATCAGCAAGGTACCTGTACCGGAAATCCTTCTGACTGATCAGAAACGTTCTATCGAACAAGACATGTCACAGAACCTTGCCTACCAGGGTATGACTCTCGATAACTATCTTGAGAGCAAAAACCTGACTCGTGATGAATGGCTTGATACTGAAGTCAAAACAGCAGCCGAGAACCGCGTTAAGGCTGGACTTGTCCTTGCTGAACTAAGCAAGGTAGAGAAGGTGACTGCAACCGACGAAGAACTGGCTGAAAAGATTCGACAGTACCAGGAACAATACGGCAACCAATCAAATCAGGACTTTACAACACCTGAACTACAGCGCGACATCGCTAATCGTCTTCTCACCGACAAGACAATTGACCTCCTTGTTACACTGAATAGCTAGATAGCAACAGGGATCTACTTAATAAATATAATTAGCACTCCATTGACGCGAGTGCTAATTTTTATGTATAATGAATTGTATGAGTAGTATAGTCAAACCTACAAATTATCTTGTGCCAACTGTCGTTGAGCAATCAAGCGAGGGCGAGCGTGCCTTTGATATATATAGCCGATTACTAAAGGAACGTATCATCTTCCTCGGCGAGGATGTCAACGAACACACGGCCAACCTTGTGGTCGCGCAGTTGTTGCACCTGGCCTATGAAGATCCCAAAAAGGACATCAAGCTCTATATCAACAGTCCCGGCGGTAGCGTCTACGATGGATTCGCCATCTATGACACGATGCAGTACATCTCTCCAGACGTCGTGACTATCGGTATTGGTGTTCAGGCGAGCATGGGAGCGTTCTTGCTCTCAAGCGGCACGAAAGGCAAACGATTTGTCTTGCCTAATAGTCGTCTGATGATCCACCAGCCATCAAGTGGTACGCAGGGTAAGATCAGCGATCAGGAGATTTCTCTCCGCGAAGGTATCTACCTCAAGCAGAAGTTGAATGAAATCCTTGCCAGCAACACTGGTCAGAAACTCTCAAAGATCGAAAAAGACACCGATCGCGATTTCTGGATGAGCGCTGAAGAAGCTGCCAAGTATGGCCTCGTCGACGAAGTTATTTCAAAAGCTTAAAAAGATTTAATATGTGAAATGGGCCCGCTTTGTGCGGGCCCATTGCTTAGATACTAGGACTTGGACTAGGACTCTTCGTCGCCATCATCTGGTACGTCGATGGTGATCTCTCTTCCTGCGCCGTCGTATTGCTCCGGCATATCTTCCGGTTCATCAAAGATGTAAACGACGTTCTTGGCCATGGGATTCTCCATTCGGTAGGCCTAGTAGTAAGTACTTTCATATAATAACATAATAATATAAAAATGTAAACTATCTAGAAATGTCATGAGCAATCTTTTTAAAGGTATTGACTATTGAGGTCGATAGGGGGACAATGGAGAATAAGAAGCAGAGTAGCTTGGTTATTTGCGTGTCCGTGTCTTGTGGCGAGATATGGGCAGACCGAGCTTAGTGAATCTTCCGGGCCAGATCACTAAACTAACTACAATTAAAGCGAGGCATGAATGGCGAAAGCTACGCAAAGTAGCGGTCGTGTATTTTTCACGAAGGAAGATACATCAGTACCGCTCCCAAATCTCATTGCTCATCAAAAAGACAGCTGGCGAGAATTCGTCGAGACTGGTTTGAGCGAAATCTTTACCGAACTAAATCCAATTGAGGATTACACCGGTCAAAAACTAGAACTACGTTTCAAGGAATACCATTTCCAGAATCCAAAAGTTTCTGAACGAGAGACAAAGGAAAATAACTTAACATTCGACGCGCCTTTGCATGTCAACGTTGAGCTCACCAACAAAGTGACTGGTGAAGTAAAAGAGCAGGAAATCTATTTGGGTGATTACCCATGGATGACTGATCGCGGTACATTCATCATTAACGGTACTGAGCGTGTTGTTGTATCTCAGTTGATCCGTAGCGCCGGCGTATTCTTTACTGCCGACAACGTCGGTGGACGAAATGTCTACGGTGCTAAATTGATTCCAGGCCGTGGTGCATGGTTGGAATTCGAAACCGCCCCTGGTGGTGCTATCTACGTCAAGATCGATCGGCGACGCAAATTGCCGGTTACGACACTTCTACGCGCACTTGGTCACAGCAAAGTTGCTGAAATCAAGACTATGTTCGCAGATGTTGATAACGGTGACGTAAACTTTATCGAACAAACTCTCGAGAAGGACCCATCACGTGGTGCTAACGAAGCATTGATCGAGGTGTACCGCCGACTTCGCCCAGGCGATCTCGCGACAGTAGACAATGCTCGTACTATGATCGAGCGCATGTTCTTCGACTTCAAGCGTTTCGACTACAGCCGTGTTGGCCGTTACAAGTTGAACCAACGTCTTGGTCTAGAGAACCCAAACAACGCTGAAAACCGTGTTTTCCAGATGACCGACCTCGTTGCGATCATCCGCGAAATCATTCGCCTCAACAATACTCAGGATGCTCCAGATGACATCGATGCGTTGAATAACCGTCGTGTCAAATTGGTTGGTGAACTAGTCGCCCGACAGTTCCGCGTTGGTATGCTCCGCATGCAACGTAACGCCATGGATCGTATGTCTATGTCAGACATCGAGACAGTTACCCCTGGTCAGTTGATCAACGCCCGCCCGGTCGTTGCAGCTGTCCGCGAATTCTTCGCTTCATCTCAGCTTTCACAGTTGATGGACGAAACAAACCCACTTTCAGAGCTTTCACACAAACGCCGTCTATCCTCAATGGGTCCTGGTGGTCTATCTCGTGAACGCGCTGGATTTGACGTTCGTGACGCTCACCCTACACACTATGGCCGTCTCTGTTCTGTAGAGACTCCAGAAGGTGCGAACATTGGTTTGGTGCTTAACCTTGCTAGCTATGCTCGTATCAACGAGTACGGTTTCATCGAAACGCCATATCTCAAGGTTGTTAAGGGTAAGGTAACTGACGAAGTTGTGTACTTGGACGCAAGCCAAGAAGCAGTCGAAGTTATCGCCGACGCAAGCGCGAAAATGGATGCAAACGGTAAATTCCTCGACGGTCGCGTCAGTGCCCGTAACGGACTATTGCCTGAGCAGGTTGATGCATCTGAAGTTACCTTCATGGACGCTGCCCACAAGCAGATCCTTGGTTCAACAGCAGCATTGGTCCCATTCATTGAAAAGAACCGTGTTGACCGTTCACTTACGGGCTCAAACATGCAGAAGCAAGCTGTTCCACTTCTTACTACTCAGTCTCCAACTGTTGGTACTGGTGTTGAAGCAGAGCTTGCGAAAAATACGAGCCAATTGGTTGTTGCCGAAGGTGCTGGTGAAGTTGTTCGTGCTGACGCTGATGAAGTTCACGTTAAGTACTCTGACGGTGTCAAAGTATACGAGCCAGTTCACTTTACAAAGAGCAACGACGATCGTTCGATCAACCAAAAGGTCCGTGTTGCTCGTGGCGACAAGGTCAAAGCAGGTGACACACTTATCGAAGGTGCATCTGTTGCTGACGGCGAGCTAGCTCTTGGTAAAGACCTTCTCGTTGCCTTCATGCCTTGGGGCGGATACAACATGGACGACGCCATCGTCCTATCTGATCGCCTCGTCAAAGACGACACACTTACAAGTATCAACATCAAGGACTACAACGTTGAAGTCCGTGAAACGAAGCTTGGTGCCGAAATCGTTACCCGCGATATCCCAAATGTTTCAGAAGAATCACTTCGCCACCTCGATGAGAACGGTATCGTTCAAATCGGTTCAGAAGTAAAAGCCGGCGACGTACTTGTCGGTAAGATTACTCCAAAGGGCGAGCAAGAGCTCAGTTCTGAGGAACGACTACTCCGTGCGATCTTCGGTGAAAAAGCCAAAGACGTTCGTGATACTTCACAGCGCATGAACAATGCTGGTGGCGGTAAAGTTGTCGGTGTTAAGATCTTTAGCCGCGAAAACGGCCATGAGCTTAAAGCCGGTGTCTTGATGCAAATCCAGATCTTTGTCGCACAGCTACGCAAGATTAGTGTTGGTGACAAGTTGGCTGGTCGTCACGGTAACAAGGGTGTTGTCGCCAAAATCCTTGCTGCAGAAGACATGCCATTCATGGAAGACGGTACACCAGTAGATGTGGTCTTGAACCCACTCGGTGTCCCAAGCCGTATGAATATCGGTCAGCTATTTGAAACGCACCTTGGTATGGCTGCGCGCGCCCTTGGCTACAAGGTTGCAACGCCTCCATTTAACGGTGTTCCAAACGAAGTGATCGGTGACGAACTCGAAAAAGCTGGTTTTGCCCGTGATGGTAAATCACAACTATTCGATGGTCGTACTGGTGACGCATTCGAAGAACGCACAACTGTTGGTGTCATGCATATCATCAAGCTGCATCACATGGTTTCTGACAAGATCCACGCCCGCTCAACTGGTCCATACACTATGGTTACCCAGCAGCCACTCGGTGGTAAGGCGCAAAATGGTGGTCAGCGATTCGGTGAGATGGAGGTGTGGGCACTTGAAGCTTATGGTGCCGCTACAACCCTTCAGGAAATGTTGACGATCAAGTCTGACGATGTCTACGGACGTGCGAAGGCTTACGAATCAATCATCAAAGATGAAGCAATCGTTGGTCCGAAACTACCTGAATCATTCAACGTCCTCGTGAAAGAGCTCCAAGGTCTTGGACTTCGCGTCGATCTACTTGATGAAGGCGAAGAAGGTGAAGATGTTGTTATCGATGCCGAAGAAGTCATTGCAGTTGCTGGTCCAGCTGACAAATCTGTTCCTGCAGAATTCGTCGCTGATGATGACACAGAAACAGTACTTGATGAGGCAGATGATGTTGACTTTGAAGAAGATGGACTGACTATTCAGGACATTGATGAAATAGAAGAAATCAAGGAGGAGGTGTAATATGTCACGAGTTGTTGCTGTCACCGGAATCGCTGACTTTGACGCTGTACGCCTTGCTGTTGCAAGTCCAGAAGATATCCTGAAATGGAGTCATGGCGAAGTTACTAAACCGGAAACGATTAACTATCGTACTCAAAAACCTGAACGTGATGGCTTGTTCTGCGAAAGGATCTTCGGACCTGTCAAAGACATCAACCCACACGACAACAAGCTAAAGGGTGTTCGTTCACGCGAAGCTGCTATTGACAAGAACGGTGAATTGGTTACCAAATCAATCGTTCGTCGCGAGCGCATGGCTCACATCACCTTGGCTGCTCCTGTCGCTCATATCTGGTTCATGCGTGGTACTCCAAGTGCTATGAGCCTATTGATCGGCATGACTGTTCGTAACCTCGAACGCATCGCATACTTTGCAAGCTACGTTGTGCTTAGTGTTAACACTGAAGCGCGCGACAAGATGCTTGCTGATCTAGAAGCAGAGACCGAAGCTGGTCGTGCTGCGATCAAGATTCGTTACGAGAAAGAAGCTGAAGCAGAAGGTGCTGACGTAAAAGCACTTGCCGAAGCTCTGACTAAAGAAACTGAAGAGTTGAACGAAACACACAACCGCAAGAAGGCTCAGCTCGATAGCTTGGTCAAGGCTGCGTTGATGAACGAAACTGACTACCGTAACCTACCTGAAGAGTACGAAGAACTCATCACCGTTGGTATGGGTGGTACAGCTCTTAAAGCTCTTCTTGATGAAATCGACCTCCCTGTTCTTATCAAAGAACTTGGCGAAGAAGTTGCATCAGCGAAGGGTCAGCGCGAGAAGAAACTACTCAAGCGCCTCAAGGTCCTTGAAGGTATGTATGCTGCGGGCATCAAGCCAAATAGCCTTTGCCTCACTGTACTTCCTGTCATTCCTCCGGATCTTCGTCCGATGGTGCAGTTGACTGGTGGCCGTTTCGCAACAAGCGACCTTAACGACCTTTACCGTCGTGTGATCAACCGTAACAACCGTCTCAAGAAGCTTATCGACCTCAATGCTCCGGAAGTTATCCGCCGCAACGAAATGCGTATGCTTCAAGAAGCTGTTGACGCTTTGGTTGATAACAGTGCTGCCCGTGGCGGTCGTGCTGTAAACGCAACCGGTGGCCGTCGCCGCTTGAAATCAATCAGCGACATGCTTAAGGGTAAGCAAGGACGATTCCGTCAGAACCTTCTCGGTAAGCGCGTTGACTACTCTGGCCGTTCTGTCATCGTTGTTGGTCCAAAGCTTAAGATCAACGAATGTGGTCTACCTAAGCAAATGGCACTTGAGCTATTCAAGCCATTCGTCATTAGCTGGTTGATCCGTGGCGAGCACGCGCACAACATCCGTTCTGCAACTCGTCTGATCGAAGCTGGTGATGCGCTCGTATGGGACGCACTCGATGCAGTCATCGAAGGCAAGTACGTTCTCTTGAACCGTGCTCCATCACTTCACCGTTTGTCTATCCAGGCATTCATGCCGAAATTGGTTGAAGGCAAAGCAATCCACTTGCACCCACTTGTAGCGAACGGTTTCAACGCCGACTACGATGGTGACCAGATGGCTGTTCACTTGCCTCTATCAAAAGAAGCACAGCGCGAAGCTCGTGAGCTGATGTCTGCAACAAACAACTTGTTGAAGCCAGCCGACGGTGCTCCGGTGCTAAACATTGGCCAGGACGTTGTCCTTGGTAACTACTACCTTACCTATGAAAAACCAAGTGCTCAGACAAAAGTTGTCAAAGCATACAGCTCTGTTTACGAAGCTGAAATGGCATATGACAACAAGGTAATCCAATTGCAGACACCAATCCGCGTGTTCGCAAAGGGTGAAATCCGCAATACAACTCTCGGTCGTGTTTTCTTCAACGAAATCCTACCAGAGGAATATGCATACGATAACCATGTTCAGAGCAAAAAGCAGCTCAAAAAGGTTCTTGCAAACATCTTCACCAAATACGGTGCAGAAGAAACTGCAAAGACTGCTGACCGCATGAAGGGTCTGGCATTCCGTTTCGCAACGATCGCCGCTATCTCAACAGGTAAAGACGACTACATCACTTTCAAAGAAATTGATGAATTCGTCAAAGAAGGCGATGAGCGTACGGCACAGATCTCTGATCAGTTCGACCAAGGTTTGATCACCGAAGAAGAACGCTACAACCTCACAGTCGCTTCATGGCGCGGTGTTGACCGCAAAGTTACTGAATTCCTTTCAGAGCAAATGAAGCAAATGGACACAAGCATCTCAGTCATGGTCAACTCAAGTGCCCGTGGTGATATTTCAAACGTCAAGCTTGCGAGCGCGATGATTGGTATCATGGTGGACGCGACAAACCGTGAAATCGAGCTGCCTATCCGTTCTAGCTACAAAGCCGGTCTTACGGCCCTCGAATCATTCGTGGCCACCCGTGGTGCACGTAAAGGTCTGATCGACACGGCGCTCAAGACAGCCGACTCAGGTTACCTAACTCGCCGACTTGTCGACGTGTCACAAGATGTCTTCACTGTTGAAGACGAAGTTGGTGACGATGAAGGCTTTGCTATCTACCGTTCTGAATCAGAAGATACAATGATCGAGTTCGCGAACCGTTTGAACGGTCGTTACACTGCGAAGGAAGTTCCTGGTCATGTGAAAGCTGACACGCTCATTACTCGTGAAGTAGCTGATGCGATCGAAGCTGACGACAAGATTAGCGAAGTATCTATCCAATCAGTTCTATCAACTAAGAACCTTCATGGTATCCCACGCAAGAGCTACGGTATCGACATGGCTACAGGTAGTCTCGTTGATAACGCACAGCCTGTCGGTGTTATCGCTGCACAGTCTGTCGGTGAGCCTGGTACTCAGTTGACACTCCGTACCTTCCACGCCGGTGGTGTGGCTGGTGGCGACATCACGCAGGGTCTCCCACGTGTCGAAGAGCTCTTCGAAGCTCGTACACCAAAGGGTCAGGCATTCGTGACTGAAGTTACTGGTACTGCTGAAGTTTGGGAAGATGGCAAGAAGTATATCGTTCAGGTTACTCCTGAAGCGGGTCATACTGAGAAGCTACCACTCGAAGGCCGTACTGTCAGTGTCAAGACTGGCGCCAACGTAAAAGCTGGTGACGTTCTTGCAACAACTGAAAGTGAAGCACATCCTTTGATCGCACCATTCGATGGTACTGTCAAAGTTAACAAAGAATCTCTCGTACTGACTGCCGATAACGGTGCTCCAGTTCGCTACGAAATTCCTGGCAACACTCAGCTCGTTGTACGTGCTGGTGATCAGGTTACATCTGGCGACCGCTTGACTATCGGTTCATTGAATCTCCACGATTTGATGCGACTCAAGGGTACTGAAGCGACTCAGCGTTACATCATCAACGAAGTTCTGCGTATCTACGCCGCACAGGGTCAAGACGTTGCCGACAAGCACCTCGAGATCATCGTGCGTCAGATGTTCAGCCGCGTTCAGGTTGAAGATCCAGGCGACAGTGCATTCGTAACTGGTGACATCGTATCAAGGGCTGCAGTCGTCGACGCGAACGCAACACTTGCTGCGGACAAGAAAGAACCAGTTCGTTATACTCAGCTGCTCCTTGGTATCACTAAGGTGTCTATCTGGAGCGATAGCTGGCTATCTGCTGCATCATTCCAGGATACGACTCGCGTATTGATCAACGCCGCGACAAGCGGACGTGCAGACCACTTGCACGGTTTGAAAGAAAACGTGATCATTGGTCGCAAGATCCCAGTTGGTACAGGCGCTGCGTCTTACCTTGCTCACTCTGAAACCAACGATGATATGGTTGAAGAGATTGCAGAAGACCTCGACCTCGCCGAATAGGTGAGAAAAGGCATTCATAAAACAACGCTCCCTCGGGGGCGTTGTTTTGTTATTTGACAACGTTTTTGCTGTTGAATTGATCTGTTAACGGGCGTACTATAGAAAACGTACCTTACCTTACTAAGCAGAACCACTATGTAAAAGGAGTGATAAAGTGAACGAGCAGCCGCCAGAAGCAGCTCGCAAGCTTTGCAGCAAGTCTGATCTCACGATGCAAGAGATTGCTTCATGGGACCGCCATCACAATCAACAGAAGTGGAAGGTGTCCGTAGGCACCAATCGTGTTCGCGATACGTAGGGCGCCC
>Ga0075163_10009157_pt1 | contig 13011 bp, 4 predicted proteins | sample JI1023141ADNA_FD_71478 | JGI IMG/M metagenome (GOLD analysis project Ga0075163, IMG submission 71478) | Wastewater effluent complex algal communities from Wisconsin, to seasonally profile nutrient transformation and Carbon sequestration -... | ecosystem: Engineered > WWTP > Effluent > Algae...
CGATCCGCACGAGCTGCTTGCCCAGGTTGGCGCCGCGCAACATGCCGAGGAACGCCGCCGGCGCGGCGGCGAGTCCGTCGGCGATCGTCTCGCGGTAGCGCAGCGCGCCGCTGGCCACCAACCCGCCGAGCTCGGCCAGCGCCGGCGGCCAGGCGTCCATGTGCTCGCTGACGATGAAGCCCTCGATGCGCAGGCGGTTGACGAGGATGAGCTGCGGCGCGGCCAAGGGGATCGGCGCGCCGTCGTAGCCGGCGATCATCCCGCACAGCGCGACCCGTCCAAACGGGTTCATGCGCGCCAGGGCGGCGTCGAGGCAGGCGCCGCCGACGTTCTCGAACAGCCGATCGATCCCGTCGGGGCAGGCCGCGCGCACCGCGGCCGCCAGCGCGCGCGGCTCGGGGTGAGCCTGGTAGTCGACGCAGGCGGCGAAGCCCAGCTCGTCGGTCACGTAGGCGCACTTCGCCGGGCCGCCGGCGATGCCGACCGCGCGGGCGCCGCGCCGGGTCGCGAGCTGACCGACCACGCCGCCGACCGCGCCCGCAGCCGCCGACACCACCACGGTCTGGCCGGCCTTGACCTCGAGGATCCGCTCGACGCCGTACCACGCGGTGACGCCGGGCATGCCGACCGGGCCGAGGTAGGCCGACAGCGGGATGTGGGTGGTATCGACCACGCGGAACATCCCGCCCATCGGCGGCCCGACGTAGTGGCTCTGCCAGCCGCCCATGCCGACCACCGCGGCGCCGACCGGGAAGCCCGCGGCCCGCGACGCGATCACCTCCCCGACGGTGCCGCCGATCATCACCGCGTCGAGCGGCTGCGGCGCGGCGTAGGACTTCCCGTCGCTCATGCGGCCGCGCATGTACGGGTCGAGCGACAAGAAGCGATGGGCCACCACGACCTCGCCGTCGCCCGGGTCGCGCAGCGGCTGGGTGCGGAGCGCGAAGTTGTCGACGGTGGGGGCGCCGGTGGGCCGGCTGGCGAGGACGATCTGGGTGTGGGTCATGGCGGCTCCGGGGCGTGGTCGGGCGGTCGGTCGGGCATGCCGAGGTCGCGGCGGACTGTCCGGAAGTCGGACGTCCAGGCCCCGGCGGCGTCGCGGACGATGAGCTGATGGTCGCGCCGCGGCCCGGGCTCGGCGGTGAGCTGGTCGACCGCGATCAGCGCGGCCTTGCCGGTGCGCGGCACGATCTCCCAGTGCTCGCGCACGGTCAGGCCGGCGGCCGCGGCGCCAGCGGCGACCCGGGCGCGCTCGAGGCTCGAGGTGCACACGGTGATCGTGCCCCCCGGGGCCAATCGACCCGCGGCCGCCGCCAGGTAGTCCTCGACGCCGCCGCGCAGCTCGAAGCGGCACGGCGTCGCGTGGGGCTTGGCCGACTCGGTCCCGGTGCCGCGCGGGAAGTACGGCGGCGTGCCGGTGATCAGGTCGTAGCCGGCGCCGAGCGCGGCCGGAGGCGCGCGCAGATCGCCGTCGAGGATCTGGCAGCGCTCGGCGACGCCGTTGTAGGCGATCGAGCGTCGACCCAGGGCCGCGCGATCGGCCTGGGCCTCGATGCCGACCACCGTCGCCGCCGGCAGCCGCCACGCGACCAGCAGGAGCACGCTGCCCAGACCGCAGCCGAGATCGAGCGCGCGCACCGCGATCGTCGGGTCGCGGTCGCGGGTCGCCACCCAGGCGGTGATCAGATCGTCGAGGCTCCAGCGATGGCCGCTCCGCTTCTGGAACAGCCGCCAGTCGCCCGCCAGGTACGCCAGATCCTCGTCGGCGGCCGGCACGAGCTCGGCGCGATCGCCGGGTCCGGCGGGCGGTGGGCCGGGCGCGATCCAACCCCGCGGGCGACGCGGCGTGGTCACCGGCGCGGCTTCTTCGGCGCCGCCTCGACCGGCGGCGCGGCCTCGGCGGGGCAGGTCAGCACGGTGTGGCTGAGGCGCCCCTTGGCCGCCGGGCCGACCACGATCTCGTAGCGCAGGGTGGCCGGCGCCGCGCCGCAGTAGGTGAGCTGCGGGTCGAGGGTGCCCTCGGCCTTGGCCAGCTCGCCGCCGTCGGGGCCAAACAGCCGCAGCCCGAGCGACCGGTGATCGCCGGCGCCGGCGGCCAGGATCCGCACGCAGCCCGCCGGCGCCGGGAACAGCACCGACACCGCGCCGGTCGCGTAGGTCGAGCGGATCGGCCGCGCCACCGCGCAGCCGACCGAGGCGAGCTGGGTCGTGGTCTGCCGCAAGCGATCGGCGCCCGACGCGCCGTAGCCCAACCGGGCCGGCAGATCGAACACCGTGATCGCGATGATGGTCGGCGCCGCCAGCATCGCGACCAGCGTCATCACCCGCGCGCCCCAGCGGCCGCGCCGGCGCTCGCGACGGTCCGCGCGCCGCTCCTCGACCTCGCGGGCCTCGCGGCGCTCGGCGGCGGCGTGGGCGGCCTGGGCCTCGGCCCACCGTCGGGCCTCGCGCTCGCGCTCGAGCTGATGGCGCCGTCGCGCTTCGGCGTCGCCGACCTGAGCGGTCGCGCCGCAGTACGCGCAGCGCACCGTGGTGGTGTCGGGATCCTCCGGCACCACCATCGAGGCGTGGCAGTCCGGGCAGCGCATCGTGGCCATGCCCCGAACCTCGACCACCCGGGCGCCAGACGCAAGCGCTACCCCGGCGCGACCCGGGCGCGCGCCGGCCGCGCCGGGTCGGAGCGCTTCCCCGCGGCGGGGTGATCGCCTACCGTCCGCGCCATGGCTCACCAATGGCATTTCTTCCGCGCGGGCGGCGTCGATCAGGTCTCGCTCAAGAGCGGCGCCGACCTCCTGGCGCTGCCCGAACTCGACCAGAAGCTGTGGGTGGCGCTGGCGATGCCGACCCGCGACGTCGCGATCGATCCAGCGACCATGGATCTCCTCGACGGCGACAAGGATGGGCGCGTCCGGGTTCCGGACATCCTGGACGCGGTCAAGTTCGTCGGCGCGACCTGGAAGAACGCCGACGACCTGCTGAAGGGCGGCGACAGCCTGGCCCTGGCCGCGATCAAGGACGCCGCGGTGGCTGGCGCGGCCAAGCGCATCCTGGTCGACGCCGGCGCCGCCGACGCCAGCGCGATCACCGTGGCCCAGGCGATCGAGGCGACCAAGAAGCTGGCCGACACCAAGCTCAACGGCGACGGCGTGATCATCCCCGACAGCGCCGACGACGCCGACACCAAGGCGGCGATCGAGGAGGCGATCGCCGCGGTCGGCTCGGTCGTCGATCGCAGCGGCAAGCCCGGCCTCGACCAGGCCAAGGTCGACGCGTTCTTCGCCGAGGTCGACGCCGCCCACGCCTGGCACGAGGCGGCGGCCGCCGCCGCCAGCCTGGGCGCCGACACCGCCGCCGCCGCCGACGCCCTGGCCGCGGTCAAGGCCAAGCTCGACGACTACTTCGCGCGCGTCGCCCTGGCCGGCTTCGACGGCCGCGCGGCCGCAGGCCTAAACGGCGCCGAGGCCGAGTTCGTCGCCCTGGGCGCCAAGGCCCTGACCGCTGACGCCGAGGACATCGCCCGGCTGCCGCTGGCCAAGATCGAGGCCGGCAAGGCGCTGCCGCTCCGCGCCGGCGTCAACCCGGCCTGGGCCGGCAAGCTGGCGACCTTCGCCGACGCCGCGGTCAAGCCGATCCTCGGCGCCAAGGACGCGCTCACCGCTGAGGACCTCGCGCAGATCGTCGCCAAGCTGGCGCCCTTCGAGGCCTGGCGCGGCGGTAAGCCGTCGACCGGCGCCGCCAAGCTCGAGGCCGCCCGGCTCAAGGCCCTGGCCACCGGTGACGCCCGCGCCCGCCTCGCCAAGCTGATCGCCGCCGACCGGGCCCTCGAGGGCGACTACGCCGCGATCGCCACCGTCGAGAAGGCCTGCCGGTTCCAGCGCGACCTCGGCCGGGTCCTGCGCAACTTCGTCAACTTCTCGGACTTCTACTCGAAGAAGGACGGCGCGTTTCAGGCCGGCACGCTCTACCTCGACGGCCGCGCGCTCAAGCTCACGGTGCCGGTGTCCGACGCCGGCAAGCACGGCGCCCTGGCCGGGATGTCGGCCGCGTACCTGGCGTACTGCGACCTCAAGCGCGCCGGCGCGACCCGGACCATCGCCGCGGCGCTGACCAACGGCGACGCCGACAACCTCTTCGTCGGTCGCAACGGCGTGTTCTACGACCGCGACGGCCACGACTGGGACGCCACCGTCACCAAGATCGTGTCCAACCCGATCAGCGTGCGCGAGGCCTTCTTCACGCCGTACAAGAAGCTGGTCCGCCTGATCGAGGAGCAGGTCAACAAGCGTGCGGCCGACGCCGAGGCCAAGAGCTCGGCCAGGATCGACGGCGCCGCGGCGGCGGTCGCCACCGCCGATCAGGCCAAGCCCGCCGATCCGGCGGCGCCCCCGGCCAAGAAGGGCATCGACATCGGCATCATCGCGGTGATCAGCCTCGCGATCGCCTCGGTCGTCGGCGCGATCGGTGGCCTGATCGCGATGCTGGTGAAGATGGGGGTGTGGGCGCCCTTCGGGATCGCCGCGCTCCTGCTCGTGATCTCGGGCCCATCGATGATCCTGGCGTGGATGAAGCTGCGCCAGCGCAACCTCGGGCCGATCCTCGACGCCAACGGCTGGGCGGTGAACACCCGGGCGCGGGTTAACGTCGCGTTCGGCGCGTCGATGACCTCGCTGGCGACCAAGCCCGCCGGCTCGATCGTCACCGACACCGATCCGTACGCCGACAAGAAGAGCCCAGTGAAGCGCTGGATCGTGCTGGGCGTGATCCTGGCGCTGGGGTTGGGCTGGTACTTCGGCAAGCTCGACAACCTCCTGCCCGGCCACAAGATCGATAGCGTCAACGTTCTCGGCAAGAGCGCCCCCGGCTACAAGGGCTCGTGGAAGGAAGAGGAGGATCTGAAGAAGGAGGCCGAGAAGAAGGCCGCCGAGGAGAAGGCCAAGGCCGACGCCGAGGCCAAGGCCGCCGCTGACAAGGCCGCCGCCGACAAAGCCGCCGCCGACAAGGCCGCCGCCGACAAGGCCGCCGCCGACAAGGCCGCCGCGCCCGCCCCCGAGGTCGCGCCGCCGGCCGCCCCCGCCGCACCGCCGCAGTAAGTCCTCGGGATCGGGTTCGGGGTCGGGATCGGGATCGGGATCGGCCTCGGACTCGCCCTCGGCCTCGGACTCGGACACGGTCTCCGTTTCGGACTCGGACTCGGACTCGGACTCGGACTCGGACTCGGACTCGGACTCGGACTCGGACTCGGCCTCGGTCTCGGTCTCGGTCTCGGTCTCCGCCTCCGCGTCCGTCTCTCCCTCGGAACGCCCCCAACCCGATCCCCTTCGACCCGCCATCCCCCTCGTCGGGTTGCCCCGCCGTCCCCCTCGGTTTTTCGAGGCCCCGGATCGGTTGACGGTCGTCACCCTCCGGCGCGACGGTCAGGCCGAAGGTCGCGGTCACGCGTTGCAAGTCCCGACCTCCCAGGAGCACCCGTGCGCCGTAGCTCTACGATCCGCAGCCTCGCCCTCGTCACGCTGGCGTCCTTCGTCGCGACCTCGTGTGGCCCCAAGCCCGGCTCCCGCGCCGGCGGCGGCTCCGGCCAGACCGCGGTCGCCGGCGGCACCCCGCTGGTCCTCGACGATGAAAAGCCCGGCCTCACCATGCGGCTGTCCGACGGCAAGCGCGGCGCGCCCGCCGCCGATCGCAGCACCCTGCCACCGACCCAGCCCCTCGACGCCGCTGCGGCCAGGTCGCTCCTCGATCGGGTCGCGCCGATCGCGGCCAAGCCCGACGACACCCAGGCCTTCGCGCTCCGCGATCGCTCGGCCCCGCCGCCGCGCACCGGCAAGACCGTGAAGGGCACCTTCCCGCCGCCCAACCCCCAGGCCGGCCCACCGCCGGCGACCAACGACGCCGGCAAGCCGCTCACGATCCTGCGCTGGGCGCCCGAAGGCGACGTGCCCCTGGCGCCCCAGCTCCAGCTCACCTTCTCGCAGCCGATGGTGGCCGTCACCTCCCAGGACGACGCCGCCGCGGTCGTGCCGGTCAAGCTGACCCCGACCCCGCCCGGGCGCTGGCGCTGGCTCGGCACGAAGACCATCCTCTTCGACCCGATCGTCCGCTTCCCCCAGGCCACCACCTACACCGTCGAGGTCCCGGCCGGCACCCGGTCGGCCACCGGCAACGTCCTGGCGGCGGCCAAGCAGTTCACGTTCACCACGCCGACGCCGCGCATCGAGACGAGCTGGCCGGGCAGCGGGCCGCAGAAGCTCGACGAGCCGATGTTCGTCCGGTTCGATCAGCGGATCGATCCGGCGGCGGTCCTGGCCACCGTGACCGTCAAGGCCGCGGGCAAGACCTACGCGACCCGGCTCCTCACCGCCGATGAGATCGAGCGCCACGAGACCGTGAAGAGCCTGGTCGTGGCCGCCAAGGCCGCCGAAAAGGACGGCCGCTGGCTGGCTTTCACCGCCACCGAGCCGTTCCCCAAGGACACCCACGTCGAGGTGACGGTCGGTCCGGGCACGCCGTCGGCCGAGGGCCCCAACCGCACCACCGATCGCCAGGGCTTCAGCTTCCACACCTACCCGCCGCTCAAGATCGTCGACGCCGAGTGCGGCTGGGGTGGCGACTGTCCGCCCGGCGCGCCGTTCCAGATCGAGTTCAACAACCCCCTCGACGAGGCGCGCTTCGACGCCGCCCAGGTGATCACCACGCCGAGCATCCAGCGCAGCCAGGTCACGGTCAACGGCAACTACGTCGCGGTCAGCGGCCTCACCACCGGCCAGACCAGCTACCAGACCGTGGTCTCCGGTGGCCTCGTCGATCGCTTCGGCCAGACCCTCGGCAAGGACGCCAGCTTCTCGTGGCGCACCGGCAAGGCCGAGCCGAACTTCTACGGTCCGTCGGGCGTGGTCGTGCTCGATCCCGCGGCGCGCAAGCCCACGCTCGACGTGTTCTCGACCAACTACGACGGCCTGAAGGTCCAGCTCTACGCCGTCACCCCGGCCGACTACCAGGCCTGGGGCGAGTACATGCGGCGCCAGGGCAGCCGCAAGCCGGCGCCGATGCCGGGCCGCAAGGTCTTCGATCAGATCATCAAGGTCGGCGGCAAGGCCGACGAGCTGACCGAGAGCCACCTCGATCTGGCGCCGGCCCTGACCAACGGCCTGGGCCACGTCGTCGCGATCGTCGAGCCGAGCCCGTGGCGCCAGCGCTGGGAGCCGCCGCGCCTGATCGCCTGGGTGCAGTCGACGCGGCTGGCGGTCGACGCCGCGGTCGACGCCGGCGAGCTCCACGCTTGGGTCAACCGCCTGGCCGACGGCGCCCCGGTGGCCGACGCCGCGCTGACCATGGCGCCGTGGGGCACCACCGCGACCTCGGGCGACGACGGCACCGCGGTGATCGCGTTGCCCGATCGCCCGGTCCGCGGCCGCGGCCTGCTCATCGCCAAGAAGGGCGACGACGTCGCCTTCGTCCCCGACGACTGGGGTTGGTGGAGCGACGATCCGCAGTGGCGCAAGCGCAGCACGATCGATGAGCTCATGTGGCACGTCACCGATGACCGCCAGATGTACCGGCCGGGCGAGGAGGTCCACGTCAAGGGCTGGCTGCGCCTGCGCCAGGGCCGCAAGGGTGGCGACGTCGCCGGCCTGGCCGGCCAGGTCTCGACCGTCGAGTACCGGGTGATCGACTCGCTCGGCAATGACCTCGGCACCGGCTCGACGGCGCTCACCCGTCTCGGGGGCTTCGACCTCGCGTTCACGCTGCCCAAGACCCCCAACCTCGGCTACGCCCGCATCGAGCTGACCGCGCGCGGGCGGATCACTGACACCACCAGCCACGGCTTCCAGATCCAGGAGTTCCGCCGGCCCGAGTACGAGGTCACGGCCAAGGCCGACGACGCGATCAAGGTCATCGGCGGCACCGCCGACGTCACGGTCACCGCCAGCTACTTCGCCGGCGGTGGTCTGGCCGGCGCCGGGGTCGAGTGGAACCTGACCGCCAGCGAGACCTCGTTCACGCCGCCCAACCGCGACGACTTCACCTTCGGTCGCTGGGTGCCGTGGTGGGGCTGGGGCCGGCGGTGGTGGATGGACGACGGCGGCTGGCAGCCGCCCCAGAGCTGGCAGCACCAGGGCAAGACCGACGCCACCGGCGCCCACGTCTTGCGCCTCGACTTCCTCGGCGTCAACCCGCCGACGCCGATGAGCGTCACCGCGTCGGCCACCGTCACCGACGTCAACCGCCAGGCCTGGGCCGCCTCGACCGCGCTCCTGGTCCACCCCGCGACCCACTACGTCGGGCTGCGCACGCCGCGGTCCTTCGTCGACAAGGGCCAGCCGATCGAGCTCGAGGCCATCGACGTCGATCTCGACGGCAAGGCCGTGATCGGGCGACCGATCGAGGTCACCGCGGTGCGCCTCGACTGGAAGTACGACAAGGGCAAGTACGTCGAGACCGAGGAGGATCTGCAATCGTGCGCGCTGACCTCAGCGGCCGATCCGGTGTCGTGCAAGCTGGCGACGCCCGAGGGCGGCCAGTACCGCATCACCGCGGTGGTGACCGACGATCGCGGCCGCAAGAACCGCACCGAGCTGACGGTGTGGGTCTCGGGCGGCAAGACCCCGCCGGCCCGCGACGTCGAACAGGAGCAGGTCACGCTCATCCCCAACGCCAAGTCCTACCGTCCCGGCGACACCGCCGAGCTCCTGGTCCAGGCGCCGTTCTACCCCGCCGAGGGCGTCTTGAGCGTGCGGCGCTCGGGGGTCGTGTCGACCTCGCGGTTCTCGATGACCGGCCCGAGCCACACCGTGAAGGTGCCGATCACCGACGGCTACACCCCCAACCTGTGGGTCCAGGTCGAGCTGGTCGGGCAGAGCGCCCGGGTCGGCGATGACGGCCAGCCCGATCCCGCGCTGCCCAAGCGCCCGGCCTACGGCGTCGGCGCGATCAACCTGCCGGTGCCGCCCAAGCACCGCGCGCTGGCGGTGACGATCGATCCGGCCGCGGCCAAGCTCGCGCCCGGCGCCAAGACCACCCTGGGCGTGACCGTCAAGGACGCCACCGGGCGGCCGGTCAACGGCGCCGAGGTCGCGGTGATCGCGGTCGACGAGGCGATCCTGTCGCTCACCGGCTACCAGTTCGGCGATCCCCTCGACACGTTCTACCGCGAGCGCACGCCCGACGTCAGCGACCATCGCCTGCGCGGCCTGGTCAAGCTGGCGCAGCCCGACCTCGGTCAGCTCGCCCAGGGCGTCGGCGCGTCGGGTGGAGGTGGCGCGCCGGGCCGCTCGTTCAGCGCGACCGTGGCGACCGCCGACGCTGCGGAGGCCAGCGGCGCGCCGCCGCCGCCGCCCCCGCCGGCCCCCCCGGCCGAGGCGATGAAGCTCGAGAAGGAATCCACCGGCGCGGCGCAGCCACCGGCCGGCAACACCCCGATCGCGGTCCGCACCAACCTCGACCCGCTCGCGGCGTTCTCGCCCGAGGTCACCACCGGCGCCGATGGCAAGGCCACCGTGCCGTTGACCCTGCCCGACAACCTGACCCGCTACCGCCTGGTCGCGATCGCGGTCGCCGGCGACAAGCAGTTCGGCAAGGGCGAGAGCGCGCTCACCGCGCGCCTGCCGGTGATGGTGCGGCCGTCGCCGCCGCGCTTCCTCAACTTCGGCGATCGCTTCGAGCTGCCGGTCGTGATCCAGAACCAGACCGACGCGCCGCTGGCGGTCGACGTCGCGGTCCGCGCGACCAACGCCTCGCTGACCGCCGGCGCCGGCCGTCGGGTCACGGTCCCGGCCAACGATCGCGTCGAGGTCCGGTTCCCGGCCCAGGCTGAGAAGGCCGGCACGGCGCGGTTCCAGATCGCGGCCAGCGCCTCGGCCGGCGCCGACGCCGCCGAGGTCGCGCTGCCGGTGTGGACCCCGGCGACCACCGAGGCCTTCGCCACCTACGGCCAGCTCGACGACGGCGCGATCAAGCAGCCGGTGGCCTTGCCCGGCGCGGTGGTCACGCAGTTCGGTGGCCTCCAGGTCGAGACCAGCTCGACCCAGCTCCAGGCCCTGACCGACGCGTTCCTGTACCTGGTGGCCTATCCGTTCGAGTGCTCGGAGCAGCTCAGCTCGCGGATCGCCGCGATCGCCGATCTGCGCGACGTGCTCGCCGCGTTCAAGGCCCCGGGGCTGCCGGCGCCGGCCGCCCTCGAGGCCCGGGTCGGCGAGGATCTCGAGCGGCTGTACTCGCTGCAGAACGGCGACGGCGGCTTCCCGTTCTGGCAGCGCGGCCACGAGTCGTGGCCGTACCTCACGGTCCACATCACCAACGCGATGCTGCGGGCCAAGGCCAAGGGCTTCGCGATCGAGGCCGCGCCCCTCGAGCGCGCGCTCGACTACCTGCGCACGATCGAGCAGCGCTACCCCTGGTACTACAGCGAGGACACCCGCCGCACGATCACCTCGTACGCGCTCTACACCCGACTCTTGGCCGGCGATCGCGACACCGCGCGCGCCAAGGGCCTCATCAAGGAGGCCGGCGGCGTGACCAAGCTGTCGATGGAGGCCAACGGCTGGCTGCTCGGCGTGATGGCCCAGCAGGCCGACGCCGCGGCCGAGCGCAAGGACCTGCTACGCCACCTCGACAACCAGGCCACCGAGACCGCGGCCGCCGCCAACTTCGTGACCTCGACCAGCGACGGCGGCTACCTCATCCTGCACAGCGATCGCCGGGTCGACGCGGTGATCCTCGAGTCGCTGATCGCCGAGGCCCGCGACCACGATCTGATCCCCAAGCTGGTGGTTGGCCTCCTCGGCCACACCAAGGCCGGGCGGTGGGAGTCGACCCAGGAGAACGTCTTCGTCCTCGGCGCCCTCGACCGCTACTTCCACGAGTACGAGAAGGTCACGCCCAACTTCGTCGCCAAGGTCTGGCTCGGCGACGGCTACGCCGGCGAGCGCGCGTTCCAGGGCCGGCAGACCGATCGCTTCCAGATCGACATCCCGATGGCGACGGTCGCGGCCAAGGCCAGCAAGGGCCCGGCCGACCTGGTCATCCACAAGGACGGCGCCGGCCGGCTGTACTACCGCATCGGCATGACCTACGCGCCGGCCAACCTGCAGCTCGCGGCCGCCGACTACGGCTTCACCGTGGTCCGCCGCTACGAGGCGGTCGACGACCCCGGCGACGTCGTCCGGAACCCGGACGGCTCGTGGAAGATCAAGGCCGGGGCCCAGGTCCGGGTCCGGCTGTCGATGGTGGCCGAGAGCCGGCGCTACCACGTCGCGCTGGTCGATCCGCTGCCGGCCGGCCTCGAGCCGATGAACCCGGCGCTGGCGGTCACCGGCCCGATCCCGCAGGACCCTGACACCGCCAAGACCGATCGCTACTGGTGGTGGTCGCGCACCTGGTACGAGCACCAGAACCTGCGCGACGAGCGGGTCGAGGCCTTCGCCTCGCTCCTGTGGGAGGGCGTCCACGAGTACACCTACGTGGCGCGCGCGACCACGCCCGGCACCTTCGTGGTCCCGCCGACCAAGGCCGAGGAGATGTATCACCCCGAGACCTTCGGCCGGTCGGCCTCGGACAAGGTCATCGTCGAGTAGCGTCGAGGAACCGGCCGGTGCGGGTCTGACCCAGCGCCGGCAGCGGGCGGGCGTCGTCGATCACCAGGCGGCCGGCGATCACCACCTGGCGGACCGCGTCGCCGTCGTTGACCAGGCGGTCGAAGCCGTCGACCCCGGGGAACGGCGCGAACCGCAGGCCCTCGACGCGGTCGTCGAGGCGGGTCGGATCGATCACCGCGACGTCGGCGCGCCGGCCCTCGGCCAGGTGGCCGGCGTCGAGGCCGTGCCAGTCGGCCAGCTCGCCGGTCAGGCGATGGATCGCGCGCTCGATCGGCATGATCGGCGCGCCGGCGGCGGCGGCGTCGCGCACGCGCTTCAGCATGCGCAGCGGGAAGTTGTAGAAGGCCATGTTGCGCAGGTGCGCCCCGGAGTCGGCGAAGCTCATCTGGGTGTCGGGGTGGCGCATGATCTTGGCCAGGGTGGCCGGACGATCGTTGGCCAGGCAGGTGTGCCAGCGCAGCGCGCGATCGTGCTCGATCATCAAGTCGAGGAAGGTGTCGATCGGATCGGCGCCGCGCGCGGCCGCGACCTGCGCGAAGGTCTTGCCGACCAGGGTCGGATCCGGCGCGGCCAGGATCTCGGCGTCGCCGAGGTCGCGGTGCCAGACCCGGGGCGCCAGGCGCTTGCGCAGCTCCTTGCGGAAGGTCGCGCGATAGGCCGGGCTGGCCAGGAGCTCGCGGCGCTTGCCCTGGTCGTAGGCCAGATTGCGGACCGCCTGGCCGGCCGGGAACTCCTCGAAGAGGACCGAGTCCATGCCGTCGTAGTAGACGTCGAAGGGCACCGGTGGCGACTGCCACTTGAGCGAGCCGCGCAGGAGCCGGTTGGTCAGCCACGCCACCGCGCCCGCCAGGCCCCGCACGTAGCGATCGGCCTTGAGATCCATCATGGCGATCACGGTGGTGCGCAGGCGCTTGCGGAAGAGCCCCGTCGACGCCAGGGCGATGCCGAGGATGTTGACGCGGGTGACCAGGTTGGGCGCGGTCTGGTGGATCGCGCCGCGCCGCCGCAGGATGGCCTGGAGCGCGCGCCGCTCGCGACCGCGCGCGTAGTAGCTCGGCAACGAGCGCGACCACGCGCGATCGCCGTCGAGGCGATCCCACGGGTTGGTCATCGCCGACAGGCCGAGGAAACCGGCGTCGAGGCCGGCCTCGAGGAGCCGGCTCATCGTGGCCTGCTCGTCGGCGGTCGGCGGTCGCCCCGACACCGAGGCCGAAAGGCCCATGGCCCGGGCCCGCAGGTCGCTGTGGCCGAGGAAGCTGGCGACGTTGGGGCCGAGCGCGTGGCCATCGATCCACCGGCGGTAGCCGGCCGGATCGTCCCAGGTCTTGACCTGGCGCAAGAGCGGCAAGACCAGCTCGCGCGGCACCGCCTCGACCCGGGTGAACAGATCGGCGCAGTCCTCGGGCGGCGCGGTCACGAA
>Ga0075163_10009158_pt1 | contig 13011 bp, 6 predicted proteins | sample JI1023141ADNA_FD_71478 | JGI IMG/M metagenome (GOLD analysis project Ga0075163, IMG submission 71478) | Wastewater effluent complex algal communities from Wisconsin, to seasonally profile nutrient transformation and Carbon sequestration -... | ecosystem: Engineered > WWTP > Effluent > Algae...
TCCTCGATCTCGCCGTCGATGAACTGCTCCCAGAGTTTGCGGAGCCGTTCAGTTGCCCTCCACCGTCTCGACCACTCGCCGTAGGCCCCGGGACGCGCCCGGGGCGTTACACCACCGACGTGGTGTATCCACACAGTTCGGCCCGCTCGACGGCGTCGAGTAACAGTCCGCGCCAGGAGCGACAGCCCTGGCCGACAAACTCGATCCATCGGCGGGCAGCGACGACCAACAGCCGAAAGCCGTGGGCCGCGTCGAAGGTGAGGAGCATGCCCGGCACACCAGCGTGCTTTCAGCCATCCGTGACGGTGAAGCCGGGTGCCCGCGGATCTGCCGTCAGGTCGTGCAGTTGCACGACGCGCCGTTGAGCACCGGGCGAGGACAGCTTCGCCGACGCCCCGGCCGCTGGCGTATCGGCGCGCTCCTTCGCGCGGCGTCCTGGGATATCCTCGACCAATGCGTCGAGTTGTGCGTGAGGAGCAGGCGACCCGGACATCGACCCGGTCCCTCGCGGACCCGGGCGCTCGCGCGGCGCACCACGCTGAGTTCCTCCAGCAGACGATCGGCAACCAGGCGCTTTGCTCGAGGCTCATGCTGCATGCGCCGGACGGACCGACGGAGCAGGAGGCCCACCGCGTGGCCGCGGCCGTGACGACAAGGACGACCGATCACGCCGGGCTCGGGGTCTCACGCGGCGCGCCTGGGCTCGCCCGTGTCGCCTCGGCACATGGCCCCGGAGACACGTCCCAGGGTCTCGCGCTCGGCGACGAGTGGGGCGTCCGGCTCAGGGCGCGCCGCGACGCCGGGCGGGCGATCGGGGCCGAAGCCCGCACGACGCTCGAGGCTGGCTTCGGGGTCGACCTCGGCGCGGTGCGGGTTCACAGCGACGGCGCCGCCGCCGGCCTGTGCCGCGACATCCGGGCCGACGCCTTCACGCATGGCCGCGACATCTACTTCGCGGAGGGTCGCTACGCGCCGGGCACCCACCGGGGCGCGTCGCTGCTGGCCCACGAGGTCACGCACACGATCCAGCAGCGCGGCTTGACCCGCGACGGCACGAGGATGGCCGTACGCGGCGGTAGCGAGTCGTCGCCGGCGATCCAGGGCCTCGTCTCGCGCGCGGACTTCGTGTCGCTCGCGGGCAGCAACAGCGCGTGGGGGTGGACGAAGGGCAGCACCTACGACCAGCTGCTCGTGGCGATCACCGCCTACCACGCCGCGGAGGACGACAAGGCGCGCAAGGTGGCGCTCGCGCGGGTGGCCAAGCTCGGCAAGGACTGGCAGAAGCGGCACGCTGGCGCCACGAAGTCCGGCGACATGCGCCGGGCCTATTACATCAGCGGGCTCGTCGCCGAGGCCGAGGCCGAGGCGGCAGGGGGAGCGGTCGGCAGGGCCGACGTCGCGCCGTCGGCGCGGATCGAGACCCGCACGCGGGCCGGCGACGCGGTCGTCGACCAGGCCGTCGCCGCGGTGAAAACGCCGAAGCGCAGCTACAAGTTCATGGTCCGGGCGTTGATCGAGCACCCGCTCTACGGGCGCTTCGCCGAGCGGCGGGCCCGGCTGGTCGCCGAGAACAAGTTCAAGGTCGGCCCCTACAAGAAGTCCTCGGCGGAGCTCAAGGCAGAGGCCGCGCGCGACGTGGTCCTCGCCGACACGCCGGAGCTCGCCGACGACAAGAAGAAGCGTGAGCTGCGGGAGGCGAGCGAACGCGTGAGCGCCGCGGGCGTCGGGCACACATGGATCGCGCTCATGCAGCGAGGCGAGGACGGCGGCGAGGTCGATCGCAAGAGCTTCGGCCTCTACCCGGCGATCCCCCTCGGGCAATCGCCGATGGAGGCGCGCCCCGGCGATATCAAACACCCGGATCACCACGACGCCGCCGGCGGCAATGTCCGCGAGCGCGAGTGGGATATCGGCTTCGACCGCTACAAGGACGGGCTGGCGACGCTCGGCGGGATGATGCGCTCGCCGCCCGACTACACGCTGACGAGCTACAATTGCACATACTTCGCCAAGGCGGTCGGCGCAGCGGTCGGGGTCCAGATCCCCGACGCCTACTTCACACTGCCCAACCTGACGAGCCTCTGGAACCCGAACACGCTCCACGACCAGCTCGGGTGAACACCCGGCCGGGAATTGCGCAACGCAGCTTCGCTCGCCTCGTGGCGAAGCTGTGCGAGATCACGGGTGGCGGGAGGGACGACGGTGGTGGGCGCGGAGGTGGTGTACCGCGCCAGCGGTGCGATCCCCAGTGAAGGCCCGCGGGCGTCATGCTCGGGCGTGATGTCAGGGCCGCGTGAGGCGCCTGCGCAGGAATTTCCTGGACGATTAGCGGGATGTCGAGCGGGCGCGCGAGCGCGTCACGGGTGGCCTGCAGGACCGCGGGATCCGGCGCTCCGCCGGATCCCTCGAGCAGAGACTCGACGACCCGGACCGAGCGTGCGCTCGAAGTCGTCGGCGCAGTGCAGCCAAGCGAGCAGGTCCGCCATCGGCAGCGCGAGCCCGGCGAGGATGAACGCGGTGCATCGCTGAGAAATTAGCCCCGCGCGCAGGTCCGCGAGCAGCTCCGGGACGATCGTGCGGTCCTTCAATTCGACGAGGCCGATGCGCGCGCCCCACGGGTGCGGCGGTGGTGGGGCGGCCGGAGCATCTCGAGCAGGGCGCGGCGGGCCGCATCGCCGCCGATGCGGGCGATGGCCTGGCCAGCGTACGATTCGCTAAGGAGACCGTGGGCACGGGCGAGGATCTCACGCGCGACCGGGAGCGACGCGGGCACCCGCAGCGCGCGGAGCAGCACCGCCGTCAACCACGGCTCCGCGCGCTCTGAGCGGTAGGCGGCGATCAGCCACTCGCTGGCCTCGGAGTCCGGCGGTCGTTCGGCGAGAACGAGTTGCACATGCTTGAATGAGGCGACGGAGTCGATCGCGCGCTCGACCAGGGTGACCGACGGGAGCGCCCGCAGGGCCGCGAGCGCCGCGAGCTCCTGCACCTCGGGCGACCGACGCCGGTAGGGCCGGCCTCGATCAACTGCTTGTATCCGGTCGCTGCGAGGATGGCGGCCATCGCCGGGTTCTGTTCGAACTTCGCTAGGTTGCCGCGGCTGAGACGGTCGATGGCGTCATCCCAGGTCGGCTCGACTATGTTGACGAGCAGCCGGCCGAGCTGCGTGTACTCCGTGGGCGAGGGACTGGCGAGGATCCGCCCGCGCGTGTCGGCGTCGCCCGACAAGCGCGCCTGCTCGGCCATCGCGTACTGCTCGAGCAGTACGCGACGCCGTCGACCGTGAACGACGCGAGGGAATAGCGGCCGAGCCTCCTCCACGGCGCACCCCTCCCCCGCGCCCGCCTCGGCCTGTCCGAAGCACGCGTCCGGGACCGCGCCAGCGGCTCGAACGGCACCGCATCGCACGTTGACCCACCGATCGACGGACGGTAAGTTCGTCTCTGGCGCGCATTCGATCCAGCCGGCGCGCCGGGTATCGTTGGTCTGGCGGGATGACGGCGGTCGACGGTGATCGAGCTTCTCGGATATACGCTCATCGAGCAGATTCATCAGGGCGCCAAATCCGACGTCTTTCGTGCCAATCGCGGCAGCGACGGTCGGTCGGTGATCCTCAAGATTCCGCGACGCGAGTACCAGGATCGCCGCGGTCTGGCCGAGCTCCACCACGAGCGTACGATCGCCGCGCGGGTCATCGATGACGGCATCGTCGCGGTCCTGGCGCTCGAACGCTCCGGCGACCGCATGGCGCTCGTGCTCGAGGATTTCGGCGGCGTCACGCTCCGGCAATACATCGACCGGCGCGGCCGGCTCGTTCCGGAGTCGTTCCTGGCGATCGCGCTGCAGCTATGCGACGCGCTGACGGCGATCCATCGCCAGGGGATCATCCACAAGGACATCAAGCCGCAGAACCTCCTCATCAATCCCACCACCGGGGTCGTCAAGATCACCGACTTCTCGATTGCGTCGACCCTCGAACACGAGGAGGCGCGGCCCGTCAACCTCGTCGACGTCGCCGGTACGCTCGCCTACATGGCGCCGGAACAGACCGGGCGTATGAACCGCGGCATCGATCCGCGGACCGACTTCTACGCCCTCGGCGTGACGTTCTACGAGCTCTTGACCGGACAGCGACCATTCCGCCAGCGCGACGCGCTGCAGCTGATCCACGCCCACATCGCCCTGACCCCCGTCCCCGTACACGAGGTGTGCCCCGACGTCCCGCGCGCGCTGTCCGCGATCGTCACCAAGTTGATGGCCAAGAGCGCAGAGGACCGCTACCAGGACGCTCGTGGCTTGCAGGCCGACCTCGAGCGCTGCCTCGCCCTACTGCGCGAGCACGGCGGGATCGCCGATGACCTCGAGCTCGGCGCCCACGACCGGTCGCCGACGCTGCGGCTGTCGCAGCGACTGCACGACCGCGACGCCGAGCTCCACGCCCTCGCCGCCGCGTTCGACCGCGTCGCCGAAGGCGCGACCGAGCTGGTCGTTGTCTCCGGCCAGGCCGGCGTCGGCAAATCGGCGCTGGTCCACGAGCTGCGACCGTACGTGATGCGCCGGCACGCCAACTTCGTCACCGGCAAGTTCGAGCAGTTCGGCCGCAGCGTCCCGTTCGCCGCGGTGGCAGAGCCGTTCCGCGTCCTCGCGCGCCAGCTCCTCGGCGAGCCCGACGAGCTGCTGACCCGCTGGCGCACCCTTCTCTGCGAGGCCCTCGGCGTCAATGCGCAGGTCGTGATCGGCCTCGTCCCGGAGCTCGAGGCGATCGTCGGTCGCCAGCCGCCGCCCGAGGAGCTCCCGCCGACGGAGGCCCAGAACCGCGTCGCACGGACGCTCCAGGTCCTCGCGCGGGTGCTGAGCGCCGCGGAGCACCCGCTCGTGCTGTTCCTCGACGACCTGCAGCGGGCCGACCGCGGCTCGCTCAAGCTCTGCCAGTCGCTCCTGTCCGACCCCGAGTGCCGGTACATGCTCGTGATCGTCGGCCTCCGCGACGACGATCCAGACGCCCTGCGGACCCGCGAGCAGGTGCTGGGCGAGCTCCGCCTCGAGGGCACCCCCGTGCACGAGATCCGGCTGGCGCCGCTCGGGCCCGCCGCGGTGCGCCGGTGGATCGCCGAGGCGCTCGGCTGCGACGCCGACGACGTCGCCGACCTCGCGGACGTCCTGCACGAGAGGACCGTCGGCAACCCGTTCTTCCTGCGCCAGTTCTTGCTGGTGGTGTACCGCGATCGGCTGCTCGCGCGTGAGGACGGCGTTGGCTCGTGGCGCTGGGACCTCGCTGCTATCCGCGGCCGCATGGCGACGGACAACGTCGTGGCGCTGATGGCCAGCAAGATCGCCGGTCTGTCGCCCGGGACACAGCGCGTGCTGTGGCTCGCGGCGTGCATCGGCTCGCGCTTCGACCTCCGGACCCTGATCACCGTGTGCGAGACGACCCGGGCACAGCTGGCCGTCGCGCTCGCCGAGGCGTTGCGCGAGGGCCTGGTGACCCCGCAGGGCTCCGCCGTCCGGTTCCTGTTCGACGCGGACGGCCCCGACGAGTCGCCGCCCGAGCGCATCTGGTTTCGCTTCATCCACGACCGGGTGCAGCAGGCCGCCTACGCGCTCGTCCGCGGCCCGGACCGCGACGCGGCCCACCTGCGCGTCGGTCGGCTCATGCTCGCCGATCCCGAGTTCGACCCCGCAGGACCGGCGGTGTTCGAGACGCTCGGCCACCTGAACATCGGCGCCTCGTTGATCTCGCAGCCGGCAGAGCGACTGCAGGTCGCGGGCCTGAACCTGATGGCAGGCGAACGGGCGCGCACGGCCAGCGCTTACGAAGCCGCCGCCGTCTACTTCCGGGCCGGGTCCGCGCTGATCGACCAGGCGAACGGCCTTCACGGCCCTCCGGGCCTGAATTGGGCCCACGCCTATCGGACCGCCTTCGCCCTGACGCTCGCGCACGCCGAGTGCGAGGCGCTGGTCGGCGACCTCGCGCGCGCCGAGGTGTTGTTCGACGAGCTCCTCGGACGCGCCCGGGAGGACCGCGACGCGGCGACCGTCCATCTGCGCCGCATGCTCTGCTACCTGACGCTCGGCAAGTTCGACCGCGCCACCGCCGAGGGGCGCGCGGGGCTCGTGATGCTCGACATGCCGCTCCCCGACGACGCGGTCGTTGCAGCGGCACTCGCGGCCGAGTTCGGGCGCGTCCAGCAGAACCTCGCCGCGCGCCCTCTCGACGCCCTGTTCGCGGCCCCGATCGTCAGCGACGACGCGCTGGCGCTCACGGGGCGGGTCTTGATGGAGACGAGCAACGCGGCCTTTCACGCCGATCCGACGCTGTTCACGCTGCTCGTCGTCCGCCAGGTCAACCTCGCCATCGAGCGCGGCCACCTCGCCAGCTCGGGCCTCGCGTACACGCTCCACGGCTACATCCTCGCCGCGGTGTTCTCACAATTCCCGGCCTCCCGCACGTTCGGACAGCTCGGCCTGTCGATCCAGGAGCGGACCGGCGGCGTCGAGCTCCGCGGCAAGATCATCGGGTACTACGCCTGCTACTGCCACTATTTCACGCCGCTGTCCGCCGCGATCGACCAGCTCCGCGTCGCGTACGAGGCGAGTCGAGAGGCCGGGAACTTTACCGACTGCTCGTACACCTGCAATCACATCGTGTGGATGCGGCTCGGCCGCGGCGACGAGCTCGGCGAGATGCTCGAGGAGGTCGAGCGGTCGATCGACTTCATGGTCCGGACGCGCGACGTCCTGTCGCGCACCAAGCTCGTGCTGTCGCGCCAGCTGATCCACTGCCTGCAGGGCCGCACGCGCGGCCTGGACTCGCTGAGCGACGACGCGTTCGACGAGGGACGCTACATGGCGGCGCTCGACCTGGCGAACCTCAACCACGCCGCGTGCTGGTACTACACGATCAAGCTGCAGCTCGCGTACCTCGCCAGCGACCACGCCACGGCGATCCGCATGGCCGCATTCGCGGACGATCGAATCGCCAGCAGCATGGGGTTTTACTTCCTGACCGAGCTCGCCTTCTACACCGGATTGACGGCCGCCGCGCTGGCGCTCACGGCGGATCCGGACGAGCGCGACAAACACACCGCGACCCTCGCCCGCCACCGCGGACAGCTCGCCCTGTGGGCCGAGCACAGCCCCGAGAACTACCGCCACAAGCACCTGCTGCTCGCCGCGGAGTCCGCCCGCGTCGCCGGCGACGAGCTCGCGGCGCTCGACCACTACGAGCAGGCGATCGACGCGGCGCGAGCCGGCCGCTTCCCGCACCACGAGGCGATCGCCTGCGAGTTGTGCGCCGCGTTCCACCGCGACCGGGGTCGCACGCGGATCGCCCGGATCTACCTCGAGGACGCCTGCGCGGGCTACCTCCGCTGGGGCGCGGCCGGCAAGGCGGCGCAGCTGCGAGAGCACCACCCCGAGCTGCAACAGGCCCCGGCACGCACGTACGCGACCGACCCGTCCGGCAGCACGATCGTCTACGGGTCGCTCGCGGACGGCAGCACCTCCGGGAGCATCCACGAGGGGCTCGACCTGGCGAGCGTACTCAAAGCCTCGCACGCGTTCGCCGACGAGATGGACTTCGATCGGCTGGTCGAGAAGGTGATGCACATCGCCGTCGAGAACGCCGGCGCCGAGCGCGGCGTGCTGATCCTCGATCACGAGGGTCGCCTCGAGGTCGTCGCCGTGCACTCACTCCACGGCACGACCCTCCGCCGGAGCGACCCGCTCGCCAACAGTGACGCCGCCTCGTCCGCGATCGCCCTCCTGTCCCACCGGACCGCCACGCCGATCGTGCTTGAGGACGCCGCCGGAGTCGGCCCGTTCATCGACGACTCCTACGTGCGTGCGCACCGGTCGCGCTCGCTGCTCTGCACGCCGATCCTACGCCAGGGACGAGCGCTCGGGGTCCTCTACCTCGAGAACAACCTCACCGCCGGGGCGTTCTCGGCGGAGCGCCTCGAGGTGCTCCGCCTGCTCTCCACCGGCATCGCCATCTCGATCGAGAATGCCCGCCTGTACACCGGTCTCCGCGAGTCGCTCGCGCAGGTGTCGCGCCTGAGCCGCGCGTACAGCCGGTTCGTCCCGCCGGAGATGTTATCGCTGCTCGGGAAGAGCAGCATCACCGAGGTGCAACTCGGCGACCACGTCGCCTGCGAGATCGCCATCCTGTTCGCCGACATCCGTGCATTCACCGCGCTTTCGGAGGGGGTCTCCCCGCGCGAGACATTCGAATTCGTCAACGGCTACCTCGCCGCGATGAGCCCGATCATCCGCGAATCTCACGGCTACATCGACAAGTACATTGGCGACGCGATCATGGCCCTGTTCCCGCGCGGCATCGATGACGCGTTGCAGGCCGCCGTGGCGATGCAGCGCCGGCTCCTTGCGTTCAACGCGGCGCGGGCGGCGGACGGCGGCGCTCCGATCGAGATCCGCATCGGCGTCCACTTCGGCGTCGCCATCCTCGGCACCGTCGGCGAGCAAGAGCGCATGGAGGGCACCGTGCTCTCGGACGCGGTCAACACCAGCGCCCGACTCGAGCGACTGTGCGAGCTGTTCGGCGCCGGTATCCTCGTCAGCGCCGAGGCGCTCGCGCGCTCCGCCGATCGCCACCGCTACGGCCACCGCTTCCTCGGCAGCGCCAGGGTCAAGGGCAAGACCCGCTCCGTCGAGATCTTCGAGATCTTCGATGGCGACCCACCCGCGCTCGCCACAGACAAACACGCGACCCGCGAACGCTTCGACGACGGGGTCCGCAACCTCGGCCAGGGCGCCATCGCGGCCGCGCGAGCCTGCTTCGCGGCCGTCCTCGCCGACGCGCCGGGCGACGCGGCGGCCCGCTACCTGCAGGCGCTGGCGAGTGACGTGCCAGGCATCGTGATGTCAATTCCCGCGGAGGCGGAGATCGTGGAGGCGTGATGATGAAAGTATATGGACACCCCCTGAGCATCTATACCCGCATGGTCCTGATGACGCTGGCCGAGAAGGGGCACAGCGCCGAGCTCGTCGTGGTCGACATCCTCGCTGGCGAGAACCACGGCGCCGAGCACCTCGCCCGTCAGCCGTGGGGCCAGGTCCCCGTGTTCGAGGAGGACGGGTGGCAGCTGTACGAGTCGCGGGCGATCTGCCGCTATCTCGACGCCAGGCTGCCGGAGCCCGCGCTCATCCCCGCGGATCCCCGGGAACGCGCGCGCATGGAGCAGTGGATCTCGATCGAGACCGCGAACTTCTCGCCGGGCGCCATGAAGATCATCGCCCAGCTCCTGTTCTCGCGCTACCGCGGGCACGAACCAGACCTCGCTATCGTCGCGGAGGGCCGCGAGTCCGTACGCCGGGCCGTCGCCGTCATGGAGCGCGAGCTCGCAAGCCACGATTTCATCAGCGGCGATCGCTTCACTCTGGCGGACAGCGTGTTCATGCCCTTCATCGATTACCTGGCGGCTGCGGGCGAGCTCTCGCTGATCACCGAGCACGCGCACACCGCCGCCTGGTGGCGGCGGATCAGCGAACGACCCACCTGGCAGCAGGTCATCGGCAAAGCGGCTGGACGAACGTCGGGCGGAGCAGGCCGTGGCGCAGCGGCGCCGCCCATGCCGACATGACCGGCCACTTGCGGCCAGCGGCCCGAGCGAGCTGTCCTCGAGGACACATGTCCCCGGGGCCAGATCGGCGACCCGCGATCGCGCCGGCCGCTGGCTGGACCGCGTCCCCGGAGCCGCCGCCGCGCTCGAGCGCTGGCTCGCCGAGGTCGTCACGCTGCCGCTGTACGGCGAGCCCGACGCCGCCGCGCTGCGTGAGGCGGTGCCACGGCTGCAGGTCGGGCTGGCGAAGCGGCGCTGACGTCGCCCCCGCTCGAGGCGCCGGCGCGTGCGCGTCGTGCCGGCGCCTCGCGCGTGAATTGTGAGGGGCATCGCAGGGGCAAAGATCGTCGCAGTGTTTTCCCCGCGCTCGTCGACTCTACCGCAGCTCGCCTACTCATCCACCCGCCGCAGTATCCATCCGAGATCGATCGTGGGCTCCGACCCGTGCAGCCGTAGCGCGTACAGCCCAGCGGACAGCTCGAACGCCGCCGGCCCGCGGTTCGCGTGGGCCGCGACTCGCGGCCCGCACCCGCCGCACTCGAGGAGCGACACAACGGCTGGCTCGTTCGCTATCACATTCAGCTCGTACAGCCCGTCCTCGGGGACCACGATCGTGCGCAGCACCAACGTGTTCCCCCATGTGTAAAAGAACGGCCCGATCACATCCTCCTGTGCGCAAGCCACCGTACGAAGCTCAGCGATCTCTCGCCCGTCCCACGCGATCTCCGGGGCCTCGCACTCGAGCAGCGGCGCCGTCTGGTCCCGCGGACACGCCCCCGCGAACGACACATACTCGGCCAGACTCTCGTCGAGGGTCACGTCCAGCTCGCGCCGGAACGCCGCGTCGATGTCCGCCAGCGACGGCTCCCGCGGCAACCCGGTGATCGTCCGCAACACCGCCGCGATCCCATGCGCCTCGACGAGCGACCGCACGAATCCCCCGGCGCTCGCATACGTGACAGAGAACGGCGATCGCGCGATCGTCTCCGCCTTCAGGAGCTCCGCATTGGTTACCCATTCGGCCGCCACCGGCGACAGACCCTCGCCCTCGAACGCCGTCGCCAGCCCCTCGCCGAAGAACGGCGGCAGCGGACCCCATGGATATGCGAGGGCGTGGACGAGCTCGTGATTGTGCGGCGCGGTCTGGCTGTAGATCACGCCGTCGCGCGCACAACCAGCCGCTCCGATCGGACACTTGCTGCGCGCGAGAAAGTCGTCCGCCAGCCAGTAGAACTGGATGCGGTCGTCGCCCATCGGCGGCGCACGGCCGAATTCCTCCGCCACGCGCGCGATGAACCTGTCCATGTGGGTCAACGTTCCGCCGCACAGCTCGAGCCCCGGATCCGCGGCCACCCGCACGTGCTGCCCCTCCACGTCGACAGCCGGCAACCCGCAACCGACCAGCACCGCGAACCACGCGCCCCTCATGGCACACCTCGCAGGACCGTCACCCCGCGCGCCGGGTTCATCACGGCGACGTCGCGGCGCTCATCGCCGTCGAATTCATCCACGAAGATCAAGCGCGGATCGACGAGCGCCGCCGCCGTCGCGGAGAACGCAAACACCGCATCTCCCGCGCTGCGCCCCACGTGGAGCGTATCCTCGCTGGCCGCCAGCAGCTCCGGCTGGCCATCCGCGTCGAGGTCGCCGACCGCGGCAGCGACGATCCCACCCAGTAGCCATCGCGGAGCGGCACCTCCGCGCCACAACGTGAGCGAATCCCGCGCGACCACCGCGTCCAGGCGGTGGTCGCGGTCCACATCCCCGAGCGCCCAGAGGCCCAGGTGCGCCGCCGACAACCACACCTCCCCCGCGTCGAGCTCCCCGTCGCCGCGCCCATGAAACACCAGGATGTCGTTGTCCGCCGTACCGACCAGATCCAGCCGTCCGTCTCCGTCGACATCCGCCGCCGCGATCGCTCCCAGCGACAGCGACGCGAACTGCACCGCCTCGGCCCGGAACCCCGCCGCACCGTCGAGCCAGTACAGCACTCCGCTCGCCGCGGCGATCGCATCGGTCACCTCGTCGCCGTCGAAGTCGCCAGCCACGATGCGAACGCCACGCCCGGCGATCCACGTCAGCTTCTCCGCCACCATCCGTCCCGCGTCATCGACGCGCACCAGCGCCACGTCCGTCCCCCAATCCGTCAGCCTTCGCCCCGCGACGAGCACCTCCATTCGTCCGTCGCGCTCGACGTCCAGCATCGCCGCCCCCGTCAGCCCCTCCCATTCGGGTAGCACCGACTGGCGGCTGCTGTGCACGAACGGCTCGAACCCCGCGTCGCCATCGCCGAACCCGACTGCCAGCGACCGACCGTACAGCAACACATCGGGCAGCCCGTCCGCGTTCACGTCGCCGACCACCGCGCCTGCTGCTTCGAACCGCCGCAACGGCGCGTCGAGCAGCGCCGCACCTGGCGCCACGCGCCACCCCTTTATCTGCGCTGCGCGACCGAACGTCACGACGTCCGCGATCCCGTCCGCATCGAGCCGCGCGAACCGCGTCCACTCGGCCCTGGGGATCGCCTGCCCGGCCCACGCCGACCACTCTCCCGCCGCATACACCCACGGCGTCACCGTCACGCCGCGCGACCCCTCCGCCAGCACCAGCACGTCGAGCACACCGTCGCCGTTCACGTCGCCGGACGCCAGGTCGACGCACCCCTCCTCGCCGAGGCGCCGCGGCGCGCGTCTCCCCTCCGCCTTCACGTCCGCGACGAACACCACGTCGTTGCGCGTGCAGAACACGGCGTCGCTCGCCGCGTCGCCCTGAAAGTCCCCGGCGAGTCCCCCGCGGATATCTTCCGCGAGGGTCCCATCGTCGACCCGTCGCCACTCGGCGCCGTCGCGGAGCCACAGCGCCCGCGCCAGCGCGACCGCGATGGCCCCGTCGACCGTCGCCGTCCACACCGGGGCCTGCAGTGCAGACTCCGATTCCTCGATCGCGCCGAAGAACTGCCCGTCCGGGCCCGCGACCCACAGCACGAGCGCGCCATCGGTCGCCATCACCGCCACTGCCCGGTCGTCGTCACCAGCGATCGCCCACGCCGTCGCCCCGGTGAGCTCCAAACTCCCCGAGGGGACCAGCGTGCCGTCGCTTTCCTGGACCAGCAGCATCGCTCGTGCCCCACTCGCCGCGAGCACGTCACGCCGCCCGTCACCCGTGAAGTCGCCCGCGCCGACAAACGCCACGTGATCAGGAAATTCGACCGCCACCGTCTGCACCGCCACTCCGCCCGCGAGCACGACGATCTCCGTGGTCCCCAGGGTCTCGGCCCACTCCTCGACGAACAGCTCGTCGATCCCGTCGCCCTCGAGGTCGGCCGAGAACGCCCGAATATGGTCGAGCGGGCCCTCCCACAGCCCCGACACCTGTACTCCGACCCCGGAGCGCAGCACCCCGAAGCGCGACGAATCGCCGTATATCACCTCCT
>Ga0075163_10009159_pt1 | contig 13010 bp, 12 predicted proteins | sample JI1023141ADNA_FD_71478 | JGI IMG/M metagenome (GOLD analysis project Ga0075163, IMG submission 71478) | Wastewater effluent complex algal communities from Wisconsin, to seasonally profile nutrient transformation and Carbon sequestration -... | ecosystem: Engineered > WWTP > Effluent > Algae...
AAAAACAGACTTCTTTTCAAGGTTTTTGTTGTTTAAAATACTTCTTACTACTGACTTAAGTAAAAGCGTATCCCAATCTTTCAAATAACTAAAACTTCTATTTATATGAATGACTTGATGTTTGTCCATTACTATGAAATTGTTCAAATAGTCTACTGTTCTTAAATTTTTACAATTGATTTTCAAATAACTTTTTGACTTATTATCATTTTGCTACAAAATAACCAAAAAGAATTGATACACTGTCACTCAGGTTACATTCAATCCTCTAATATCGTACTACTTTCGCAACGCTTAACAAGCAAAGTAGAAAAATTAATTAAACATCTCTATAATCATGTTATACACCGATTTAAATCACATTGAAACTGCAGCAGAACATCAAAAAGTAATCTCTCAAAACGAAAATGTAATGGTCATTTGCGGACGTATGGGCCCTATGTGTATTCCTGTATACGGTATTGCCGAAGAATTGAGCGAAGAATACAAACACGTAGCATTCTACGATATGGAATTTGATATCCCCGACGCTTATGTCATCCGCAACATTCCCGAAGTTCAAGGTTTCATGGGTATTCCTTTTACCATTTATTATAAAAACGGTAAAGTTGTCAAAGCTACCTCCAGCATCCAAAACCGTCAACAAGTGACTGCTATTCTCGATGAGCATTTTGCTCAATAAATACACGAAATTTAAATTTGACGCTTCGCCCAACTTTAAACTTCATACCCTAAACTTTGAACTCTTGAAATGAATCATTACGATACGATTATCCTAGGCGGTGGACCTGCAGGTCTCACTGCTGGGATCTACCTTTCCCGAGCTAAATTAAAAACGTTGGTTCTCAATCAAGGTGCCATCGGTGGTCAAATGGTATTGACTCACGAAATTGCCAATTATCCAGGTGTTGAAAGCATCAACGGTTACCAATTGGCAAATATCATGAAAAACCAAGCCAAGTCATTTGGCACCAAAATCAAATCCCTAGGTGAAATTACCGAATTGGATTTGCAAAGCACAATCAAAAAAGTGACTATTGACCACGCTGAAACCTTTACAGCCGATAGTGTTATTTTGGCAACCGGTGGACGCTCCAGAACCCTAGGAGTGGTAGGAGAAGACACTTTCAAAGGTCGCGGAATATCTTATTGTGCCACTTGCGATGGAGATTTTTTTACCGATAAAGAAATCATTGTGGTAGGTGGCGGTAACTCGGCTTTGGAAGAAGCGGTTTCCTTGACCAAATATGCCAGTAAAGTCACCATCGTACACCAATTTGATCATTTCCAAGCTTTTGAACATGCCATTCAAGAAGCTACTGATCATCCCAAAATTGATTTTGTCATGGAAGCAACAATATCCGGCTTTTATGGCAATGAAAAACTGGAAAGCGTCGACATTTTGCATCTAAAAACGCAAACTACCGAAAGAAAAAATATAGACGGCGTCTTTATCTTTATCGGATACGTACCCAATACCGAATTTCTGGAGGGCAAACTTCAACGCAACGCTTGGGGTGAAATAGAAGTAAACCCTCAAATGCAAACAGAACTTCCCGGTGTTTATGCCGCCGGCGACTGTATCGTCAAACGCTATCGTCAAGTGAGTACCGCGGTTGGTGATGGTACTTTGGCAGCCTTATCAGCTTCGGCTTATCTAAACGATTTAAAATCGAAAAAATAAATAGTTTATAACTTTAAAACTTTGCAATAGTATTTTTTAGACCCCACTAATTCAACCATTGCAAAGTTTTTTTTATTTTCACCAACTGAAAAGAACATCACTACTTTCATTAAATGATTTATGGTAAGAAAAGTTCCTTTACTTTGCATATAGACTTATGATTTATAAAAACGAAATCCCTAGTTTAAAATAGAGACACTTTGAAATCGGAATAAGATTCCTTCTTTCGTAGGAAAATTATTAAAATTAACAAAAGATCCCTGCTTTCGCATCGAGAATCATTAAAATTAACAAAAGATCCCTGCTTTCGCAGGGAATTAAACTTTAAACACCAATTAATGCTTGCCACCATCATCCTAATCAGTATTGCCGCTATTCTCATCTTGATCCTTATTTATATCAATAAGTTTAAAAAGTCTCCTATGGTTGAAAACCATGAAAAAATATTGGTTTTAACCGATCAAAACTTTACCCAAAGCATTCAAAACAAAACTGTTTTAGTTGATTTTTGGGCAGAATGGTGTATGCCTTGTAAAGTGATGGCACCCATTCTCAACGATTTATCAGCAGAATTACCTGAAGGAAAATTCATTGGCAAAATTGACATTGAAAAATACCCTAAAATGTCTCAAAAATATGGAATCAGAGGTATTCCGACCTTAGTTCTCTTTCAAAACGGGAAAGAAATTGACCGCTTTGTAGGAGTCAAACAAAAGGCTTTTTTGAAATCTAAAATGCTTGGATAACTTTTTTAATACAAAATAATTTTTAGTTTTAGTGTAATCACATCTTTTTCGCAAATTCGTATAACCTTATACTTCTTCGTGGTAAAATCCTTTTGAGCATTTCGAAAAAAAACTACATTTGCAGTTCATTAAAAATTGCAAAAAAATAAAGTATATGCGTTGGACTTTAAAACCCGAACCTCATCCGAAAAAAATCGAAGTACTCTCCAAAGAATTGAGTGTTGATCGCACCATTGCCAAAATCTTATTGCAAAGAGGTGTTGAATCTTATGAAGAAGCCAAAGCTTTCTTCCGCCCTTCCCTATCCGATTTGCACAATCCCTATTTGATGAAAGACATGGACAAAGCCGTGGCTCGTATTGAAAAAGCATTGGAACAAGGTGAAAATATTTTAGTTTATGGTGATTACGACGTGGATGGCACGACTGCCGTGGCTTTGGTTACCCAATATCTACAATCTTTTCAAACCAATATAGCCACTTACGTTCCCGATCGCGATACGGAAGGTTACGGCATCTCATTTCAAGGAATCGATTATGCCGATGACAATGGATTTTCCTTGGTTATTGCCTTGGATTGTGGGATCAAAGCAGTCGAAAAGATACATTATGCCAAGGAAAAACATATTGATTTCATCATTTGCGATCACCATACACCTGGTGAAGTATTACCCGATGCAGTAGCCATATTAAATCCCAAACAAACTGATTGTTCCTATCCCTATTCCGAATTATGCGGATGTGGCATTGGATTTAAACTCATTCAGGCATTGCATCAAAAACAAGGCAAACCGGTTGAAGAACTCGTTTCTTATCTCGACTTAGTTGCCACCAGTATCGCTGCCGATATCGTCCCCATGAATGGTGAAAACCGCATCCTGACTTATTTTGGATTGAAAGTCATCAATGAAAACCCGAGTGTAGGAATCAAGGCATTGATGGGTGAAGTAAAAATGGACAAAATGGATATCACCGATGTGGTTTTTCTCATTGCACCCCGTATCAATGCTGCCGGCCGACTCAAACACGCCAATTACGCAGTGGAACTTCTCTTGGAAACCGATCCGATTCAAGCTCAAAAAATGGCATCAGCCATCAACGTCATCAATACAGACAGAAAGAATCTCGATAAGCAGATTACAGAAGAAGCCTTACGTCAGGTGTCTTTGTTGCAAAATAAATACGAATACACAACAGTAGTTTACAACGAAAACTGGCACAAAGGCGTAGTGGGAATTGTAGCTTCTCGTTTGATAGAAACCTATTATCGGCCCACCGTGGTATTTACCAAAAGTGGCGATTTACTCGTTGCTTCAGCTCGATCGGTGAAGGGATTTGATTTATACGAGGCTTTGGAAGCTTGCAGTGCCTATATCGAACAATTTGGCGGACATAAATACGCTGCGGGATTGAGAATTTTACCTGAAAACTTGGATTTGTTCAGAGATAAATTTGAAGAAGTCGTCAAGCATACCATCACCGATGATTTACGCGAACCGGAAATCAAAGTGGATTCGGAATTGTTTCTATCCGAAATCACGCCCAAGTTTTTCAGAATTTTGCAGCAAATGGCACCCTTTGGGCCGCACAATATGCAACCTGTTTTTATGGCTTCAGGATTGAGAGACAATGGGTACAGCAAACCGGTAGGTTCCGAAAATACCCATTTGAAATTGAGTATTGTCGAAGGTGCCAATCCGATTACGTATAATGGTATCGGCTTTAATTTGGCTTCCAAAATCACTTTACTACAAAAACCTTTCAAAGCTGTTTTTACATTGGATGAGAACATTTGGAACAACCAATCCAGCATCCAATTAAAAGTCAAGGATATAAAAGAAGATAAGTAACCGAATTCAAGCTGACCTATGTTGCCAACTTTCCACAAACTTTTTATCAAATCCACTACTAAGGAAACCCCACAAGCTGTAAGTATTCAATTTGAAATTCCTTCCCAATTACAAAATGATTTTGCCTTTATTGCAGGGCAATACCTTTTAATTCAATGGCACAACGGAGAAAAAACCGTGTATCGGGCGTATTCAATTGCAGCTTCTCCCTATGCAAATGAGATTCAAATCACGATAAAATCAGTTTCGGAAGGCGATTTTTCGCATTTTGCCAATACCAGTTTGCAGGTTGGCGATTTCTTAGAAGTATCTTTACCTCAAGGCAATTTTACACTTCAAACCGTCATGGGTCAATCCAAAAACTATTTGGCATTGGCTACGGGTAGTGGCATAACGCCTATTTATGCCATGATACAAGCCGTTTTGGAAAGCGAACCGCAAAGTCGTTTTGGATTGATATATGGCAATACACATCCTGACCATACGATTTTTAAAAGCCAATTGGATGCCTTGCAAATAAAATATCCGGAGCAATTTATCGTTCAATATGTATATTCCCGATATACAGATAAGCAAATTAGGCAAGGTAGAATTGACTCCGATTTGATTGGATTAGCATTGCAACAAAAATTTAGTTTTCACAAATGGGATACCTTTTACATTTGTGGACAGGAAACCTTTAAAGAAGAAAGTGTCGAAGCATTAATCAGTCGCGGATATCAACTAGAACAGATCCATTGTGAATGGTTTAGCAAACCTAAAAAGTAACTCATGTAGTCTTTAATTCACAATAGTAAAAATGGAGGGAATCAATTGTACAGTTTTTTGTACATTTGGAGGCTCACGAAAAATATTTTTACAATTTATGCAATTTTTGGAGATAAAAGAAGCAATCATCATCGGAATCATACTGTCATTTCTGATAGGACCAGTTTTTTTTATGCTCATTGAGACCAGTATTCTCAAAGGTTTTAGGGCTGCAATGGCATTTGATTTGGGTGTAATGTTTGGTGATATCGTTTTCCTGATGTTAGCCTATTTTGGAAGTAAACCCTTGCTTTCCAATATTGAAAACAATCCTATATTTTTTAAAATTGGAGGAAGTATGCTCGCTTTTTACGGGCTTTATTCCTTTTTACGCACCAAACAGGTAGCTGAAGTTCAGGATGAAAGTATAGTTATAAAAGAAGAGTCCAAATACCTCCGACTTTTCTTAAAAGGTTTTTTCATCAATTTAATCAACATTGGCACCTTGGGTTTTTGGATTGGTTTGATGCTAGTTTACGGTGCCAAATACAATATGAATCCCAAAATGCTTTTCTATTTTTTCGGCATCATCATCTTATCCTATTTGGCAGTTGATGCATTGAAAATAGTCATGGCCAAAAAGTTGCGAGATCGAATGACGCCTTGGCGTGTGTACCGATTGAAAAAGATTTTGGGACTCGTTTTAATGGGATTCGGGATCATCTTGTTTGCCAAAGCCTACATTCCCGAAGAGCGCATGCAAAAAATTGAAAAAAGCATTGAAAAACCTATCAATACATTCAAAAAACGTAGCGGCGAATCGAATTCGCCAAACGTAGGGGCGAATTGCATTCGCCCAATAAAAAGGGCGAATGCAATTCGCCCCAACAAATAGGGCGAATGCAATTCGCCCCAACAAATAGGGCGAATGCAATTCGCCCCAACAATTCGCCCCGACCGGAAATAAAATAAATCGACCGTTTAAAATGATTCCAAAGAGGATATATCTAATCGTTATGGGAATACTATTTCCCGTCTGGCTGCAAGCCCAAACTGTTCAATCTGCGCAATATACCCACATAGCTTATATAAAAAGTGATGGGACGATTCAAGACAGCAGTTACCGTACCTTAGGCTACATCAAACCCGATGGCACTTTACAAGACGGTCAATACAGGACAAAGGGATACATCAAACCCGACGGCACCTATCAAAATGCGCAATATGGGACTTTGGGATATCTCAAGAAGGACGGTACGGTTCAAGATAGTTCTTATAGAACCCTAGGTTATATCAAAGATGACGGGACTATTCAAGATGCTAGTTATCGTACTTTGGGTTATGCCAAAGGCATTAAAAAAGAATGGGCTCTTGTTGTTTTCTTTTTTTTTGAATGGAACTAAAACCGCAGATTTTAGCATTTTCTAATACCTAAAAAAAACATACATTTGTAGAGTAATAAAGATTACTTTACCAATGAAGCTCAAACACATCGTATATACGCTCCTCATTCTGGCATTAGGCAGTTTAATTGCTTATAGAATTACTCAAAACAAAAAAATTACCGCCAACGGGAATGATAAAGGTGGTAAAAAACCACCAACTGTTGTATCTGCCGTAGTTGCTTCAGCCAACGAATTTGCCAATACACTATCCGTATCGGGATCTATAGAAGCCAACGAACAAGTGGAAATTCGCAGTGAAGTTTCCGGAATCGTCGAAGGTATTTATTTCAAAGAAGGCACCCTGGTGAGCAAAGGTCAGGTTTTGTTTAAAGTCAATGACACCGAATTACAAGCCCAATTGGGACAGGCTATTGCCAAACAAGAATTGGCTGTTGAAACCGAACGCCGTAATAAAATTCTATTCGAGAAAGATGTCATCAGTCGTGAAGAATACGATATCATTCAAGCCAACCTCAAAACCACACAAGCACAAACACAATTGATACGTGCTCAAATAGCCAAAACATCCTACAAAGCTCCTTTTTCCGGAAAAATCGGATTGCGGTATATTTCACCCGGAACCTACCTAACTCCAAATGTTTTGGTTGCCAATTTAGTCAATGCAAATCCTATTAAAATTACTTTCTCCATACCTGAAAAATATGCTTCCGATATTCGATTGAATACCGAAATCCAATTCAGTGTCAGTGGTAAAAATGAAGTGTACACTGCCAAAATATACGCTATCGAACCCAATATCGACAGCTCTACCCGTACACTCAGCATCAGAGCACTGGCAGACAACAAACAAGGTAAACTCATTCCGGGAACCTTTGCCAATGTAATCTTACCACTCAACGCTATCAAAGATGCCATCATCATTCCTACCGAAGCAATTATTCCGGTACAATCGGGTAAAAAAGTATTTCTTGCTAAAGGCGGGAAAGCGCAAGAAGTCATGGTTGAAACATTGACCCGTACGGAAAAGGATGTTATTGTAACTTCAGGGATAAAGATAGGAGACACGGTTTTGACTTCGGGTGTGATGTCATTGAAAAACCAAGCTCCGGTTAAGGTGAAGTTGAAGAAGTGAAATAGATTTTAGTCCCGATACCATGCTTGTAGCTTGGCAGGACTATCGGGATTAGAATTTGGAATTTGAAATTTAAACATTTGGAATTTAAATAATGAGTTTATCTACTTTAAGCATTAAAAGACCGGTATTTACCATTGTAATCAACTTGTTGATTATCTTGTTTGGTATCCTTGGATTTAAATTTCTGGGTGTTAGGGAATTTCCTTCCATTGACCCGGCGCAAATTTCGGTTAGTACCAATTACACTGGTGCCAATGCAGATATCATAGAATCACAAATTACCGAACCACTCGAAAAAGCCATCAATTCCATAGACGGAATTCGCAACATTACATCATCTAGTAATCAGGGAAGTAGCAGGATTACGATCGAATTTAAATTGGAAAAAAACCTCGAAGATGCAGCCAATGACGTAAGAGATAAAGTTTCACAAGCAGTGAGAAGTTTGCCGCAAGATATTGATGCTCCACCAGTCGTCAGTAAAGCAGATGCCGATTCGGATGCCATCATTTCCATGACTGTACAGAGTGAATCCAGAAATGCATTGGAATTGAGTGATTATGCTGAAAATGTTATTGCCGAGCGCTTGCAAACCATTCCGGGTGTGAGTAGTGTGCAAATCTGGGGACAAAAAAGGTACTCTATGCGTATTTGGTTGGACCCCTTAAAACTATCCTCTTACGGAATTACTGTTTCTGATGTTAAAACAGCCTTAAACAAACAGAACGTCGAATTACCTTCGGGAAAAGTTACCGGTGCCAATACCGAATTGACCGTTAAAACCATGGGTAATTTATCAACCGCCGAACAATTCAACAACATCATTATTAGATCCAATCAAAACAAGGTAGTCAAATTAAGTGATGTAGGTTTTGCCGAATTGGGTCCCGAGAATCTGGAAACCAAACTCTTGGGTTCGGGAAAAGTAATGGTAGGATTGGCATTGGTACCGCAACCCGGAAGTAATTATCTAGATATTGCGGAAGCATTTTACAAACATTTTGATGTATTGAAAAGGGATTTACCCAAAGATATGTCACTTAATATTGCTTTGGATAATACCTTATTTGTCAAGAAATCGGTATTGGAAGTAGGTGAAACGCTTGTGGTCTCGTTGATATTGGTTATCCTGATTATCTACTTGTTTTTTAGAAATTGGGCCATCGCTTTTCGACCTTTGATTGACATTCCGGTTTCGTTGATTTCTACCTTTTTCGTCATGTATTTATTTGGATATTCTATCAATGTATTGACGCTTTTGGCCGTAGTATTGGCTACCGGTTTAGTAGTAGACGATGGAATTGTGGTTACGGAAAACATCTTCAAAAAAGTAGAAAAAGGCATGTCGCCCATTGAAGCAGCTATCAAAGGATCCAATGAGATCTTTTTCGCAGTAATTTCCATCTCCATCACGCTGGCAGCTGTATTTTTACCGATTATATTTTTGGAAGGATTTGTGGGACGACTGTTTCGAGAGTTTGGAGTGGTCATTGGTGCAGCCGTTTTAGTTTCTGCATTCGTTTCTTTGACATTGACTCCTATGTTGAATGCTTATTTGATGAAAGGTGGCAAACAAAAACGCACTAAATTCTACGAATTTACCGAACCTTTTTTCGAAAATTTAAATCGTTCTTATGCCGATACGCTCACTTCGTTTATGAAACGAAAATGGTTGAGTTTTCCCATATTGGCAGTAAGTATCTTGATGATTGTTTTATTTTTCAAAATACTTCCCAAAGAAACTGCGCCTTATGATGATCGTAGTTCTATATCAGTTGCTGTGACTGCACCCGAAGGTGCTTCTTATGAATATACCGATAGGTTTATGCAAGAACTTTCTCAATTGATTCAAGATTCCATTCCCGAAGAAAAAATCAGTTTGGTGATAACCTCACCCGGATTCATGACGTCTTCAGTCAATTCGGGACGTATTCGATTGACTTTGGTCGACCCTGAAGATAGAACAAGAAGTCAAAAAGACATCGCCGATGATTTTAGCAAATGGACCCGACGTTATTCTGAAGCCAAAACCAATGTCATTCAACAACCAACCATTGCTGTAAACCGACGCGGTGGCTTACCCGTTCAATACATTATTCAGGCTCCTAATTTTGAAAAATTACGAGAAAAGGTGCCACAGTTTATGGAATTGGCAAGTCAGGACCCTACATTTTCGACGGTAGATGTGAATTTGAAATTCAACAAACCCGAACTCAACGTGACCATAGACAGAGCCAAAGCTGAAAGCATGGGCATTTCTGTATTGGATATTGCACAAACCTTGCAATTATCGCTCAGCGGACAACGTTTTGGCTATTTTATGATGAATGGCAAACAGTACTCAGTCATTGGACAATTTGATTTGAAAGACCGTAATGCACCACTCGATTTAACTTCGACCTTTGTCAAAAACAAAGCCGGTGAATTGATTCAACTAGACAACGTCGTTCAGGTAGTAGAACAAAGTAATCCGCCTCAATTGTACCACAACAACCGCTATATGTCGGCTACGGTATCGGCGGGATTGTCACCCGGAAAAAGCATGGGTGATGGCATTGATGCCATGAATGCCATTAGCAAAAAAGTTTTGGATGAGACCTTTACCACCGATTTGGCAGGAGAATCTAGAGACTTTGTGGAAAGTAGTTCCAATACCATGTTTGCCTTTGGATTGGCATTATTACTTATTTATTTGATATTGGCAGCTCAATTTGAGAGTTTCATCGATCCGATGATTATCATCTTAACGGTTCCTATGGCTGTAGCCGGAGCTTTATTCTCCTTGTGGTTATTTGGGCAAAGTTGGAATATTTTCAGTCAGATAGGCACTATAATGTTGATTGGATTGGTTACCAAAAACGGGATTTTGATTGTGGAATTTGCCAACCAATTGCGAGAACAAGGCAAACCGAAGTTGGAAGCCATCCTAGAAGCATCCGAATCACGGTTGCGACCTATATTGATGACGAGTTTGGCTATAGCCTTGGGTGCATTACCCATAGCCTTATCATTGGGTGCCGCTTCCAGTAGCCGTATAGGAATGGGAGTTGTCATTGTTGGAGGAACCTTATTTTCCTTGATGTTGACCTTGTTGGTAATTCCTGCGGTATATGCCATGTGGTCTAAACCCAGAAAAAATAGACCTGAGTTTGAGGATTTGTAACAGATGACGAATTTAATTTACACATATTTATAACATGGATTTTGACGTTTATACAGAACTACGATCTCATTTAGACCCAAATGAAAGTTTACTTTGGGCAGGGAAACCACAAAGCGGAATTGTATTCAGAAATTCCGATATTTTCATGATTCCATTTAGTTTGATGTGGGGTGGGTTTGCAATTTTTTGGTTCGTTACAGCTTTGGCGTCTGGCGCTCCGTTCTTTTTTGCCGCCTTTGGGATTCCTTTTGTCCTTGTCGGTCTCATGATGATTTTTGGAAGATTTTTTTTGGATAGTTATATGCGAAAAAATACTTGTTACGGTTTGACAGACAAGAGAATTATAATCAAGTCCGGCATTTTTACCAAAAGTATAAAGTCCTTAAATATAAAAACGATTAGTGATATTGAGTACACTGAAAAAACGGATGGCAGTGGTACTATCAATATTGGTCCCAAAAATCCATTTCAGCAATGGGGTAACGGGATGAATTGGATGCCAAATACTAAAGGAAATCATTCTTTGGAACTCATTGATAATGTAAGAAAAGTATATAATCAAATTATTGATTTGCAACAGAAAGATTAATATTTTGAACCTACCTAGGCACAATTTTTGATGCCAAATACAAGTTCAAATGACACTTATGTTAAAAAAATTCCACACCGCGCTATTTGTTTTACTACTTATCGCTTCCCTTCCTGTTTTTTCTCAAACCAAAATCGATCAATCCAAAGAAGAATTGAAAGAAGGCTCTGAAGTGCATGAAACCGACACCTATACCCATCAAAACCGCCCCAGAAAACACCGTCGGACAAGAGATGAAGAAGCCAACCCATTAACTCAATTGGTTACTGATATTTTTGCTTATACCACTTATTTTGCTGTCATAGGTAACTATCAAATAGAAGATCACTTGTACAATTCGGTTGCTCCTTATCCGTATGCACCGGGATATACAGGTAACTACAAGGGATATGATTCTATTTCGCAAACCTTTAATCGATTTCGCATGGATGTGAGCGATCAATTTTTATATAATAATAAAGACTTGTTTGCCAATCACCTCAAAGTCAAAATCAGACCCTTTCAATATTTTTATTTGCAAACCGATTATCATCAGCTCATGGCATTTGATAAACAAACCGATTCCTACGACCATTTGACCTTGTTACATTTGAATGTGCATTACGACCGACTGAGATTCGAAAAAGTCAATTTGGGTTGGCATATTGGGATGAATTACGTAGGTAATGACGTTCAAAAAGCGGGCTTTAATATGGGACTCAACACCGAAGTTTTTATAGGTAATAATATTAGTATGAATTTGGCAGGCAAATGGGGTTGGGTCAATCAAACCCCTATACAAGTTTTGGAGTGTCAAGCTCAATATCACATCAATCATACTTTTATATCTATTGGATATGAGCATTTGGAAATAGGTTCACCAGATTTTGATTTTGCTGCAATTGGTTTTGGTGTTTATTTACCTTAACCTATCCCTTTTCCAAAATAAATTTTCATTCTCATATATACAAAAACTCATTCATAAAAATATGTACCTTTGGTTCATGAAAACATGGGTTAGATACATATCGGTTTTAGGGTTTATAATCCTCTATGGATTAGAAATCAGCTTTTATGTACAACCTAGACATAGCCAAGAATCGGATGTGTCAATATTAAATGAATCAAGTGTCATTCGAGATAATTCTGAGCATCGAACTTCCGATATTTATTCCGATTCTTCGTCAAATGTGGTCAATATTGCACCACAATCTTACGCCGGTTTTTCCATTTTCCTAAATAAAATTCAAAATTTCTCCCACTTTGCTATCTTTTCAGAACAGGTGAAATTTTTTACTTTTCTTCAATTTGAAGATTTCTCTCTATTATTAATGAGGAGTTTTCAAAAAACCGATATTATTTTTCCTTTTCATTCTTTTTGGTGAAGTCTGATTGATTTCTATGATTTGACGTAAGTCAATCTTTCAAATTAACTTTTGTAGCTGTTTTTCAATGGCTACCATACATTTATTATCGTATTAAATCAATTACAAATATGGACTCAGGAACAACGTTAACCGGCATAATCATCATGGTGATCATCATTATTCCATTCCTTTTGATGGGCATCAATGCTAAAAAACAAAAAAACAGAATAAAAAAAGATTTAGAAAATATTGCAACAAAGAACGGCTGCAAGGTAGGTCAATTTGATATTTGGAAGAATTCGGCTTTTGCAATAGATGAAAGCGAAAAATTTCTAATTGGCTATC
>Ga0075163_10009160_pt1 | contig 13010 bp, 9 predicted proteins | sample JI1023141ADNA_FD_71478 | JGI IMG/M metagenome (GOLD analysis project Ga0075163, IMG submission 71478) | Wastewater effluent complex algal communities from Wisconsin, to seasonally profile nutrient transformation and Carbon sequestration -... | ecosystem: Engineered > WWTP > Effluent > Algae...
GAAGTGCATCGCGTGGTCGAGCACCTGAAGTCGCAGGGGCAGCCGGTCTACGATATGGACATCCTCAAGCCGCGTCTGGAAGACGAAGAGGAAGTGTTCGAAGAGGATATGTCGGACGAGCTCTACGATCAGGCCGTGCGCCTGGTTTCAGAGACCCGGCAGGCCAGCATCTCGATGGTGCAGAGGCGTCTGCGCATCGGATACAACCGTGCGGCCCGCATGATCGAGCGAATGGAGAGAGAGGGAATCGTCAGCGCCGCCGACGGTCCCAAGGGCAGAGAGGTCCTGGTCTCGCCGCTATGACCGGGCCTTTTCGGCTGGGCCAGCGGGCTAAGAATCTTTAGGGACGCTTCTTCGGCGCCACATCCAGCTCCAGGTCGTCGTCGTCGTCCTCGTCATCCCCATCATCGGGATCCGAGTCGCCGGCTGGCCTGGCGCTGCCGGCGCCGGCGTTTACCCGCTCCTTCAATTCCTTACCTACTTTGAAGAAGGGCAGTCGCTTGGGGTTTACGCCGACCGGATCACCGGTGCGTGGATTGCGGCCTTCGTAGGCTTTGTAGCGACGAATCTCGAAGCTACCAAACCCGCGAATTTCAATCCGATTCCCATCGCGGAGGCTCTCCTCCATGGAATCGAAAATGCAGTTGATAATCAGCTCTGCCTTGCCTTTCGGCAGGTTGAGCTGGGCTGCTACCTTCTCGATAAGATCCGACTTGGTCATTCCTACTTGCCTCTCGCTGCGCGTGGGGCATGCACAGCAGCAGCCGCCCACGACCTATAGCGCCCAGAAAGGAAGCCGCGGCCCCGGTATCGACTGCCACTCCTAGCTGCTAGAGTGACGGCTCATAGTAGCGCGATTTTCTGGATGAGATCAATAGCTTTCATCCAAGTTTCCCGACGGGGATGGGGTTGGGAATTCCACATCACATCACATGCGCGAATCTTTAGGAATTACGCACTGCGGCAATTTTTCAGACCAGAGACGAGCGCACCCACAACACCTACAAGTAGCTATGCGGCCCGAGGAGCAACCAGACCGAGCCCGCAATTTTTTCGGCATCACGGTGAAAACGAACCGGAATTCCCAAAAATTTTTTAGCCCCCAGTCCTTTTTACTCCGATCGAATTCCTATTTTAGGCCGCTTTCAGCCGGCTTACAGCTGCCATCACCTGCTCCGATCGCACGCGGTCCAGTCCGCAGTATCGAAAATCCCAGGGTCGCGCTAAAACCTTAGATACGCTTTGGGCTGCATCAGCCCTACCTCTGTCTTCCCCCCCTGGGAGGAGGTCCCCCTGTGCCTGGGCCACTTGTCTGCTCCAGTCAGCTTACCCATGTAACGGTCTATGCTCGCGGCGCGCTCGTCACGCGCCAGGTCCATCCGCCGCAGCTTGCGCATGGGCATGCATCTGATGGCGAGCTGGATCTAATAGTCGAAGACATCACGCCGCTCGCCGAGCCGGGCAGCATTCGCGCCGCGATCGTGTCCCCCAGCGCAAACCAGGGCACGACCGTGGCCGCGGGCAGCGGTGGGCGGCAGATCGTTGCAGTGCGCAGCGTGCTCCACATTCCCGAGACCACGGCCGAGCCGGGTCCATCGGCCGCGCGCGTGCAGGAGCTGGGCATGCGGATCGCGCGCGTGCAGGCCGAGGTCGAGCGCTTGCAGCAGCAGCGGCAAAAGCTGGTGAAGTCGGTGCCCGATCCGGCGCTGCGCACCACTTCCTTTGTCGAAAAGGTCGATGAGCGCATCGCCGACGCCCTGGCCACGGCCGAGCTGCTGCACGAAGCGCTGGGGCGCATGAATGCGCGCATGGGCGTGCTCGATCGCGAGCTGGCCGAGCTGCAGCTGGCGCTGGCCGCCGCCGAGCTCGAACACCGGCAGGCGCGTTCGTCGCAGACAGCGGGCCAGGGGCATCCCAGCCGGCGCGTGATCGTGCGCATATCCGGCGGCGGCGGCGGCGGTGCGCTGCCCGAGCTGACGCTGTCGTACGTGGTGCCGGCGGCGCGCTTCTGGCCGCTCTATACCTTGCGAATTACCGATGCGCGCGATGGCAAAGAGAGCGGTCGCCGCGCCACCTGGATGATCGAAGCGCTGGTCGCGCAGCGCTCGGGCGAGGACTGGCGCGAGGTGCGGCTGTCGCTGTCCACCGCCGACATCCTGCTCGATGCGCGGCTGCCCGAGCTGCCGTCGCTGCGCCTGGGACGCGCGCAGCCGCCGCCGCGCCGCGGCTACCGTCCGCCGCCCGCGGGACTGGACGAGCTCTTCACCGGTTACGATCGCTCGTTTCGCGAGCTCGGCCAGCCGCCGCCCCCGCCGCGGCAAGAGCCGATGATGTCGCTGAGCCTGGACAAGGATGTGCTTGAGTCCACTGCGCCCGAGTTTCCCGAGGCGCTGGCCGAGCAGCGCATAAGCCCGCAGGGCAGCCATGGCTACTCGCCGATCAGCGGCAGCATCATGGTCTCGGCGCCGCCGCCCGGTGGAGCTCCGCCATCGCCCAAGGCCGGCGCGGCCATGAGCTTCGGCGCCGTGGCCCCCGAGGGCGCACCGTCCCCTGCGATGGCCGCCCCCATGCCCATGCGCTCGCGCCGCGCCTCGAACGCGCCCACGCGAGCCGGCGGACCCCCGCGCGACCTGGCCAAAAAAGAGCGCGAGCTTGCGACCACGCTCTCCGATGGCCTCGGCGGCGGCGGCGGCTACGGCGGCATGATGGAGGAAGAAGCGGATGATGCTGCCGCCCCCAGCAGCGTCGAACCGCAGGACAACTGGCTCGACTTTGATCGCCTGGTCCTGAGCGGACCCGACGAGCGCAGCCGCCGCGGCCGCCTGGTGCGCACCAGCGAGAGCGCCAGCCTGCCCAGCGCCCGCCTGGCCAACGAGCAGATCGAGTCGCTGCGTCCCGCCGAAGGGCTGTGCGATCCCATGAGCTCGCGCGGCCACTTCGATCACCGCTACGACGCCGATGGCCTGGTGCTGGTGCCTTCGGACGGCCTGCCCCACCGCGTCGCGATCAGCAGCGCCGAGACCCTGCCGACCTTGCGCCTGCTCAGCGTGCCCGGCGAGCGCGCCGAGGTCTACCGCGAGGCCGAGCTCAAAAACCCCAGCGAAGCGCCGCTGCTCGCCGGTCCGGTGGATGTCTACGTCGAAGGCAGCCTGCTCACCACTGCCGCGATCTCGGCGATCGATCGCGGCGGCGCCCTCAACGTCGGCATGGGCGTCGAGGAGCGCGTGCGCGTCGCCCGCAACGTGCGCAGCGACGAGGAAAACGTCGGCCTGCTCGGCGGCTCGACCCAGGTCACCCACAACGTCAGCATCGAGCTGAGCTCGGCGCTGGGCCAGCAGGCGGTCGTCGAGGTCTTCGAGCGACTGCCGGTTAGCGACGATAAATCCGTGACCATCGAGCTCCTGAGCTCGCGCCCCGATGCGCGCGAGTACACGCAGGCCGAGCGCGGCGCCCCGGTGCGCGGCGGCCTGGTCTGGCGCCTGCTCCTGCCGTCGGGCGGCAAGGCCAAGATCGACTACCAGTTCCGGATTCTCTTCCCGGCCCGGACCGAGATCGTCGGAGGCAACCGCCGTGACTGAGCGAACAGCTTCACTTCAACCTTCAGGTCAGCAGCCCGGTAGGCACTCGGGCCCGGCCGAGCTCAGCCCCGACAGCACGGTTGTGCGCGTCACCTTCTTTGAAGATCGCGCCGAGGTGCTGCGCCAGGCGCGCTGCGCGGTGCCGGTCGGCGTGTCGTGGGTGCGTCTGGGCGGCATCGCCACCATGGTCTCGGATCCGAGCATCCTGCCCAGCATCGTCAGCGGCGGCAGCGCGGCGCGCGTCCTGGCCAGCCGCGTGGTGCGCAGGGTGCGCGAGGTCCCCACCGCCACGCCCACCGAGCTGGCCGGCGCCGAGGCCGATCTGCGCGCCGCCACCGCCCGCCGGGTTGCCGCCGAGCGCGGCCTGGAGGCGGCCATGGCGCACGAGGGTCGCACCGCGTCCCTGGTCGAGGCCTGGATCAGCGCCTTGCGCCGCGTCCCGCGCTCCGCGCACACCGGCCTTGATGCCTGGCAGACCGCGCAAGAGCGGCTGACCGTCGCGCAGACGGCGTCGCTCGATGCCGTCGCAGCGGCCCGCGCCGAGCTCCACGCCAGCCAGCTCGACGAGCAGCGCGCCAGCCTGCGCCAGCAGCAGGCCCGCCGCACCCAGCCGCGCTTCGAAGCCGCGATCGAGCTTCAGGTCGAGGCCCTCTCCGCGTGCGAGCTGGCCCTGGAGGTCACCTATCGCGTGCCGTGCGCCCTGTGGCGCCCCGAGCACCTGTGCCGCCTGGTCAGCCGCTCGGACGGCATGCAGCTGTCGATCACCACCTGGGCCACGGTCTGGCAGCGCACCGGCGAGGACTGGCGCGACGTGCAGCTGCGCTTCTCCACCGCGAGGCCAGCCCAGGCAGCGACGCCGCCCCTGCTCAGCGAAGACAACCTGCGCCTGCGCCGCAAGAGCGACGCCGAAAAGCGCAACGTGGTCATTGAAGCGCGCGAGCAGGCGATCACCGTGGCCGGACTCGGCCGCGGCCAGGGCGCAGTCGAAGAGATGCCCGGCGTCGACGACGGCGGCGAGCCGCTGGTGTTTGAGGCCACCCGCCCCACCACCGTGCCGTCCAACGGCCAGCCGCTGCGCGTCGAGATCGCCAGCCTGACCCTGCCCTGCCAGGTCGAGCGCGTCGCCTATCCCGAGCGCGGCCCCGCCGTGCACCTGCGCGCCACGGCCACGCTGGCCGGTCCGCGGCCTCTGCTGGCGGGTCCGATCCACGTGGTGCGCGGCGGCGAGCTGTGCGGGCGCGGTCGCATCGGCTACGTCGGTCGCGGCGAGCCGTTCGAGGTCGGCTTCGGCGTCGATGACGGCCTGCGCGTGCGCCGCCACGTCGAGGAGTCGCGCGAGACCACCCCGGTGGTCGGCACCCAGAAGGTCGCCCGCACGGTGAAGCTCTATGTGTCAAACCTCGGCGGCGAGCGGCGCAAGCTGCTCATCACCGAGCGCGTGCCGGTGAGCGAGATCCGCGACGTCGAGATCAGCATCGGCCAGACCAGCGGCATGCGCTTCGACCCCAAGGACGGCTTTGCCCACTTCGACCTCGACCTCGACGGCCGCGCCACCCGCGAGCTCCAGCTGAACTACCGCATCGAGGCCGGCGCTCGCGTCGTGCTGCCCTCTCTATAGCGAAAACGTCCGCCTGCGCACAAACTGCCCGCGGCCCGCGCGGCCGTGGAAGGTCGGCTGCGCGCCGCTGCCATCGACGACCAGCTCGCCGCGCGACAGCACGTAGCGCGGGGTGCCGGTCACGGTCTTGTTGGGGTAGGCGGCGTAGTCGACGCGCATGTGCAGGTTTTCGTGCGACAGCGTGAAGCGTCGCTTGGGATCCCAGACGACGATGTCGGCATCGGCGCCGATGTTCAGGCTGCCTTTCTTTGGATACAGTCCAAAGATCTTGGCCGGCGCCGTGCTGGTGATCTCGACGAAGCGGTTCAGCGAGATCTTGCCCTCGTTGACCGCCTCGTGCATGAGGTGCAGCCGCGTCTCGACGCCCGGCATGCCGTTGGGAACCTTGGCGAAGCTGCCGCGGCCGAGCTCCTTCTGATCCTTCATGCAGAACGGGCAGTGGTCCGTCGAGACAACCTGCAAGTCGTAGTTGCGCAGCCCGCGCCAGAGGTGGCTGTGGTGGTGGCTCGGACGCAAGGGCGGTGTGCACACATACTTGGCGCCCTCGAACTCGTCTTCCGGCGTGCCGCGCAGCGCATCCTCGTCGAGAAACAGGTACTGCGGGCAGGTCTCGGCGTACGCCGGCAGGCCGCGATCGCGCGCTTCCATCACGCGCTCCAGGGCCCGCTGCGCCGACAGGTGCACCAGATAGACCGGCACCTGCGCCATCTCGGCCAGGGCGATTGCGCGCTCGGTGCCCGTCGCCTCTGCGACCTCGGGGCGGGTCAGGGCGTGGTAGATCGGCGCGGTGTGGCCGTTGGCCAGGGCGCGCTCGACCAGCACATCGATCGGCAGACCGGTCTCGGCATGCATGCAGATGAGCGCGCCCAGCTCGCCGGCGCGCAGCATGGCGCGGAAGATCGACTGGTCGTCGAGCAGCAGCACGCCGGGGTAGGCCATGAACAGCTTGAAGCTGGTCACACCCTCGCGCACGATGTCCGCCATCTCGGTCAGGCAGGCGGACGGCGCATCGGTCATGATCATGTGGAAGCCGTAGTCGACCAGCGCCTTGCCCGCGGCCTTCTTGTGCCAGGTCTCCAGCGCCTGACCCAGCGTGCCGCCCTTCTGCTGGATCGCGAAGTCGACCAGGCAGGTGGTGCCGCCGAACGCCGCGGCGCGGGTGCCGGTCTCGAAGTCATCGCTCGACGTGGTGCCGCCAAACGGCATGTCGAGGTGGGTGTGGGCATCGATGCCGCCGGGCAGCACGTAACAGCCCGCAGCATCGAAGACGCGCGTGTCGGGGGAGGCCTTGGCGGCGCCCGACTGCTCGATGCGCACAATGCGCTCACCGTCGATGAGCAGGTCCGCGGCAAAGGTATCGGAGGCTGTGACCAGGGTGCCGTTCTTGATCAGCGTCAGCATGGCGTTTTCCTCGGCGAAACGGGAAGGGGGCTGCCCAAATCAGGGGCCTCAACGTCAACGGCCGCACGCTAGCACAGATGGGATGAAACCGATGCCGAGGGTTGGGAATTTGCGGAGCGGGGCGGGCGGCGACAGCGGGCGGGCTATTCGGCGTCTTCGGAGTCTGACTTGCGCGGCACCGGGGCCGTGCCGTACTTGCGCGACAGCATCGTGTAGTCGTGGCTGGCCACGGCCATGACGATGCGATCGGGCAGCTCGTCGATCGGGATCGCCTGGCGCTTGAAGTCGAGGCTCACCCAGAACTTGACCTCGCCATTTTCGACCCAGCCCTCGATGCGCATCAGCGTCTCGGTGCGGATGAGCTCGCGACCGATCGAGCCGTAGCCTTCGATGAGCGGAATGTCCGACTTGCCGGTGCGGCTGACCAGGCGCAGCAGCAGATCGAAGTAGCTGTTCAGACGCGAGACGCGCACGCGCATGCCGTCGCCGGTCACCGGATCGCGCAGGGCGATGTTGGGCGACTCGTACCACTTGAGATGCGGCAGCGGCTGCTCGGGAATCTCGACCAGCGAGGCGTTGAAGGCGCGGGTTGCGCTGCGCAGCCCAGCGACGAGCTCAAGGTACTTGTTGGGCACCGCGGTGCCGAGCAGCTCGTTGCGCAGCTTGAAGTCGTGGTTCATCTGCGCGACGCGCTTGGCCTGCTGGCTCTCGCCATCGGCCAGCGTCAAGAGCCGCGCCCGCATCGTGACCGCGGCGTCGCTGCTGGGCGCAGCGGGCTCCGGCGGGGGCGGCGTCGGCACGGGCGCGCGGGCCGATCCGGTGGCTGCGAGCGCCGTCGAGGCGCTGGAGATCGCGTCGGACGATACCGAGAGGGTTGCACCCGGAACACCGCGGGGGGCGGCTGGATCTAGATCGGCCATAGTCGCAGTATAAATGAACTCATCTGTGAACTGGCAGCCCGTCGCCCGGATTGCACCGACGGAGGGGGGGCTGGAGCGGGCACCTTGTGCGCCTGCGCGCACAGCCGCTCACCCGCGCCCAGCCTGGCCCACGCGGCCGCGGCTGCGAGCAGGCGGCATGCGACCCGGGGCTACACGGGAAAAGGGAGCTATTCGGCGTCGGCTTCGTGTGGCTGCGACTCGGGCGGGGCAGCTTCATCGTCGTCACTGGCTGGTGAGACCAGCGCCTGGGCCGAGGCCGGCACCGGCGAAGCCGCGGACGACGCAGACGACGACGATGCGGACGGCGCGGGCGATGACGCAGACGGTGCGGGCGATGACGCAGACGACGGCGCGGGCGTTGATGACGCAGACGACGGCGCGGGCGTTGACGAGGCCGACGACGGTGCGGGCGATGACGAGGCCGACGACGGTGCGGGCGATGACGAGGCCGACGACGGCGCGGGCGATGACGAGGCCGACGACGGCGCGGGCGATGATGCGGCTGACGACGGTGCGGGCGACGATGAGGCCGACGACGGTGCGGGCGACGATGAGGCCGACGACGCTGCGGGCGATGACGACGCTGACGACGGCGCGGGCGGGGTGGGGGGCTTGGCCAGCGCTTCGGCGCACTGGGCCAGCAGGGCGCGCACGATGCGGCGGGTGCGCACCGTCGAGAACAGGCGACGCAGCAGCTTGAGCAGCGCCTCTTCGTCGCTTATGCTGATATCTTCGTCGTATTCTTCTAATAACTCTTCATCTTCTGTTTCAATGATTATCGGATATAACTCAATATTATGATTGATTGAAAACAGATCGTATGTGTAATTGAGCGCCGGCGCGAAGATTTGAAAATGCCAGGTAAACTGGTCTGCGATGGCATCTTCCGGATCGGTTCCCGGCTCCGCAACTACGCGCCCTTCCAGCACGTTTTTGGTGCGCTCACGCAGGGCAGCTGCCTGCTCCTTGAGGATCGCCGCCGGAACCTTGACCGCATCGACCTGGAGATCTTCGGGCCACAAATCAGACATTCCGAAATTCCTTTTCGCTATATCGCGCCCATCGTAATTGGCAAACGCCGGCTGCGCCGCTGACCTTGCCGACGGTCGCAGCGCATGACCATTTTACGGACAAATCGCGAGCACAAGCAAGCGGGCTGCCCCAGCGCCCGATTTCTGGTCGATCGCTCCCCATGGCGGCCCTGAGCGCTGCCGCTGGCCCATGCCGGGAGCCGACCTGCGATGTGATAAGTTCCGGCCACCTTGATGGAAGCACAGCAATATCTGGTCACCGGTGCGAGCGGCTTTGTGGGACGGCGCGTCGTGGCGGCGCTGCTCGATGGCGGGGCGCGGGTGGTGGCGTTTGATCGCGATCCCATCCCGGCGCCGCCTGACCAAAAGCAGGCACAGAACCTGCGCACCATCCGCGGCGATCTGCGCGACGCCGAGTCGCTGGCGGCGGCGGCCGCGGGCTGCGATGCCATCGTGCATCTGGCGTCGGTGGTGCGGGTGCTGCGCGGGGGCAGCGCCGAGCTGCGCGCGATCAACATCGGCGGCACCGACAACGCCCTGGCCGCGGGCCGGCGCTGCGGCGTGCGCCGCTTCGTCTACGTGAGCTCGGCGAGCGTCGTCTACGAAGGGCGCGACATCGAAAACGGCGACGAGACCCTGCCCTACCCGCCGCGCTTTTTCGCCCCCTACGCCGAGACCAAGCGCATCGCCGAAGAGCGGGTGCTGGGCAGCGATGGCCAGGGCGGCATGCGCACCACCGCCTTGCGCCCGCACGTGGTCTTCGGACCCGGCGACACGCGGCTGGTGCCGACGGTGCTGGCGCACCTGAGCGGCCGGCTGCGGCTGGTCATCGGCGACGAGAGCAAGCTGAGCGACTTCACCTATGTCGACAACGTCGTCGACTCGGTGCTGCTGGCCGACAGGGCGCTCGCAGACGCGGCGCCGGCCGGCGGTCGCGCCTACTTCATCACCAACGGCGAGCCGCTGCCGCACTGGGAGTTTTTTCGCCGCATCCTGCGCCCGCTCAACCGTCCCATGCCCGGCCCGGCCCTGCCCTATCCGATCGCCTATGCCGCGGCCTGGATCAGCGAGAAGCTCGCGGCGATGGGCATCAATCCCGACACCTCTTTTACGCCGTTCAGCGTCAAGTACCTGTCCACGCACCACTACTTCAGCCATGCCCGCGCCACCCGCGAGCTTGGCTACCGGCCGCGCGTCGCGATGGACGAAGCCATTGCGCGCACGGTCGCGGCCCTGCGCATCGCGAAATAAAGGAGGCTGCGCCGATGAACGAGCTGTGGCAATGGCTGCTTGCGCGCTACTCAGACTTCACGCTCTTTACGATTGCACCGACGGTGCTCGTAAACCTGGTGTATGTCATCGGCTCGCTTGTCTGCCTGTCGTTCGATCACATTCCGCAGCTGCGCAAGTACAAGATCCAGCCGGGTCGCTACACGCCGGCACAGAAGATGTGGGCGTGTGCGCGGCACCTGGTGCTGATCAAGCTGCTCATCGAGATTCCGCTCACGCTCAGCTCGTATCCGCTGCTGCGTGCGGTGGGCGTCTCGTCGGCGCTGCCGCTGCCCGGGGCCAGCAAGATCGCGCTTCAGATCATCCTGTTCTTTTTTATCGAAGATGCGTGGCACTACTTCGCGCATCGCCTGCTGCACGTGCGCTGGTTCTACAAAAAGATTCACTACCTGCACCACACCTACTCCACGCCGTTCGGCATGCAGGCGAACTACGCGCATCCGGGCGAGACGCTGTGGCTGGGATTCGGAACCATTCTTCCCATTCTGCTGTTCGGGCCGCACCTGTTGACGATGTGGCTGTGGATCATGATCCGGCAGGTGCAGGCGATCTCTGTGCACACCGGCTACGACTTTCCCTTCAGCCTCCGGCGCTGGGTTCCGCTCGTCGGTGGCACCGCGTTTCACGACCGCCATCACACCAAGTACAACTACAACTTCGCGCCGCTCTTTACCCATCTTGACTGGCTTTTGGGAACAGCGTGGCGGCCGGAGAACGACCCGCGCGGACGCTGAAATAGAGGTGTTCATTTCGCGGCCGTTGACTACTATCGCGAGCCGCCATGCGGCCTTTTTCGCAAGCTCCCGGCGCTGATTTTCACCCCTCAGGGCATCCCCACAGCTTCATCCCAGCTTCAGAACAACCTCCAATCGAGGACTCCCATGACCAACAATCGTAGCGGTTTGCTTGCCGGTTCCGCGCTGGGTCTGCTCTTCTGCGCAGCGCTCTTTGCGGCCAGCTGCGGCAGCCCCAATGAAGCGAACACCGACGGCGGCGATGTGAAGGACGATCCACCGTGCTCGTGCACGCAGGGCGATCGGCGCTGCCAGGGCAGCGGCATCCAGGTGTGCGAGATGACCTCGCCAACCTGCTCATCGTGGGGACCCGCGGTCGCGTGCTCGACGGGAATGTGCACGGGCGGCAGCTGCGGCGCGGACTGCAAGGACGCCTGCACCGCCGGTGCGAGCCGCTGCGCCAGCAGCACCAACCGCCAGATCTGCCGCATCACGGGCAGCGGCTGCTTGGACTGGGTACAAGAGTCCTGCCCCGGCCAGCAGTACTGCGATCAGAACCAGTGCACCGACTCGGTGCCCTGCGCAGTGACCTGCCCCAGCGGCTACACCTGCCAGCCCAACGGCGTGTGCGGCGGCGGCAACCCGAGCGCGCTGGTGCTGAATGTGCAGACGGTCCGGTTCGCGGGCTCGATCACGCTGAACGGCGCGGCGCCGGCGCTCAGCAGCGCAGAGTGCAGCTCGACGGTGAACGCCGACTCGGTCAAGGCCGCGGTGCGGCTGGTCGAGACCACCAAGGGCTATTCGTTTTACGCCTACACGTCGGGCTGCAAGAGCGGCTCGTTCGCGTTTTCGCAGACGATCTTTCCCGGCACCTACCGCGTCACGGTGCAGGGATTTTCCAATCAGAGCTACCCCTACGGACCGCTGACCGCCCTGCCGACCGAGGAGTATGTGGTGGAGCCGGCGCTGGCCATCACCGCGGATCTCACGGGCAAGACGCTGGATGTAAAGACGGTGAAGATCGCGGGCTCGATCACGCTGAACGGGGCAGCGCCGACGCTCAACACCGCAGAGTGCAGCTCGACGGTGAACGCCGACTCGCTCAAGGCCTCGGTGCGCTTCGTCGAGACCAATAAGGGCTACACGTTTTACGCCTACACGCCGGGCTGCAAGAGCGGCTCGTTTGCGATCTCGGGAACGATCTTCCCCGGCACGTATCGCGTCACGGTCTCGGGCTATTCCAATCAGAGCTACCCGTACGGACCGCTGACCGCGCTGCCCACGCAGGACTATGTGATCGACACGGCGCTGACCGTTTCTGGCGATGTCTCGGGCAAGGTCTTCGATGTCAAGACGCTGAAGGTCGCGGGCTCGATCACGCTGAACGGCGCGGCCCCGATGCTCAACACCGCAGAGTGCAGCTCGACGGTAAATGGCGACGCTCTCAAGGCCTACGTGCGCTTTGTCGAGCCGAGCAAGGGCTACACGTTTTACGCCTACACGCCGGGCTGCAAGAGCGGCGCGTTCACCTTCTCCGAGACGGTCTTCCCCGGCACATATCGCGTCACGGTGCAGGGAAGCACCAACCAGAGCTACCCGTACGGACCGCTGACCGATCTGCCCACGCAGGACTACGTGATCGATCCGGCGATGGTGCTGTCGGCCGATGTGGCGGGCAAGGTGCTGAACGTCAAGACGCTGAAGGTCGCGGGCTCGATCACGCTGAACGGCGCGACCCCGATGCTCAACAAGCCAGAGTGCAGCACGACGGTGAATCCCGATGCGCTCAAGGCCTCGGTGAAGTTTGTGGAGCCGAACAAGGGCTACACGTTTTACGCCTACACGCCGGGCTGCAAGAGCACCTCGTTTGCGGTCTCGGCGACGATCTTCCCGGGCACGTATCAGGTCACGATCCAGGGCTATGCCAACCAGAGCTATCCGTATGGACCGCTGACCACGCTGCCGCAGCAGGACTACATCGTGGATCCGGCGATGGTGGTGACCACCGACTTTTCCGGCAAGGTGTTTGATGCCAAGACGAACAGGGTCAGCGGCACCATCACGCTCAACGGCGCGGTGCCCGGGCTGAGCGCGATGGAGTGCAGCACCACGGTCAACCCGGACGCGATCAAGGCCTCGGTGCAGCTCACGGAGATCACAAAGGGCTATTCGTTTTACGCCTACACCGCGGGCTGCAAGAGCGGCTCGTTCGCGTTCTCCGAGACGGTCTTCCCCGGCACCTACAAGGTCACGGTGCAGGGCTACAGCAACCAGAGCTATCCGTACGGACCGCTGACCGAGCTGCCGACGCAGGCCTACGTCGCTGACTCGGCGCTGGCCGTGAGCGCGGATGTGTCGGGAAGGACCTTGAACGTAAAGACGCTGAAGATCGCAGGCTCGATCACCTTGAACGGCGC